>Ga0070754_10000202_pt1 | contig 61554 bp, 77 predicted proteins | sample VirMetDEL_Sep_01_FD_75181 | JGI IMG/M metagenome (GOLD analysis project Ga0070754, IMG submission 75181) | Aqueous microbial communities from the Delaware River and Bay under freshwater to marine salinity gradient to study organic matter... | ecosystem: Environmental > Aquatic > Marine >...
ATCGTTTTCGCTATCTGCAACTGTCTGACTCCATATCTGACCAGAACCTTCTATTCTCCAAGCGTCACCATTTACAGAACCATCTCCAGATAGACCTGTAAGACTCCAAGCGTTATTGTATTCTCCTATTGGGCTTGATGGGTCTGTACCACCTACTCTTGCAGACCAATAATGACTATTTTTTGCTATTCCCATATTACTCAACTCCAAAACCTGCTTTTAATCCAGCCGCTTCTGCGACTTGTTTACTCCATTTAGGAAAGTCTTTTCTTACAAAAGTTTCAATATAAAGTATGTAATCAAATGTTCTTGTAAATCCGGGGTGTGTGCCTGTTTTTCGCATAGCACGACTGTTATCTCTTGCGTTTCCAGAAAACTTATACCAACCTGCGCTTGATTGTACCACCTGTGGTAAAAATCGGGAATATTTAAAAGGTTTAATTCCTTGAACCAACATCTTTGATATATTTAGACCACGAGAACCTTTTATTCCTTTATCAGCGTGTGCAGGGTCAGAAGCAGTATGCACTCGAATAAAAGAAGAACCGGGAATATCATCTTGAGTCAGAGCATCACCTATTGTTGTATGAATTGACTTAGATGGTTTATTTGGAACTTTAATATTGTAAAGTGGTCCAGCCATTTTCTTTAGTTGTTTGCGAGTATCTGTAATAGCCATTTCAATAACACCTCTAAGAGTATTTTTCATTATTTTATCGCCATCATAACCTAATCTATCAAGAGCCTGTACCAAATCTCTTTCATCCCAATCAAGACGAAATTGCATTTGAATAGAGTTATTAGATGAACCACGCATACCTGTAAAAGGTATGTTGCCTCTTGGCCCACCTTTGCCGACTCTTAATGTTGAACGAACCATATTAAGCACTACCTAAATGGGCTAACCTCTGCAAAGCCATATATCCTCTTTCACGCATATTATAGCCTCTCATATCATCAGACTTCTGATGAGTAGCCTCATCTTCAAGATAAATACCTGTTGCTATATCAGCACATATTTCTCTAACAACATGAGCCATTTCACCGTATTGAACGGTCTCACCGCTTTCGTGGTCGAAAGAAAGACCCGTAACGCCTTGAATGTAGTGTGAACCTCCGACATTTTGCAGACTCGTATATGTAAAGGTATCTCCGTTAATGTTTCCCTTTCCACCGCTTGAGTCAAAGCCGATAAAAGAAGCCACACGAAATTGCGTAGAATCCGTAGAAAGGTCAAATGCCGCACTAAGCGTTGTTTCTTGGATAACACCGCTTGGTTCATCTCTACCATAATCTAAAAAGCATTGGTCTATTTTAATTGACGCTCTGCGAATACAAGAAGTAATTCTATTGGTTGCTCGGCTACGCTGCGCGCTATCAAGACCGAGTCTTAAACCAACATCTGCAACCGAACAATAGTATGTCATTACTTCAACTCCGATAGTCTGTTAATTAATTCAGCCTTTACACCTTTAGCATCAATATTATACTTTTCGCAAAGTGCTACTAATTCAGTCTTTTTCATTTTCTTTAATTCTGCTAAAGATGGATAAGCATCAGTTAAATCATCTACAATGTCTTCAACATCTTCAACAATATCCATAACTTCATCTAATGTTAGTTTTCCATCTTTTAGATATTTCATGTAGATGCCGTATAGACCTGCACCTACAATCGCTAATCCTGTTCCATAATACATAATTTCTTCCATATTATCACGCTTCCTTGTATTCAACTGCTTTTACACAACTAAAGGGTAATGACATAAAAGGTTTGCTTTCGCCATCCCTGTATATCTTATACCCATGTGGTGTTTCTTCAATGTTTACATTGGAATAACATCTTTCTGGGGGAATATAAATAATTTTACCTAATCTTTTCATTTCTTAACCCCCGTAATCAAATCTTTCTTTTGTTCCTTTTCTGCTTTATCTAACTCTTTTGACTTTACATCAAACCATTCATCTAACATTTTACATCTTGTCATTTTACATCACCTGTGTTCCACCAATTACGACTGAAAGCACACCAATAATTGCGGCGGCTAACTTTTTCATCAGTTCAAACCCGTTGTTCAACACTTGATTCTGCACTTCCAATGCACCTGTCAGCGATGACATCTGCCTGTCTCGCTCGGCCTGTGCGTCAGCCATTTTCGTGAAGGCTTCTTCCAGCCTATCAAGCCTGTGATTTTGTAGTGGGTCTTGTTCGCTCATTTTACTCATTTTACTCACTCCTTAAAGATTCTATGTGTTCAGCCGTAGGACAAGGGCATATATCCGTAGGCCATAAATCTAAAATTAAATACATTCCGTTACCGTCATCGTGTAAGACATTTCCTTCTTTTAACACTTGATAATAGTGTTGTTCCAATACTTCATAATAAGTTTTCATGCTATTTTCACCATTTCCATTATTGTTGCGGGGTTATTACTTGCACCACCGGACTTTAATTTAAATTGAGTGCCGCTTGCATTATGGTCAACTATCTTATACTTATTTTCTAAAGTATCTCCATTTGCTAAAGTTACAATATAACTACTATAAAAATGAGTATCAGCCCAAAAACCGTTTATCTGCGCCCTACCAAAACCTACCATAGTTGAAGTATTTTTATACGCTAATAACTGTAAAGTATATTTATTACCACTTACTTCACCTATGGGATTAGTTGAGGCAGGGCCAAATTGATACTGAACTCTAACCATATATGTTCCAGCAGTTGAAGCAGTAGCAGTAAATACTCCACTTGAAAAACCTGTTAATGTTCCTGTTCTTGTAAAGTTTGTTGTGTCATCTGTAAGAAACAAATGGTTTGTTGCTTCAACTTTATTATCATAATCAGTAGTGGATTTCCATACTCCGTAAGTGCCGGTAGCATCTGTTTCAACATAATCAACATTAGGAGTTGCGCCTACTAAATCTCCATTAGAGTCTGATTTAATTAAAGAGGAAACAACACCTTGTCTAAGTGTGCCGGATATTCTTGCTGAACCATCAACTGCCAAACCGCCTGTTGTAGCAAGTCCTCCGCCATCATTAGCATCAACAAAACCTGTTTCTTCTATGTCTAAAGTTTTACCAACGGCCATACTTGTAGCAAAATCAACATATCCTCCACTAACATATCCAAGAAGTGCGTCATGACCCGAAGTATCAGAATCAGCAAGCATTGTTCCAAGCAAAGTCCAACCATTACCTGTTCCTAAATTAAACATCATGTGTAAATCAATATCATTTGACGCATTAGAAATGTAAATCTGCAACGCCGCCCCATCATAAGTAGCACCTTCTTTAATTCTAAAGTCTGTGAAAGCAATCGCATTTCCATATCCCGATACACCTAACAAATTAATAAAGTTTGAACCATTAGCCCCAAACTGATGTCCTACCTCTATCCTACAAGTTCTATGCCTCGATGACCTTTTATCTTGAATGTAAAATTGAGCCTGTCCTCTTTGACCACTACTGCCGACTAAATCTCTTCCTTTAATTACTGCAAAAGTCCACCAGCCCGTAGCATAATCTAAAGATAAACTTTCTCTTTGTAATATAGTTGTGTTACTTGTATAACTACCGCTACCTGTTCTTTCCATTAAACCATTAGCAGAAAAATCAGAATCCATAATTGCACCTGCGGAAGCAACATTAGTAGCATCGGTTACATCTGCACCATCTTCAACATTAATATGACTTCTAAGAGTCGGTGCATCCACGCCAAGAGCAATAGTGCCACTTGTTGTAATAGGAGAACCGGAGTCAACTTCAATACCATCTGAACCCGATACTGCTACGCTTGTGACTGTTCCGCTACCGCCACCGCCACCGCTACTTATGTCTGTTGTTCCAATTTTTAATTTGTTTGAATCTGTGCTATCAAGCCAAAGAGTATTAGCAGTCACATTACCGGGATTAGCAGAAACAGGAGTTAATTCAAGACCTGTTGGGTCAATAAGACCCCCTACTGTTAATTTACCTGTAATATCAAAATCGCCTGTAAAATTACCATCAACCGCATTAATTGTATTAGGAACATCATTTGTTCTACCAATATTACTTACAATGATTTTTACATTTGAACCAGAAATGTCTGCTATATGACCTACATTTTGAATAAGATGTGTTGCACTTGTAGGTCTTGTAATTGTTAAATTACCTGCCGTTGTTGGAGACACATAAAGAGTTTTACCTACATCTGTAGGGTCGGTAAGAGTATCATCAATAATACTACTACTTACTGTAATTAAACCATTAACACAAGCATATCCAGAAGCACTTCCGGCTATTTGTTCAAGAACAAGACCTATAGAAGCCATAGTGCTTTCAGAATCGGCTTGCGCTGGTGATACGGCAGGATGAGTACCTTCTCCAGAAACATATACTGCTTGTCCTTTAGAAATAGTTGATGCCGTATCATTTTCTATTTGTATTATAATATGTGACTTTAATTTACCAACCTCAAGTAATTCATTCGCAGAATCATAATTAAAATTAACACTACTTGATAATTGATTTGGTTGAGAACCAAATAAAACATTACCTTCTGCTACTGATTTAATTCCTGTTCCACCATCTGCTACCCCAAGAGTTTCACCTGTTTTAGGATATACATAGATACCGTCAGCAACGGGAATAAAGCCCCATGTGCCTCTTATAGTAGGTCTATTGATTAAAAGAATAGCACATCCTATTGAATCACTACCTCCCTTCAAAGAAGCCCCTGTATTGATAGTTAAATCGTTTAATTGTAATCTTGTTGCTTGTGTTATTTTAGCCCAAGCACCAGCACCATCAACAGAAGCATCTAAAACTATTTTATGAAAAGTAAATACACATCCATTGAATGTAGGACTGCCGGAAGTAGGCATAGTAAAACCAGAAGTCATGGCTTGAAAAGTCCATTCTGCATACCCACCATTAAAATTTGTATTATTTGTCGCAAATTGAGTTTGACCTGCAAAATCAGAAATCCATTTTTTATTTCTATCATTAGTAGTTGGAGTAGTAGATGCTGGTTGAAATGTCACTCCACTATTAACTGTAAGAGATAAAAACTTAACTTGGTCTTTTTTAGTATTAGATGTTGCGATATAATCTGGAGTATGAGACCCATTTGCTAAAATAATCTGTGGGTAGATACCAGAATCATAAGTTATTTGCGAAGAACCATTCATTGTGTAAGTAATATATGTTCTTGCCGAAGCAGTTCTAAAAGGACTATTATCACTATCATAATTCATTACTATATGCGATTTATTGCTATTATATGGAGGAGTGCCACTGAATGTAAGTATGTAAGGATTAGTAGCATCTATTTGTCCTGTAACTCCTATACTAAGACCTCTAAGCGCAACATTTGATGCTATTTCTAATATAAATAAAAAATCACTATCTATTTGTATAATATCAACTGCTGATATATTCCACACACAAGCGGCAGTTGCTTTGCTATTAAAAATAGCAGTATCAACAGAAGTGGGAACAGTTGCTGGACTCCAATTAGAAGCAGTCGAAGCATCTGTTGATGTTCCACCAATCCATTCGTAACTTGCCATATCTATACCGCCTGTCTGCTATCTGATGATTCAGAATAATATGCAGAGCCAGCCGCTTCACTTATTTGTGCAAGAAGTCTATTTGCTTGATTTTCAAATGACCTTAATTGTGCTTGTAATCTTATGTCTTGCTGTCTCTGCTCGTTCTCTGGAACATAAGATGGGATTGTGTCAATCATAACTCTTAGACAATCAACACAAACTAAAAATTTAATCGCAGATTCTTTTGAAGTATCATCTACTCCAACTAACTCTGAAAGTCCGTATAAAGTATCATCTCTTGATACTTTATTTACTTCATTAGTCCTAATAGTAATATATTCATTAATAGTGGCTTCATTAAGACCTCGTGGCCTATTTAGCAAATCACGAATCTGACTTGTTGTTATCGCCATCTGCCTTCACCTTCTTACTACTTTTCTTCTTAGGTGTAGTTGTTTTTTTAGGTTTTGCTTTTGGCTTTTCTTCAACAGGTTCTGTATAAGTTTCTGTTTTAGGAACATCAATTACAGTAAACCTTTCTTCGTAAGGCGCACGACCTAAAAACCACATAGCCTTTGATTTAAATACATCTCTTGCGAAATCGCTATTTGGAATCCATACGGCTACCCCCATTGGTATTTCGGCAGGTAGTTGCTTTTTAGCATACCATCTACTCTTTACCCTTCTGAATAAATAGCCATGACCTTCTTGCCATGTATTTAGTCTGTGCATCATAGCATCATAAGAATCCTCTTTAGGAAGAGGAATATTCTTATCCTTCAATGCTTTTGCTATCGCTGCTTTCGACTTCATCTATTACCATCTCCAATTCTTTTTCGGGAGAAACCCATGAGGATTTCTTTTTCTTAGAAGGGCTTTTCTTAGGCTTTGCTTCCTCAAATGTAGAGCATACTGCTCTAACTTGCTTGCGACTCTCCTGTTCCGAGACCAATTTGGCCTCATCATCACTAAGAGGTCTGCCAAGTATTCTTTCAGCGTAGCCTAAGAAAAACTCTGTCAAATCGCTCAATCAAACACCACCTTAAGCGGAGATGTTTGTTATTGTGCATATACGACTGTTTTTACCTGCGGTTCCACCATCTTCGTGAACGACACAACCCATGTAGCCTGTGAGCATCCAATCGTAACCGACACCCGGAATACGAGTCAATTCGGTCTCTTGGAATCCGTCACCGTTGTATTGGAAGAACTCTGCGGTCTCGCTACCCGGAATAAGTAGTAGTGCAGTATCAGCAAGTCTTGAGTTTCTACTGTAGTAGATAGTCAAGTTACCCATTCTCTTCAAATGGTCAGCCAAAGATTCTACAACATTTCCGTAAAGTGTAGTCTGCAACAAAACATTTCGGTGCTTGGTAGGAACAATTAGAGCCATTGGTTCGTTACCAGAGACTCTACCATTCTCGAAAATCTTATCCATAGCGTTTAGAATGTTTGCTTCTGCGTCTCCGCTTGCTGAATCCCATTCGCTACCACCCGAAACTGTTACAGTTTGGTCTGCACCGTCAATTAGTGATTCAAGGATTAGGTCGTCAATAACATCAGCCATGTTTCTTACGATAGCCAATTGTTGTCTGTCAATGTTTTCCCATGTCTCGCCACGAAGTAGAGTGGAGTCAAGGAAGATACATCGGCCTTGTCCTTTCTTTAGGTGAACAGAGTAGTTGCTTGTTCCAATTTTTGTTGGGTCTGCAACGGCGTTGTCAGCAAGTGGGTAGGAGAAGGTTCCATCAGTACCTGTGTACCATGTGAACTCTAACCATCCGACTCTTCGGACACCTACGACTTGTGTACCAACTGCAATCAAAGTAGATTGTAGTTGAATGAAATCTCTTAGGGTTTGTTCTAATACAGCGTCTGCTTGGCTAAATGGCCCAGCAGCGGCTTCAACAGTCAAAATTTGTTCTAATGTGTTATTCATATTTTTCATCTCCTTAATTTATCCACCTTAATTAGCGGTTCCAACTCCTGTCATAACCGGAATCAAATCTCCAGCAGTAGCAGAAGTAGTAACTCCTTCTCCGATGTAAAGACCGATGATTTTTCCAGCAGGGGAAGCACCGGAATCATCTCCGTCTGCTACAAGTCCACCATTATCAGCGTAGACAGGTAGTCCTGTAGTGTAAGTTTGGGAAGCCTTTGAAGCAACCATTAGGACTCCGCCCAAAGGTCTGAAAGATACCAATCCGCCAGAAACAAGTCCGGAGGAATCTCTTTCTGATTCATCAGCAGAGACACCGAGTACGGTCTCTCCCCATGTCACCAAATCAAGTGTATTGCTGGTGCTGTCGTTTGTTAGCAAGTAACCTGCGCCGGTAACAGTTGTACCAGACTTTAGGGTTGCATTTCGTGGTGCGCTATTATCTGTCATATTTTTCATCTCCTTAAATTAAGTGCTTCTCCTTCGCTTCCACATATGTAGGTGCTTTCATATCAAACTCTGGGTGAGTCTTGTTCCAAGCGGAAGCCCAGACATTGAAAGCCTTTTCATAAATTGCTTCGGGAGTATTTAGTTTGCGACCATTTAGGAAGTTAGCAACTACATCTTCTGATACAGGCTTGCTAACTTGTGTGGTCTCTGTTGATGCTTTGATAGGCTTCATTTCAACGGCAGGTTTGCTTGCTTCCCATGAAGCGATTAGGCTTTCAAGGGATTCAGAAGGTAGGTCTTCGTGACCGGACATACCGAGAGAAGTTGCCTTCTCTACAAGTGATGCACGAACTTCTTCTGCTTTTTCTTCTTCTGCGGCTTTGATTTCAGCCAATTCATTTTCACGCTCTGCAAGTGAAGCCTTTAGAGCCTCAATTTCAGAAGCGTAGTCTGGGGTTTCAATAACCTCTTCTGCTACATTTTCGACAACCTCTTCGGATGCCTCGATACTGATTTTATCTTCGTCAGTCATGATATTCACCTTTTCGGTATTCAGAGCATTATCGTCTTGACTAATAAAGGATTCGTCTTGAGCAACCTCCATCATAACTTTTTCAACTGTATTAATTACTGCTCTTTTGTATGCTGGTCTGTGGACAATAGCCAGATGGTCAAACTTAAAGTCGCTTTCAAATGTCATAACTGTTGAACCGTCTTTGTGTTGTGTGACCATGTCTGGTATACCTGTTCCACCAATACTTACACCATAACCTTCTCTTAGCCAAAGTCCAGACTCAAGAGCCTCGAACAATTCTGGCCTGTGGACTTCTGCTTTGAAGCCCACTTCCCAGCCTTGTTCGCTATCAATGATAAATGCTTCGGTAACAATACCTACAACTGCATCTTCGACTCCACCATTCATGTTTCTTTTGAAACGACCATTTTCAGAAGGTGGGTGGTTTAAAGTTAGGTCAGCACCATACATTTGAGATACTGCTAATTCAGCACCTGCTCTTGTTATCTGCCAACCATTTTTGTTTATACCATCATGGAATGCTATACCTGTAATTCTAACTACTTGTCTTCCTGTTGATGCTTCGACTATAATTTCGTCAACCTTTACATCAACATCTAATTCAAATGCTACTTTTACACACATACCATTTCTCTTTTCATATCCATTTTGGCATTCGCCGTCTGTATGATAAGATGCTTCTTCCATAAATTCATGGTCTTGATGAGCATCCATACATTCTCGTGTAGAGAAGCCCATTTCTTCACATCTTGACATAAATTCATCATGTGACTCATCATTCTTTGGGGATGGCATAGAATGTTCATCTGCTTCGTAAGAACCGCATCCACCGCAACCACAATCGCAACCCATGTCATTATATGACGCATAAGGTGTTTTATTAAACTCACTACCTTCGACTTTTGAACCACTTCTCCATTGATAACAAGACCAATAGCGGGCTTTCCATTTAGGACCGGGATTATCGCAATTATGACGACTTCGGAAGTTTTTGCGTCTTTGAGGGTCATCACGCTTGATTTCCATATTAGGGTCGCCAAATCTTACAATTACAACTGTTCCCTTTTCATTCTTAGTATATACTGCAAACTTCTTAGGGCCATCTGGTGTTCTGAAAGGTTTGTTTAATTTAACTTTTCTGCCTTGATATTCTGCGGCACTAAAAATTTCATCATCCCAATCTTCGTAATCTTCTTCGCTACTACCTCTTGGGTGTGATTTAGGCAGTAAGTCGTTGTCTTGCTTGTAATTTGGATTGGAAGGTCTTCCATTTCGCAGAAGGTAAAGGAATGCTTTGACTCTTGCGATACCCCAGCCTCCTCTTGACATATTGGGTGCGTGAGTGCGACTAAAAGCACCAGCACCCCTACGAAAGACTGTCTTTAGCATTCCCATGCTTGCTCTGTTTCCTTTACCTTTGTCTGCCACTTTTGCATTGTGTTCTGCCATCATCTTTCGCAGACGAGACTCTGTCTCTTTGCTAATCTGAATGCTATTGTTTGGTTTTTTCGCAGAACCCGGAGGATTCTTTTTTGAACCTTTACGCCTTTCAGATGGTTTTGCAGGTGTCTTTCGTGGGTCGTTTTTGCCCGGTCTGCCATACTGCAAAGCACTTAATTCTTCTCTTGCGTCTGGGTCGTTTTTGCGATACCATTCGATAAATTCTTCTTCCGTCTTGCCCGGAAAATACATAGGTGTGCCATCAGCCATACGAGATTCATGTATTTCGCCATCCATTCCTATTTCTTCAGATTTCTTTCTTGCGCCTTCTGGATTAGAGAAGATATAATCTTCCATCTTAGCAGTAGCGTCTTTTCTTTCATAATAGGAATTACATACTGCTGCTCTCTGTTGCGGGTTGCCAAATTCGTCAACCATCTTATCATCTCCCATACATCGAGACATGAAATCTTCTTTACTCTCTCCTTCTTGCGGGTCTGGCATAATATCACTTCTTCTTAGGTTCTAATGTCTTTATGTCTAAAGTTCCACGCAGTTTATCCATTTCTTGTGAGTGGTCTTGTGCTGATTTAGCCATCTGATGTTCGTGTGCTTGCGCTAACTTCTCAATTTCAAGATTATGTTCTTGTTTTGTTTCGCATAACATTCTTTCGTGGTCTAATTCTGTTGGCATACTATCAACTTCAACAGTCTGTTCTGTTTCCCACATTCTTAGTAGTGTCTGTAAAGCAGGGGCGGCGGTTCCACCAATGATAGCGATAAGTGCTATGAAACCATCAAGATTCATTAATACAACATCTGGTTTCCAGATACCCATGCCTACAACTGCACCGCAAGCCATAAGCCATAGATAAATAACAGGCAGTACCGTTCTTTTAACCATACGGTCATTAAAGGTATCTTTAGCATGTTGTTTCATAATTAAGCCTCCATATCTGATGACCCTTTTCAATTATCTTACGATAAGTAGAAGCAGTCATTATATCCCATACATCCTGTATCTTTTCAATCTTTTTATAGCCAAGACGACTTATAACTTTTATTAATTGATTAATGTGTGTGCCTTCTATGGGATTAACACAGGTAATTTTTGGAAGTCTACCGAGATGTTTGTTTCTATATTCAAGTAATTGAGTGTGCAGACCTCTACCCCTATACTCTTTTCTAATATAAGTATTTCCTACAAGCAGAAAGTTTTCGCAAAAAACAGAAGTAGTGTATGCTATTGGTAAGTCATTATCATACATCACCCAATGCAGAGCATCATCGTATATATCTGGATAACCCTTTTCGCTTGCTTTTAGGAGGTCTGACCCCCACTCTCTGCATAAATCTTCGTGGTCTGATATTACTTCAAACCTCATACCATCACTTGTGTTCCTGTAAGAATTAAACTTATTATACCTATCCCAGCCAATATGACTTTCTGGATTAATTTAAAACCATTTTGAAGCACATCGTTCTGTATTTTAAGTTGCCCCTCAAGACCTGCTAATCTTGAGTCTGTGCGAGATTGTGCCTCTACTATCTTAACAGTAAGAGATTTTAAATCTCTTGCATCTTCTTCAACTGCTTCTATTCTAAATTCAAGAACATCATTCGCCATTATCAGCACCACGACCCGGATTATCATTTACATTTTCGTTCTGTCTTGGCATTTCGCCCATAGGCACTTGAGAACCGTCTTTTCTAATATCCCCTTCTTCTCCTATCTCTGGAAGACCGATGATTTCTAATGATTGATTAAGACTTAGTATACCTGCATTATAACCTATATTCACTCTTCGCATCTTGTCAATCTTACTTTCTTCATCAATTGGTTCAAAGACTAATTGAGGAAGGTCTGCCATAGTATGTGCAATATTCAATAACTCAAGATGTTTTGAAAACATCTCTCTGACAGATTGATTTAGAATGCTTAACATTCTACGGATAGCGGTAGCAGACCATTGATTAGCAGTATATGACGCAGCAAAAGTTGAACCTCTTTCTTGACCAGCCGCCGTTCTTGGAACCTGTAGAACCGCTGCAATATCAGCATTTACATTATCAAGGAAGGAAGTAGTGTCTGGTATAGCGGTTCTTTGGTCAATGTGTTGAATACTTACATAGTCTGGGAAAATTGGTACTTGGTCTCCACGCAGAGACTCTAATGTAGAAACTACTTGTTCCATAATGTATCTTAGTCTTTCTCTCTGTTCATTTGGGTCTTGTATGTGTGCTATTGCAGATTTGTCAATAGTTATGTATTGTTTTGTCATAGCATCTTCAAGAGCGATTCTATTATTCATGCTATTGTATTTTGCTCTGATTGCTTGCTTTAGAGAAGTAAATCTTGATGCACCCCAGATACCGTATGTGACTCTTTCTTCATTGTCTGTATACCAATTGCTTCTGTAATCTGTTCTGATATGTAATATCTCATCAGCAGGTATTTCTTCAACGGTCTGTTCCCCTTCTCTTAAGATATATCTCTCTGGGTTTATGATAGGATTAAACTCATCAATAAATGAGGTAAGTGGTCTTTCGTCTACAATTGTCATCTGCCCTACGGGTAGAGACTGCAACTCGGTAATGCCTTCTCTACTTGTTCCTACATATTTGTTTATATCATTCCCGTAGACCATCATGTTTCTCATAGCATTAATTAGGAAATCGTCAAAGTCGAGTGTTTCTTCTGTTAATGTTCTGATGGCATCACGGATTCTTGCATTTCTGGCTCTTGAGTAGTCTATGTGATAGTTGTTAGCCGTAAGGCTAACTGCTCTAACTGCACCATTTAACTCTGGGTCTAATCTCAACATATCATCAAATAGATAGAAATCATTATCGTATTGAGCATTGTCTCGAAGTTTATCGGTCTCTTCAATAATATCAGACATACCAGCCGCTAATACCAGAGGATGTCTGTGTGATACATTATGTCTCATATCTGTTGATGCCGTGAAACTTATTTCTTCGTCTTCAGCCTTGCCCCCAAAAAGTCGGCTGAACAAGTTTCTTCGCGCCATGTTGGGTTCATTGACAATATAATTAATAAATGAATGGGTAAACCAGCAATAATATCATATGACACTATGTCATATTGAGTTCTATGATAGAGATACTATCATATTATGTTCTTGCGGCTGAAATGCTATGGTGGGTTTTACTTTATTTATTTTGGAGACATAGAAAGAATAAAAAAAGAATTAAACGCATCATTGAGAGCCTATATCAGTAATTCTTTTTTATTTCTTATAGTATTATACTTATTATAATAGAATATAGTGAATTTGCCTTTAATTTCTGACTTTTAAGAAAAAAAACAAAATTATTCTAACTTTTGAGCAGTTTATCGTTTATTTCTTTCTGAAATCTTTCAGAGACACAAAAATAATTACATTTATTAAGTAATAAGTATCTACTTACACACATGGATAAAGCAAGTAGGTTAGCCATAGTCGTTGAAAATCTGAATAAATACACAGGTAATAAAGTAGAATATGCAAGGTGGCTTGCAGTTGAGTACCCAGAGCATTCTTTTGCTTCTTGGAATAGTTTCATAACAAGAGCAAACCAACAAGAGCCAGATTTATTTCCAGACTTTGAAAATAGATATAATAGTGCTATTCCTAAAGTTTGGGATGGTTCTGTTTTGTCTCTTGCTCGTATGTTACATAGAAGAGATAGTAGCATTAGTCTTGAAGCATGGAGGCAGAGAATTAGGTCTGCTTATGATAATGGTGCAATCACAAGAACAGAGAAACCTAATTTTATTGTTGAGCATCTAAAGAAAGCGTCATCAGACGGTGAAGACCTCTGGATGGCTATTGAAGAGAAGGCTAAGACGGCAATAGCAAACATTGAACATAACCGATGGGCAGATATTCGTATGCAGACTCCCGAAGACAAATATATCGCAATAGCATTCGCAAGTGACCAGCACATAGGTAATCCTTTCTGTGACCATGAGAGACTAAGGCTTGATACAGAGATGATTGAAAGAGAACCTAATTGTTTTGTAATTCATGCTGGTGACTATATAGACAACTTTATTGTTGACAAACCACGACCCGCTATGAAAGCACCAATCCCCCCTTCCGTTCAATGGAAGTTATGCGAACACTACTTAGATATGTCTGGCGATAGTCTTATGGCTATTGTTGCTGGTAATCACGACCTCTGGACTGCTGGTATGACTGACTATGACCCTCTAAAGAAATTCGCAGAAGATAGGTCTATTCTTTACCATGCACATGAATTAAATATCAGACTTTGGGTAAATGATATTGCTTATCATATATCTGTTAGACATAAACGCAGAGGTAATTCGCAGATAGACCCAACTCGTGTCATTAAGAAGATGTGGGAAGATGGCGAAGCCGACTTCGATATTGGTGTCGTAGGGCATCACCATGTTCCTGTTATTGCACCTTTCACAAAACATGGAGTTGAAAGATGGGCTATTAGGCCGGGTGCTTACAAGATAGTAGATACTTTTGGTGAGATGTGCGGTTTCCCTCGTGAAAGGCCGACTTGTCCGGTAGCCATCTTATCGCCACATTCAAGAGAAATACAAGTCTTTTCAGATTTAAGGCATGGTATAAGAACACTAAGGGCTTTGAATGGAGAAGATGAAAATGACGAGGATTTGGGCTTCTAAAAATAAAGAAGTAATTATGACAGAATTAACTAATGAAATGCTTGCTATCAATATATTTGCAGAAGATATGGTTGTAGGTGTAATTATTACAAGAGAAGAGGCTAACATGCTTGCTCTGGGTATTTCAGAATGGGTTGGCCTCCCCATGTTCTACGGAGATGAAGAAGAGTGAGAGAAAATATATTAACTGCTTTTCATATGGAGAGGTCTAAATATGATGTTCAGCATTTCTATGAATGGTTAGGTTATAATTGGGGCAATCACATAGGCGAGTGGTTAAATTTATACGGAGAAAGAGGTGACGCACAGGTTCATAGAGTCTGCATCATAGCACCAAGAGACCATAGTAAATCAACTACGCTTAGAATAAAGGCTCTACATATGCTTCTTTTTCAGAAGTGGCGTGGTAAACCTTTTAAGATGTGGTTGTTTTCAAGTAATAAAGATTTAGCAGCAAACCGTCTTGAAGAGATGAGACAGGATTTAAAAAGACATCCAGAATTATCTCGTATGCTTGACCCTAAGAAAGGAAATAAATTAGAATTGCATCTTACTAATGGTGCATGGATTAAGGCTACATCAGTCGGTTCTGGTATTCGTGGTGAACACCCAGCCGCTATTATTCTTGACGATATACTTGATGACCAAAATGATATGTCTTATGAAGCATATCAGACTTGGTTTCGTAAGAAAATGACACCTATGCTTTCACCCGGAACATCAATTTTCTGTGTAGGCACTCCGATGTCTATGAATGATTTATATCACACAGAGATGCTAAATAATCAGAGATGGAATAATTGGGTTAAAGGTTCAATTCTTAATTATGACGAATGGCGTAATGACCCCGATAACATTGAAGCAGTATGTCTGTGGCCGGAAGAAAGACCTATTGAGTTTTTACTTGAGCAGAGAGAAGCGATTGGTGAGTTAGCATTTACGCAAGAATATCTCTGTAAAGTAGTTGATGATGATTCTGCGGTATTCCCATCTACATTAACTCGTAAGAATCTTGACATTGACACAGTATTGCAGAACGATAAATTATATTCCGATGAATATGTAATTGGTTTTGACCCTTCACATGGTATAGGTAAAGACTATTCGGTTATGGTCTGCATGAGAAGAGATGAAGATAATAATTTGCATCTTGTAAATATATGGCGCAGAAATGATTTCCCCCCTGTAAAACAGATAGACCAAATAGCAAGTTGGAATGAAAAATATGATAGACCTCTATTTGCTTTTGAGTCTGTAGGTTTCCAACATCTCTACCAGAGTCTTATACGAGAAAAGAATTTGCATCTAAATGTAAAGATGTCAAAGGTCAGCAATAAGACCTTAAAGCAAGGTCTAATGACAAGGCTTAGGACATGGTTTGAGCAGGGAAGAATTATTTTGCCTTATGGCGACCACGATACTCGCAAGATGGTAAATATCTTGTTAGACGAATTAGAATCCCATGTCTGGAAAGAGGGGGATATTCTTGACAAAGGAAGACATAACGATATGGTAATGGCACTCGCACACGCAGTAGACCAATTCGCAAATATCACGAGCGACATCCCCATGATGGGTTCTGGCGTTGATATGAATAAATGGGGAAAGCCAAGTAAGCAAAAAAATAATCGAAGGCCGAGAAATACCTCAAGCAAGTATGTCACATTTTTTTAAAAAAAATTTTTAAAAATTTTGAGAGGTGCTGGGCGACAGTCGGCTCGCCGACTGTCAAATTTTTGTAGCATTTTTATTTATATTTTTAACCCCAGAGGGGTTAAAAATAAGCCGAAAATTCGACCCGGAATTTCTACCTCGTAGAGGTAGAAATTTTTAGGGCAACCTAAAAATTCTGGTCGAAATCAACTTACCTGCCCCCTCTAAAGAGGGGGCAGGTAAACTTTTACTTTCCCGGGAACCCCCTTTAGGGGGTTCCCCGGAAAGTAAGTTGTTGCTGACTTGCCGAAAGTTTCAGACCACTAACCGGAGACCCCCCCTTTAGGGGGGTCTCCGGTTAAAAAATTTAGCAAAATCCGGGGTTCAGACCCCCCCTCTAAAGAGGGGGGGTCTGTCCGAGATTCTCTGCCGACCTCAAAATCGGTCAGTTTTGAAACTGCTTCATGAACCCCCCCTTTAGGGGGGTTCAAGAAGCAAGAACGAGATAGGTTTAAGAGGGGTAGTTCCATCTTCATTCTGATGAGCCAAAACTGTATCAACTGCCAAGCAAAAACAACCAAGAACGATGTAGTCGTCTCCTTCGGAGATGACGGCGAAGCAAATCGAATTTGCTTCCACTGTGCTAAAGCACAGGGTTACATCGCTTGATACCCCTTTAGGGGTATCAAAAATTTGACCAAACGGCAAATGCCGACTTCGGGGCTACCCCCCCTTCGGGGGGGGTAGCCCCTTTTTTTTTTTATTTATAGTAAGAGAAGGCTCTGCCTTCTCTTTACATAAATAAAGGGCTGATTTTCACTAACAATTTTTTGCTAATTTACCATAGATGAAAAAGAAACCTCATCGAGGTTTCTTTCGCATAGTAAATTGGCCGGTTTTCTCCAAGAATTATTTTGCTGTAGCAAAATAAAAGTCTGATAGAGGTAGTTAGTCTTTAGACTAAAAATCGGTATCAGTCTAATAGCCTTCTTTATCTTGACATAGTCTAAAAGTAATTAGCCGTAGGCTAATTAAAAAGCCACTATTTCCAGATAAAAATCTAAGATTAGGCAAAAATCGCAGAGCCAACAGATAATGCTATCAGAGATAGCATTAAAGCAAAAACAAACTTCTCGCATTAAAGAAGAGATATGTATTCATCAATCATATCTCTTCTTTTGCTAAAATCTCTAAAGAGATTTCACATGATACAAGAGGTTTGGTTTTCAACAATTTTTTGTCTCTAAAGAGACAAGGGTCGGCGGTAAATCTAAAGGCACGAACAGGCTCATGCCTCAAATTCTTGGAAAGAATTTGCGAAATTCTCTTAGAGAATTTTACTCGCGCTGGGGTGTGTGAGCGCAAGCAGGGGTGCTGGTGCAGGTATGCCCTCGCAGGTGATTCTCTGAATAAGATTCAGTAATTCTTATTCAGAGAATTTGCGAAATTCTCTAAGAGAATTTCAGACATGAGCCTACGGCCTCGCGCTCGCTTGCAGGTATGCACCCAGACACTCAAGCCCATGTGTAGATTTCGGGAATAGTATTCAGTAATACTATTCTCTAAATCCGGAAGATTTCTTACAGAAATCCAGACTTGCCTCATGTGCGCCTGTGCGCTCGGACTCCCGCACGGAAATTACTCTTCGAGTAATTTTTAGGTTGCCCTAAATTTCAATCGGTGTAAAAAATAAACCACCCTGTTTTGGTATCTCCTTTCAAATTCTCGGCAAGCAAAAATCGAGGTAGTCCATCCATACTCCGAATCGCAAACAAATACATTATATCACATAGTTATAGAAAATGTTCCATTTTCGTTATAATCTATGTAGATAGAATGTAAAAAGTAAACTATCGAAACCAACATACTCACGCCAACGCACCTCCCTGCACCTGCCCTCGCTTGCTTGCTGGCTCGCCCTTGCTGGCTTGCTTGTGGGGAAAAGAAAATCGCAAAATCAGCAAATCGCTTTACTGCGGAAGGTTTTTCCTTTAGGGAAAACCGCCCTTTAGGGGGTCTTAGACCCTACGAGCCTGTATGAGCCTACGGCTTCCTTTTAAAGGAAGTTGCTTATAGATTTTTGCGAATTACCACCCCTAAAGGGGTGAAAGAGCCTTCGGCTACATATGTGTGAGCATATGTATGTAGGCAATTCTAAGAATAAGATGCTCTCATTCTTATTCTTAGAATCTGATTTTAGTAATCGAAGATTACTACTGCACTATACTAAGAGTCAGTATAATTCTCCCATCTCCGATGAGGAGAATATATACATGACTAATAGTATTAGAGCATATAGAAAAGCCGACAGAGGGGTTTCCAAAGACCTTATATGTGGAAGCCTACTCGGAGGGTTAAGTCCGACCAAACAGGAGTGATAATGATGAGCCGACAAAAACAATCGCCAAGAGCCACCCTACTTCGAGAAGTAGGCATTAAGACCAAGAACGCCAATTTTGATAGCACTTGTAAAGTGTGTTCAGCACCAATCAGAGGCACTTCTCCGAAGTGTTCTGTTGCTCAAGTCAAGATTCCTAAAGAATCTCGCAAAGCATCTTGGGTTCACACTGATTGTGTAGACATCCACTATCACCTAAATGTTGAATCTCACTACCCCATCGCTAAAGCGATGACAATGACACAACAAAAGCGATTCATCGGAGATGACTTCAAAGAAGACGCACCAAAAGAAGATACTCCAAAGGAGACACCAAAAATGCCAACACCAAAACCAACACCTACACCTAAGCCTATACCTACAAGCGTAAAGGGTGGAGACCCTGCCGGTGAAGCACTTGCTTCAATGGTAATGCCTCACCTTATGGCCGGTTTCACCGACCATGTTGATACCGTAATGAACGACAAGATTAATGCTTTAGCATTACCTCGAACAACAATTGTCAAGCCTCTTGGTGACTTCGAAGAAGTCAAAGTTGGTCTAACTCACCCTTGCTTCGATGAAGCACTTGACTTAGGTCGCATCCGTGCTAATTGCTTGGCTTCCGGTCCTGCTGGGTCTGGTAAGACCCATGCCGCAAAACAGATATTCGACACTCTAAAGAGTCTACCGGAATCAGCCGGTGGATTCGCAAAACCCGACACTGTAAGATTTACAGTGATTTCTTGTCACAATGAAATGATGCCTTCCGACATAGTCGGCCCAATGGTTCCTAATATCTCCACAGGAGATGAAAAGCATCGCATTACTGAAATTGTAAACACTTTCAGAGATGGTGGAGTCCTCGTCTTTGACGAGTTTGATAGACTCATGGGTGGTACAGCCGTAGCCGCAAACATGGCTTTAGCCAACGATAGTTGGACTATGCCGGATGGTTCAGTAATATACAAGTCTCCCGACTTGTTTATTCTTGCTACTGCAAATACACTTGGTCAAGGTAAAGGTCGCTCTGCTTATGTTTCTGCTGAAACATTAGACGGTGCTACTCTAAATCGCTTCGCTGGAGGAGTAATTCGCTGGGGCTATGACAGAGCATTCGAGAGAATGCTTATCGGTGACGATGAAATCGTCTCCTTCTTCCATGATTTGAGAGACCGTGCTGACAAGGCTGGCCTTGTCTCCCGTATTATCTCTCCTCGCCACATGCTTACTGCTAAGAAGCAGAAGCATATCTTAGGCTACGATATGGAAAGAATCCGAAGGATAGCAGTTAGAGATTGGAATCGCAAAGACCTCAAAACCATTGGTTTTGATAACGAATTTATTGACGGTGCTTTAGCAACTAACGGAGGTGCGGCTTGAGACCCCTTCGGGGGTCTCGGCCTTTTGGAGGTTTTCACATGTCAGATACACAAGTAATCCGCTATGAACATGGCACAAGAGTAGGTTTCCACAAGTCTAAAGACTTGTCCTGTAATTTCACTATTAGTGATACCCCTGCTGATGCAGGTCATTTTCTTGACTCCTTGACCGACTCTGATTTCAAAGGGTATGACCCTTTGAGCAGAAAACCCGACCTATCATGGATAGGTCGAGAAGACTTGAAAGGTGATAAAAGCATCAGAACTCGCAGAGATATAGCATCCAAGTTAGGCGAGTATGTAGATAATGACCACAAGCAAATCGCATCTTGTCGAAACAAGATGTCCGACCTTGTAGATTCAATTGACTTGTCGCAACTTAAGCGTATGCTTAAGTGGTCTGATAGCAGAGGTAAAGTAAACGCTACTCGTTTACTAAACGGCGACTCAATGTTCCGTAGGACAATTCGCAGAGGTTCAGCACCTGTTGAAGCCGTAGCACTTGTAGTGCCAACCGGCGCAAATTGTAACATCAATGCTGATGTTATCTTCGCAAGAACGGCAGTCGCCCTCGCCGCCGCCGACCTGCTTAGTCAAGCAGGTTTCGCAGTAGAGGTCTGGGCTTATGCCTACACAAAAAATTGTCTTGACGATTCACCTAACGGTACAAGTAATGCCTTAGCCGGTGTCAAAATCAAGGATGCAGACGAAGGTCTGAATGAGGCAATCGCCGCATCAGCCGGTAGCGCATGGTTCTTTAGAACCGGCATGTTTGGAATGTGGTCTCATATGGGTGACGCTAATAGTTGGCTTGGTAATTCAATAGACTTGACTGTTAGTCAAGGTAAACAAGTCGCAAATATCATCGGCCTTGAAAAGGCTCATGTTATGAGAACAGGTACAGGTCAACATAGCGTAGAGGATGCTATCAAGGCTGGCATCGAAGATGTAAAACAGGCACTAATCAAGTGGGTTAGTGGTGATGAAGAAATGGAGGAATGAAAATGGAATTGAAAATACCAATAGAGGATATTGCAGAAGCAATAGCAAAAAATGAAGAAGCCCGCAGGTATGTAGTAACATACTCTCAATTAGCAAACGATGTAGGTCTCTTAGGAGACCATGTGAAAGTTGAGGTCGAAGTCGAAACCTTCGGCGAAGCCATGTATAATTACATGCAATCAGATTGTTTCAAGCAGGGTCTAATAGACCCTCAAGACTACAAGTCTGCATCAGTAGCAATACTGACGCTGATTGAGAATATTGTAAAATCTAACGAAGAAATAGAAAGTATCTCTATCGAGATACCAAGCATGTCATTCATGGGGGTGGAAGCATGAGGGATAGACATGATGAGGCACTTATGGATAAGATGTGCAACCATGTCACACCCGAAGGTATGACGAGGGTTCTCAAGTTGGATGCTATGTCTGCCGTAGGTTTCATAGAAACCTTCCAACAAGAATACGCAACTCCTCCGAGGGATGCGTTTGACTTCCTCATGTCTATTCAAGGCACAGACCTATGGGAGACCTACATGGGCATAGACCAATTTTTGACTACCGAAGGTAAAAGAATCGCAAACATGTTTCCTACGGAGACTTTCAGACACATGTTAGAGGTGTTCGCAGATGACCTATGTCAGTGAGCCTGTGCGAGAGAAAAATCGCTACTCGACAAACATTGAATTTAAATACAGGAAACCCCCCTATAAGGAGTGAAAAGCATGACGGAAAAATACGACTATGACGACAAAGAGCGATTTGAACACATTGGCATAGCCAAAGTTAGGTTCAATGGACAAGGAAGAACGACAGTGGCGGTCTATAAAGACCACCAAGACAGGTGTATGCACTTGAGACCCGTACCATTCGGTACACCTTCACTTGCATGGATTCCTCATTATGATGAGGATGACAATAACAATCTGTGGAAAGAAATCAATCAACACAAGGAAGAATCCCGAAAGAGTATTTTCTCCCTTAGCAGATACAGAGGTGCAGGTAAGCGAAAGCCTACCAAATCCGCAAAGAGATTCACGACAAGGGCAGTCAGACCTACAGGCTTACCCGAAATAGAGCCTCGCTCTCCTTCGGAGAGAAACACTAAGAAAGTCTCCATAGCAGAAGTATCTGCTATGATTGCTAAAGAAATGGAAGACATATTCGGGGGTGATGAATGATGAGTCCAATCTTAGATTGTCTTGAGATGATTGCTAAAGACTCACTCTTCGAGTTTACGGCTTCGCAGACTCGTCATGGTGAGTTTATAATAAGGGCTACGAGAGTAGATTCACGCCAAGAATTTTCCATAATAAATTATGGCTACGGTAAAGATGAAAATCTGCTTGAAGTTTTAGCACTTGGTCATGGTCATGACCCTATTGGATGGGCTACGCCTAAAGCCGTAATGACATACATGAGAATGGGAGATTGGGAGGAGTGAATATGGAAAAATGGGTGACTTGCGAAAATTGTGATGCCGAAGTCTGCATAGACTTCTATGTGGATAGTATGACCGTAATGGAAGGTGATGAGCATATAGAAGCGTATGACGACTTCGACTGCTCGGAGTGCGGGCATGAAATACACCTAACTGCTTACTTCAAAATTGTAGGTTTTGCGATTGGAGGTGCTTCAGAATGAAGCAAAGAGGTGAGGCAGGTATCAGAATTACACTACATGACGGAGTCATGTATGTTCATCACGAAGATGGCACACTCCTACATCAGAGAGACGCATGGGATGGTGAGTGGGATGAATTGTGGCAATTCATTCGCAGACCATTCCCTAATACCTTGCGTGGTATCACGGAGGGAGGGGAATGACACTAAGCGACCATCAAGATTCAGAGTCTTTCATGGGTGTGCGTAGCGAAGATGAGTTGCTACATATGCTTGACTTAGCCGAGCGTAAGCAGAACCACCACTTTACTGCCCTACAAAGTGTATTTACCGAAAGCGACTTTGATAAGAAACTGCGTAATTATCACATGAGAAACTACAAAGCCCTACAGGGCGTTGTAAAATCTTTGCGATGGGTTCTCGGAGATAAGGATGTGAAACATCCTCTGGAGTGATTCGCAAATGTTAGTAGATATGATTGAGACTAAAGAAGGAGTATGGGTTCCCATACTCGAATCGCATCTCGTCAGACATGACGGGCGTATAGGCATACATATGCGTCTGCAATACAAGCATGACGCTATACATATGCGTGACACAGATGAAGTGATTTGGGTTAAGAAGAAGTTAAATACTGACGACCCCTATTTAGAATTAACACACGAGGAAGAGTGATGAGAATGGAATATAACCGAGAAGTCTATGACGCTTACGATGATATGTTAGACAGTTGCTACGAAGATGTTGCTATCTTTGGTGTGCCTCGCGCACCATCTGTAGTATTCAAAATCGTAGACCCAATTATGTATGAAATTGGTCTACACGAGTATTTAGATGATTTGATGGAAGACGGTCTTTTCTGCCCTGTATGTGAGTATGTAGGCGAAAAGGACTGCTATTGTGAAGAAGAGGAGGAATGAGCAAAATGAGTTTAGAACACTACGAAGAAATCATGTCACAGATTTGTGACATATTAGAGAACGGCGATATAGTCGAAGACTTTATCGAAGAACCTAACCGAGCGACAACATTGGGTATCATACACACTATTGTTCGCAGGGAAATGAAAAACATAAAAGTGCAGAGAGAAGTCCTGTCACTTTTGCGAATGAGAAGCAGAGAAAGAAGAGAGGAGGAATGAAAAATGAGAATGACAAAAGAAAACAAAGAATGGATGAGACACGCCATATACTTAGGCGAAGATAACATGGAGATATTTGATTCAAGGTGGGAATGGATTTCCGAGGCTTGGATAAATACACCACTGAACCAACAATGTATTTTCCATCAGAAATATGTAGAGTTCGGAGGCGAAGATAATTTGTCCTATGATAATAGAGAAGCATTAGAGAAGGCTTACAACTATGCTTACGACAAGATACTGGATTGTCACAGAGAATTAGACAGGCGACTTAACTTAACACAGGAGGAATAAACATGAATGAAAAAGAATTGATGAATATAGCAAATGAAATGAAAGATGCTTCGATTGAATTGGTTAGGGGTGTAAGAGACGCACTTCACGATATAGTCGCAGACCTAATAGGCGGTAGTGCGGTTCACGCATTTACAAAATTGTGCGTACTGTTAGAAACAGTAGAAGCAGGTTATGAGAGTTTGACCGAAGAAGGAGGTGAAGAAGAATGATTGGGGTAGAAGATTATGTCGCTCTTAGGTTCAACACTATAGCAGGTGACTCAAAGATTAATGTAATCATGCGTAGACCGGATGGCTATGTATCTGATGTAGTGGTTGACTTGCACAAACCTGTGATACATGGGATTTGTGCGATTTGTTCGGAGGATATGCAACAAACAGAGTTTGGTTATATATGCAAGCAACACAATGTTCCTGTTGTGATGGCGAAAAGTGTAACTACTAAAGTAGTAGCAACAAGAAAGCAATTCGCAAAAACAAATATTGGCTCTAATCATGTTGGTATGATTAGAGACAATAAAGTAGACATGGCAGATGTGAAGCAACAAGTCGCAGATGCTCTGGAGGATTTGCTATGATATTCGACATGTGGCTGGAATGGCCTAAGTTGAGGTGGTGGAAGAAATGAAAGGCATTCCTCTTACCTGCGAGTTGGTTCCTACAGGAACATGGGGTTCAAACCTGCGTAGTCTCATGCCCCCTTCGGGATGGAATAGACTGCGTAAGTTTGTCTACGAAAGAGCAGATAACAAATGTGAATTGTGTGGGCAAGATGGTTTTTCGCAAAATCGCAAATGGGCAGTAGAGGCTCATGAGATTTGGTTGTATGACGATGTAAAAAATGAGCAAAGTCTGATAGCGGTTCAGTCGCTTTGCCCTCGTTGCCACCTATGTAAGCACTTAGGCAGGTCTCTAAAGGTGGGTGCGGCTGAACAAGTGCGAAAACATATGAGAGAAATCAATGGTTGGGATGAAGAAACCCAACAGATGTACGAACAGTTTGTGTTTGCTATTCACAAACATAGGTCTCGTTTCCGGTGGACTGTGAACATAGATATGCTTGAGGATTATGTTCATGCAGGTGCTATCAAACAAATTGACTTTGATAAATCAAAGGCAAAACTAAAGGGTGGTGCTACGGAAAATGATTAATAGGAGAAGCCCCCTATAAGAGGCTGAACAGGAGTGAAAAAAATGTTTAGAGACGAAGAATTTAGAGCAGATATGATTGAGACGGAAAGTGACGCAGTTACCTTCTACTACGCTTGCGTAGTAGGTAATGGTATAGTGTGGCAGACAGACAGAGGCCTATACAAGACAGACGGAACGCCAGCCGTAGATTTACCCGATGGTAAAGAATTGAAGATGTTAAATGAAGGTAATAAAATCGCAAGAAAAGTCCTTGCAGATGCACAAGTTGATGCACAAGAAGTCATGGATATGTGTGAAAGTATATTGGTATGTAATCTTGTTTTACAAACAAGTGCTGACCTTGAAGGTCTTCCTTCAAGGAGAATTAAGAATTATGCGAATGAAGGAGATGAACAGAAGAAGTTGAGAAGAAACTCTCACCTGTGGCAGATTATGGAAAGCACATTACAAATCTGTGTGCCAGACTTCGTCTCCACAAACGGAGGTTTAGCCGTACCTAAAGGGTTCCACCCCGTCATAGACGCTTATGTTGCTTCTTGTATAAGAAGAATCCCCGTAGAAACTGTAACTACTGAATATACAGAAGACCAAGATACCGTACTTTCAACTATATTTGAAGAGGGTAAGAGGTTAGCAGATGAAGGTAAAACCCAACCTCGTGATTGGATAGACCCCGACAGTGATGACAACGATGACGACCCGTTTTCTTCGGGAATGTGGGCGTGATAACTTGTATCAACATGCAAATACCATACAGGCTCTACAAGAAGCCGTTGTTATGCTTGAGCATATGACTCAAGCGTATACTATGCTCGTTCCAGAGCAGACACATAATATGCTCACACGACTTAGAGTTTGGCGTAATATTTGCGACAAGGCTCTATTGGAAATAGAGGCTAATGTTAGGAAAGACAAAATGAGAGGAGGAGTAACAAGATGAATAGAGACACATATATGTTTATCAATGCTGACGGTGGCGTTGCTAAATTAACAGAAGAAGAACCGACCTTAGAAGAGATGCAAGCCCATGTAGGAGGACTTATCGAATACGCAGTAGTCACCTCACAGAAGAAATTCGCAGTACCGAAAAAAGGAAAGGGTAAATGCCTTCTGACGAATGTCAAAGATGTTATTGTGAATGAAGAGGGGCTTTTGTTAGGTATGTCTCCTAACGCAGTAGCCACATTCGCCGCATGGGGATATGATATTACCAGCGAGCAACAGTTAGTAGGCCCCTGTATAATAGTTTGCGAAACTCCAAGTGAAGATTCAGAGGAAGTAGGTCTTGAGTGGATTGTTGAAAATATGATTCCTCAAAACATGCGTGATTTATTAGTACCACGAAACAACTATCACTATATGTCAGCAAACTACAGGGGTGATGAGTAGTGACTTCAATAGTGTGTATGGTATGTGGGGAGATTGCTCAAAACAAGTCCTCGAAGTATAGTAGGTATAACCTGCGGGATATTGTATGCGTTAAATGTTCTTATGCGGAGAAGATGCTCGACATTCGTAGTTATTGTGTGAATGCCGAAGGCAAGACTCCCGAACAGTGTAATATAGAAGAAACAGATTGGCGAAGTAAAGTTTTAGCAACGAGACAGAACACTGATAAATTTCTTATAAAGCAAGATATTAAAAAGGAGAAGCCCCTATAGGAAGTGAGAAACATGGAATGCAGTATATGTTATGGAGAGATTGAGAAGAAATACACGACTAACCTTGAGGGTGAGCGTGTAATGTATTGGGATGGCGGTCATAACGCACAGCCCATAAATGACGGAAGGTGTTGTGATGCCTGTAACGAAGTAGTCGTAGCAGTAAGAATCGCAAAAATGTTTGGTAGGAGGAAAGCAGAATGACAGAAGTAAAACAGAAGTTAGAAGAATTAGCAGAAGAATATAGCGACTTAGAGCAATTGCTTAGAGACGCAGAGGTGGCGGAAACGCTTGTTGACGCTCTCACAAGCGAGTTAGGAGACAGACACGGTTGGTTAAGTGAAATCGTGTATTATCTGCGTATGGAAATCGAAGAGAAGATGCAAGAGATAGAGGGTAGATTAGAATGAACATATTCGTATTAGACGAGAATCCCTTCCATGCGGCTATCATGTATTGCGACAAGCATCTGCCTAAGATGGTAGTCGAATTGTACCAACAATTAGGCTCAAGTGTACGCAGACATGGTGCTACAGACGACATGATGCCAATAGCAAAAACATCCGGCAAGCCTCTGAAAGGCGGTTATCACAACCACCCTGCGACTCGCTGGGTGGGCGAAAGTCGTGACAATTTCATATGGGCTTGCTATCATGCCTCTGCCTTAGCACAAGAGTATGCCAAAAGATTTGGTAAAACCCACGCTTGCGCTGATGGTATAGAGCATCTATGGTCTCTGTCTTCTCTTATTCCCGAAGGGAAAATGACTCCCTTCGTTCAATGTATGCCGGATGAGTTTAAACACGAAGACGCAGTTGTGGCATACAGAGCATACTATCACAGCAAACATTTCGCAAAATGGCAAAAGGGTCGCCATGCGCCCTATTGGTGGAACGATGAGCAATACCTGTATGGTGTTAAGTATGAAGTGGGAGGTGCATAAATACAATATACTCATTAGAGTATGTTGTTAGTATGCAGACAATAAGACTTCATGGCGAATGGTTGATATGTCCTCTCGAAGAAATCAAAGTCATAGACTTTCAGTGTTGGAGAAAGAATGGTCGCAACAAGCGAAAATTCTCACCCTACCTGCATCTGCAAGTAGGTTCACACCATGTAGTGTTTGATGGCTATGATTCCGTATGGTCGTTTTTAGATACGATACAACCTAATATGTATCGCACTATCGTAAACTCGGCTATGAAGGGGGATATTAAAGAAATTCCTTTCTTTAAATATGAATTAGACGCTCTGATAGAAGAATCGCATTTGGAGTTGATTACGATTACAATCGCCTCTGATAGGATTCTAATCCCAAATTCTACTAAATCTCTTGAATGCTATCTTGTTAAGGATATTGTTGCGAATGAAATAATCGAAAATGATATTTCAAAACACAACTTTGTTGTAAAGACCTATACTCCTTACAGGTCTAAACATGGTCTTGAGTATGTGCCTACGGAGATATACGGTTCTCACCCACAATATGCTATGCTTATCCATGCGGATAATACATACATCACACAGAGCCTCGTATACAATCCAGATGGCGCAGACTTCAGACCCGTTAGGACACACGCTTCAGACGACATAAGTTTTGCTAAAGAGATTTTAAACGATATGATATTCAGAATGACTGAATACGAATATCCGCAAAACGATTTAGATAACAAAGACTCTATCGGTATGCGTTACATAGAAAGGGATTCTATCGAACATGAAAGATTTATTTTTGCTCTGCAAAATTAATTCAGAAAGAATTAATCGCATTCGGTGATGCGTTTTCGGTTTATTTTTTATTTTTTCTTAGATATATTTCTAAAAAGGGTTTTCTTTATTATTAGTAAATAATAAGGTTTTAACTCTTAGGAAATAAAAAAGAATAATCTGATTAGGCTCTAAGTGTTGCGTTTTATTTTTTCTGAATTATTTCAGAGATTCCAAAACATTAGATTGATAAGGTCATAAGGGGGTATGTAGCAACATGGGAGAAATAGTAACAGTAAATGAAACGGACTTTATTTGGAGTAATGGTATACCTAAAGGTATCAAGCGAGCGATTCTATTCGATGCGGTAGGGTCAGACCACATACCCGCAGTAGTGGGTTCTTCGCTTGTAAAGAAGGTAGAACCTGTAGGTTACATGACTTCAAAACATATACCTTCATCCCCGCATACGATGTTAAGTTTCGGTTTTACAGGCTGGCCTATATATTACGGAAACGATGAAGAGACTTTAGTAATTGAGATTCTAACACCCGCACACATAAGTACGGATAGTGGCGCACAGAAAAATGCGTGGCTTTTCAATTACCCACCGGCAAGAGATGTAGCAGTTATGCTTGATAATATAGGTTGCGAAACATTTTGCTTGCTGACTTCTGACGCTTTCGATGTAAGGAATGGAGAAGGTCTTGAGAAACCTGCGCTTGTAAAGGGTGAAGATATTGGTAACAAAGAGATTAGTAGAGACAGTCTCCAGACTCTATGGGGTTGGCTACCAGCATTCGTCTTCTCGCAAATAAAAGGTAAAGGTGCTTCGGTTCTGATTATACCTTCTCACGGACAGAAAATGGAGGTCACTCCATTCCAAGAAACTCATATCAATGCTACTATTGACATTCTCAAAAACTTAGGTTTCAAGATAGAAGGTTGTAAGAAAAGGGCGAAAGACATATATGCTAAGGCTTCTTCCGATACCGTAGAGGCGGCGAAAATGGCAGATGAGGTGATAACGAAAATGCTAAACAAAACTAGAGCGAGTAAATATGAGGGGGGTATGTTCGGGTGAATATATTCGACAGGATGCTTGATTTCTGTAAAAGAAATCACATCATTGATGTAGATGACAAAGTACCAATCTTCCTATGTAGTATAGGCGGTCATTTGTTTAATACTGTAAACAAATGTAGTATGTGTGATTTCGCACCGAGAGAAGGAGACGGAGAAGATTCTCGGAGATTCGTTATTGAAGACTGTCCTCTTCGCCATACCAACTATCCTATCTACACACCCCGTTCTTCAATAGCAGATACAAGAATCAACATTCTCATGCGTGGCGCAAAGGGTTCCGGTAAGAATGTTCTGATTGACTTATTCTGCGCTGAACATACAGGTGTGTTATGGAATCCCGAAGGATTCAGAGGTATTGGTTTTCGCACTATGATTGGCCCAAACTCTATCACAGAGGCGGGTATGTTCGGCTCTGTAAATGATGATGGTCAAATCGTAGGGAGACCTCTCGCAAGAGAGACTTGCGGTGGTTTTCTCTGCTTTGAAGAGTTTTCATCTGTATCAGATGCAAACAAGAAAGACCATAGTATTGACATGAAGAATCAATTGCTAACTTCGTTAGACTCTGGTCGTGTGAACAAAGGTATGCGTGATGGATGGGTGCGATACAATACTCGCTACACCGTATGGGGCGGAACACAACATGGTCGTATGGATTTGGAGTCTGGACTTGACCGTAGGTTTTTCATCATTGATATTAACATGGATGCTGAAAAGGAGGCTCTATACAAAGAAGCGCAGAATAAACAAGCGAGTATGACGAGAGAAGAACGAGCGTATCTTGCAGGTGAGATTCTTGATTTACGGGCGTGGTTTATTGACAGGCAGTTATCAGTGACCCTCAATCCCCCTACGGGAGTTATGTTTAGCAAAGAGTTTGAAGATTGGGTTATGAAAGAATCGGTTCGTTCTTTCGAGTCTGATTTGTTTCGCAGATTAGCAATAGGTTATCACATGATGCGTGATGAAGAATGGAAAGGTGGTATCTTGCAGGTAGAGATGGATGATGCTCTACTCGAATTGTTAGAATCATCTTTAAAGATGAGGCGAGATGTTATGGATGAAGACATTCGTCTTATCAAGACTACCTTCTGGGATAAAGATGTGCCACGAAGCACTTTAATAAAAGATGTTGCTAAACTAATCACAGACCATGATTACCAATCCGCTAAGAGGTGGATTGATGATACCTTGAAAGGTCAAGCATGGTTTACAGAATTTAGTCCTCGTACAGAGGGTAGGGGTAGAAGAGGCATTGTGTGTAGGTTTGGTCTGCCAGACGAGGGCGAGAATATGAAATGGGGTGTATGATATGGGAAAAAGAAAACCGAGAAGAGAAGCGAGATTTGCGAATTGGAGAGATGCTTGTTACAAGTTTCTGCTTGAAGATGAAGGCGAGTATAATACAAACGAATTGACGCAGAGGGTTCTGACGGCAGATGGTAGGGTGTGGAAAAACTCACCTTCTGTGCGAGAAATCTGCCAAGTCCTCAAATACGACAGTAGGTTCGAGTATGTCGGCAATACGCAGAGTAAAAGCGTATTAGGCGGTAAATACATGAGTGCTACATTCAGAGCAAGGAGGTCGAAAGATGGTCTTTGAAGCGAAAAAATATAAGGTGTTTAGAAACGCTTGCTTTGATTATATATCTCAAAGTGGCCCCTCTACCACACAAGAGTTGATGTATAATCTTACAGGTAAAGTCAACCCAAGACATATGCCACAGAGTAATAACTCTGCGGGGCAGGTTCTGAAAAGAGATAAGAGGTTTTCAAAAATTGAAGGTAAGTCGTACTATCTTACTTCCGGACAAAATGCTAATGCTTTGTATTGGGGGATAGCAGATGAAAAGTAAGTGGTTAATAGAAAATAGAATCGCAGATTCTGACGACCATAAAGAAATTGAGGTTCTTAGGTGGGTTCTCGAATCCCCCGAATGTCCTTTATGCAATCACCCGCAAGTGAAGGATTTAGAGATTCAGATACACAATGGCAACATGACTACTTCTTATTTAGAAGTGAAGAATGGTTGGGAGACAGGTATTGTTGAAGAACATATGAAAGAACATATGACCTTTGACCCTTCGGAAGCGAAGGAGGTAGAGGAGACTCGCAAAGAAGCAATCACTACTTTGGATATGGCGGAAGATGTATTCGGTAGAATAAATTCTTGGCTTGATGAATGGGAGGCGAAGAAAGATGAAGAGGGTATAGACGGTGAGTGGCTTGCTAATGCTACTCGACTTATCGGACAGGCTAACTCTTCCCTTAAGTTGATTGGCACTTTGAAAAAGGAGATAGGGGTTGATTCGCAGTTATTACTTGCCAGCCAGCAAGTCAACGGTGTCATGGGCATACTCGTTGATGTTCTGCGAGCAGAGCCTCATTTGCTAAATCAGATTGAATTGCGTGTTGCGGCTCTTAAGACTCCGACATACATACAAGAAGGAGAATGGGAGGAAGTCTGATGGGTATATCATACAATGGTGGTAGGGGTTCTTTGGGCTACAGTATCAGACCCAGAGGTGTGCGAAAGTGCAATACATGTGGTTTTACTACAGAGGCGAGATACAATACCCACCATAAGTATATATGTGGTCGCAAGGTGTATTGTGGATATATGAGGTTGGTGAGATGAAGATTAGAAATGTATTAGCGTTATTTGACGGCATTTCATGTGGCCGTGTTGCTCTGGAAAGAGCAGGTATAGAGTTTGATACCTACTACGCATCCGAAATAGACAAGTATGCGATTAAGATAGCACAGAAGAATTATCCCGATACTGTTCAACTCGGTGATGTTAAGAATTGGGGTGAGTGGGATTTAGAGGATATTGATTTGGTTATTGGTGGTTCGCCGTGTCAAGGATTTTCCTTTGCTGGCAGACAACTCAATTTTGATGACCCTCGAAGTAAACTATTCTTTGAGTTTGTAGATGTTATTAATCACTTCAAACCGAAGTATTTCTTACTTGAAAATGTGATGATGAAACAAGAGTTTCAAGATATTATATCGCAACACTTAGATGTTTTACCAATCGAAATCAATAGTAACCTCGTATCGGCACAGAATCGCAGAAGGTTATATTGGACTAACATACCTAACATTAAAAAGCCCCAAGACAAAGGTATTCTGCTAAAGGACATTCTCGAAGATGGTTGGGTTGACAGAGATAAATCTCATTGTGTAGATGCTAATTACTTTAAGGGAGGGAATCTTAAATCTTACTTCGAGAAACATAGAAGGCAACTCGTGTTTAGTAGTGATGGTCTGTGTCATGTAGGAGATGCTGATTTGAAAGGTCATGATTCGATTAAGAGAGTTTATCATCCCGAAGGAAAAGCACCTTCTCTAACTACTATGCAGGGAGGACATAGAGAACCGAAAGTCCTGATTGCTAATCCCGCAAAGATAGTGGGAAGGAAGATTAACGCACAAGGAGTGAGAGAAGATTACAATAAAGACATTGAGACTGTTCAATATTTAGAGGTCACGACCTCCGAAAAAAGTAATTGTCTGACTACGCTATCGAAGGATTCTTTAATTTCTTCTTTGGAGGAGGGTAAATACCCAGAGGCTTACAAAACTTTGCGAGAGACAATAGATTGGAGAAAATTAACTCCCATAGAATGTGAGAGATTGCAGACATTACCGGATAACTACACCGAATGTGTTAGTAATACGCAGAGATACAAGACTCTTGGTAATGGTTGGACTGTTGATGTTATCTCGCATATATTTGCTAATATAGGACAGGGAAATAAGGAGGAATGGTTATGAAATACGGACAGAAATATATTGGGAGTAGAAACTTCCATAGTGCTAAGTTGACAAGATATTGTAAGAAATGCAATCGCCATGTATGTCTGTCTAAATTTACAGTTAAATCCAATAAAAAGCAATTGCACTGTGATTACTGTCTGGGGGTAGCCGTATGGCAAGAAGATGTTTGACGATAGGATGCAAAGCGGAGAAGACGAATAGAGAGAAGAGGTTTTGTTCTGTCTGCGAAATAAAGAATGACAAGTTGAATGCTTTGGTTTGGAGGTTATATTATGAAAGCCGGAGAGAAAGTTAAGTGGCGAAACAAAAGTCTGATGGTTCTTATCTCTCGCACTATACCTAAAGAAGATTATCCAGATATTGCTAAACAGATGTGTGATGATGGTCTGATTGCTCTGCTTACCCAAGACGGTCTCAAGTGGTATGCTGGTCGTTATCCCGTTCCTAAAACATCTGTGCGTGAGATTTGGGGTCTTAGCAGGTCTCAATTGGATTCTTTTGAACGATGGGTTTATATGAACGACCCGTTTATGGTTTTGTTAGCGGAGGAAGAATGATGCCGGAATGTAAAGAGTGCGGAGAGCATTGTGAAGCAGAAGACATGAAATGGAAAGACGATGAACCAATATGTGAAGACTGTTGGTTATGGGATAAGGGGGTATATTGAATGAGTAGAATAGGTATGATTAGATTTGATGAGAAGTGGTATACACCACAAGTAGAGGAATTATGTGAAGAAGTATCGCAGATATGTTGGGGTAATGTCAAGTTAGATGAACGAGAGCCTTACACTTACGAAGAAACAATAGATGTTCTTCGTGAGTATGAGCGCAAAGCATTAGCCTTCGATAGGTTCAGAGAATTATTGGAGAGACATGCAGATGAAGATATTATGTGTATGGAGATGTTAGATTTATTAGACATAGTCCACCGTGAAGTAGACACAGAATGGGAGGTTCCACAATGAGTAAGAAGTATCGTGGTTCAGCAGTCGAAGCCGCAGTCCAAGAGTGGGAGTTATCCGATTGGTTTACGGCAGACCAACTTCTGCCAAAGGCTATCGAGACGCTACCGCAGAGGTCGTGTAGTATAACTGTCTATTCTGTATCAAGGCATCTGCGAATTATGGCAAGTAGAGGACTTCTAATCAGTCGCATAAATTCTAACGGTGTTAAAGAATTTACAAAGTTGATAGGTGAGTATGATGGGGATGCTCATTTTTACGCTTGATGCTGAACCTTACCGTGTAGGCGAATACATAGAGGGTGATGGTTTTTTCACATCTCCCTCTATTGATACTACGGTTATCTGTCACATCAAAAGACCAGACGCAGAGGATTGTGTAGGTTGGCTCGATTACATAAAATACAGAATGATAATAGTCTGCGATAAAGCACCTAAGATTGACGATGATAGAGTTATCTACGATAGAAGTTTAAAGAAAGGCAATAGAGATTACATATCTGCGATTCAAGCGACACTTCGCTGGCAAGATAGGAATAGGGTCTGGAATAATACACAGAGGGTTCCTGTTCCTCTTATGCTTTCCTTTCTACGAGAGAATGTCAGAGACATTGAGATATACAGACTTTTAGCAAAGTCTTTCCGTTGGTGTTCAGAGGATATGCAACAAGCCACTATTTGTTTTGGTATAAGTCCTGTAAAACACAGACCAGCATTCCCCAAAAAGAAAAAGAAAGTAGAGGATTGCGAATTGCATATGTTCAGAGAAAGCGATAAGTATAGAGATATGATAATAAAAGACGGTGAAGTTGCTAATCTTATTAGAGCGCAAATCCCCAGAGATAAGTTACCTAAGAAAATGAAGAAGACTAAGGAGAATGTTGTTTCATGGCTCTGACATTCGAGGGTTGTATGATATTGATGTGGCTCTTTTTGCTAATGCCTATGAAAGGCGAAGTCCTTGACAGGTTGTTTAGAATACTTTTTAATCGAAAAAGTAGATACTTTTCCGATGATAAATATGTAGAGGGTTCTGGGGATTTGTCGGTGGCTTACATAGGTATGTTAGACGAGTAGTTAAATATCGCAAAGTCGAGGACAGTATGTGGCTAAAAATAACGCAAACGCCAGAATAAGAAGAAGGATTGCAGAAATCCTCTTCGAGAGGGGTGAAATGACCCGTTCTGCTGTTGCGAGTATTCTTTTACAAGAAGGTAATTTTAGAGTAATGCCTTCTGACGCAAGTCTCTCTGCTATGCTTGCTAAAAATATACAGATAATACAGACAGGAACAGATAAGGTTGATGTTGGGGATGGTACAATGACTATCAATTCTGTCTATGCGATTGATGATTCGATTATCAAAGACGAAGAAGACTTAGTGTTTACAAGACCTTATTCGAGTATGACTGTTGCAGAAAAAAATAATGCCATTAGATGTTTAGGTTGTAAACAAATGAGGCTGATACAAGAGGATTGGTCTGAATGTCTGATATGTCAGAGAAGACCGTCTGATTAATAAGGACATGGGGTTTACTCACTAATATGGTGAGAATCAAAGCGGAATGGAGACTCCACAGGACTAACAACGAATCGCACCTTACTTCCAAAGGAGGTAAGTATTATTGTGGTGCGCCTATACACGATATGGGCGAGATTACAGACAAACAAGCACTTTCACTTCCTCTCTGTACCGACTGCTTCCCAAAAGGTATACAGGGATATGGGAAAGATACCTCCGCAGGGGGTGAAGAGGCGGTGAAGCAGAGCGCAAAGCGTTCCGTCTCTCACTCCCGCAAGGGGGTGTGGTTATGACATTATACATAGGTATATGCGGAAATATGAAATCCGGTAAATCTACTCTTGCTGGTCTGCTTGCACAGAAATTCGACTTACCCATACTATCTTTCGCAGAAAGTCTTAGAGAAGAAGTAGCACAGGCATTTTTCCATAAGCAACAGAAGCGTGAGGCTCGTTACTTATGGGATTTATTAGAAGCACAAGATAAGACTCGCACAAGACCTCTTCTTCAAGCATGGGGTCAAGGTCGTAGGGCATTAGTTGACCCCGACTATTGGGTTGAGAGACTACAGAAATATGCTGACAAACAAGGTTACGGCGTTGCTATTATTGATGATGTTAGACATACCAACGAAGCCTTGCATATACTTAACATGGGTGGGATGGTAATACGCTTAGACGCAAACCAACAGACTCTAATTAATCGTGGTGCTACAGGCTTTGCACATATAAGCGAGCAGTTGGAACCCGTTGATGAAGTATTATCGGAAACGCAATATGCCCATCAGAGCATATTCTTTGATACTACGGGTATGTCTCCTCTCGGTATGTATAGAAGACTCGTTCCTTTAGTTGACGACTTCCTAAAGACATGGGGTGAAGAGGAATGAAGAGAGTAAGTAGATTTCTTGTAAAGAGGATTCTCAAAAAAGAAGGAATACCTCTCTGCGAAATATGTAAAGATAGTATAGCAAAGACTTCTATGACTTTGTGTCTTGAGTGCCAACAGATTTATGATGAAGATATGTATGCCCTACACATGAGAGATATGAGGGAGATGATGAGATGATTTGGTGCGAGAAGTATAGACCTAAGACATTTGAAGAAGTCGTAGGTCAAGATATAATAGTATCAGAGATGATGAATATTACATCAGAAAGTATGAATCATTTCCTCCTCCATAGTGTCGGTGCTGGAACAGGCAAGACCTCAATAGCATATCTATTAGCAAGGCATCTTAATTTCAATTTGCATATCTACAATGCGAGTAGCAAAAGAACCAGAGGTATAGAGTTTATCGAAGAAGAAATCATCCCTATGTCGCAGAGTGGTATGTGGGAGACTATCATCTTATTAGATGAAGCAGATAGACTTACTTTACAGGCTCAAGACGCACTTAAAGGTGTTATCGAAAACGCAACTTGTTATTTTGTTCTGACTTGTAATGATATTAGCAAAGTCACTCCTTTCCTACAGTCGAGGTGTCAACTTCGTCATTTCAAAGAGATAGAGATAGATGCTATTATCGAGAAACTAATCTACATATCCAACAAAGAAAACTGTTATGTTCCCGATGAACATATCAGAGCAATAGCACACGCTCACAGAGGCGATTTGAGAAATGCTATTAATTGTCTTCAAGCATACAATACAGTAACACACCAAGATAGAGACTCCTTTGTTCTAAGTCTTGATGTATCAGATTTTAATCCTAAGACTTTCCTTCGCATATGTGCAAAGGAAAGAAGTGTAGACATGGCGGTAGGTCTGACTAAGGATATGCCTATGAGGGTAGTTATCCGAAAGGTCTTTGATTATGCCGTCAATTCAGACGCATCAGCAGAAGCAAAGATGCGAGTTATAGAGTCCTCTATTATCAGCGAAAGAGACATACTGCAAGGTTGTGATGAGACAATAGTCCGTTGGGATTTCTGTCGTATGTTGGCATCGAGGGATTAATAAGGACATGGGTATAACGGAAATATGAAGCAGGTGAAAACTGATGATAAGTAGCGAGATGTATGAAAGAGTAGCAAAGAATGTGGGTTGTACATTGAATGAATTACTCGCACGACACAAGAAGGCTAAGGACACACATGCCGTGTCACTCGTAGCGGCGGGTGTATCAGAAGCAGAGGTTGAAAACAAGACCTTGCGAATGGCAGCGGCTGAAATGAGAGCAGAGAAAGCAAGACTATCCCGTAGTGGATGCACTATGTTAGAAGGTATGTTCTTGAGTAGTCCAAGATACAAAGATTGGGGTAAAGTGTTTTACACAAAGTATCAGAATATGTTGAAGACATTAGACGAAGAAGGCAGAAAGAACCTTGTAGCACAAGGTCTTATCACTCTGTATCTACATGATGATTCGCAAGGCGGATATAGGATTGTTCACAATCCTACACTTACAAACAAGACTCCTTTTGCAGTTGAATTGGGAGAAATGTCCGGTGACAAGTTGCCTAAACAAGCGACAGATATTGGAGACGGCACAGGTTACTTCGTATGTATCGAGAACAAAACCTCGCCTACATATCCTTCGGGTTCTCCTAACTACGCATATGGAAAGGCAAGAGCGACTTCTGATTTAGAAAGAACCTGCCTTTTCTTAGGTAGAGAACAGGGTAGTGAGGATGCGCCGAAACTGATTCCTATGAAATTCAGAGGAGATTTAGCAAAGGTAAATTATCCTACCTTCTCTCCTCTACAAATACCTGCCAATCTATCTAAGAATGGCGTAGCGTATACAAAGGCTGGAGTTTCGCAATATACTCTTGATTCAAACCTTGCGAGTATTTTCCCTAAAGCTCCTCTTATGTCTGATGGTTCTGGTCTAATCCCAGACCACATTACTATGCTTGACGGTCTTGACTTTATCGAAGACCATGTAAATACTCTCTCTGATAAAGAGAAGTGGGATGCTCTTGTATGTATAGTGATGGAAGTCGCACACATTGACCCAAGAGAAAGTGGTGGTTATATTCTAACTCTATCTGATTTAGATTTGACCTCTCTATCAGCCCCTCTCGACTTGTATGTATCGCAAGAAGAGGATTCTAAAGTTTCATTCGGTGTTGGTTCAGTTGTAGCCGTAGTCGGTTCTCCTTATGTGAATCGAGACGGAGACGGAAAATTAGCAACGACAGGTTGGTTCTGTGTTGAAGAAGTCGGTGTCCTTACGGACACTGACTCTTCTTCCCAGACTGAAATAGACGATTGGGAGTGATACAATGAGTTGGGGAACAAAAGAGGAGAGTAAACAAGAGCAAGAAGGCGCAAAGTATGGTATAGAGCATTTCAGAGAATTGTTCTCAAGACCAAGAGTCTCTGATAATCCTATCAGAATGGCTCTTGTCGCAAAGGAAAACTGTGCTAAGACGGGTCTGGCGGTTGATATTGCCAGAGGGAGAACGGACAAAGAGATTATCATCATAGATGTTGATAATTCTGCGATTCAGACAGTTACATGTAACTATCCACATGACAAAAATATAAAGGTTGTTCCTTTGTTTGACGAAACCGATTCTTTTATCTTCAACGAAGATAATTCTACTAATTGGACTGCTCTGATTGACAAGATGGGTTACTTCATTAAGTTAATCGGAGAGGAAGCGAGGAAAGGAGAGATAGGTGCGGTCATCATTGATGGAGGCTCTACTTTCTTGAAGTGGTGCGAATTGGCTATGACTGATGTTCTGATGAATAGGTCTAAGAATCCTATCAATGTTGAAGATGGAGATAAATTCAATCAAGCAGAATGGCGCATTCGCAACCAATTATTCCGTGATGTAATGAATAGAGCGCATCAACTACCCGTTGACGCAGTATTCTTTACTTACCATCTAAAAGATGTTAAGCAGTTCGCAGACATAGGAAACGGGCAGAAAGGTCTAATGAAAGTAGGCGAACAACCGGATTGGGAAAAGGGAACAATGAGATTGTTCTCGCAACAGATTTTCTTAGCAAGATACACCAAGAAAGGTGATGTTGCGGCTGGCGTTAAGTCTGACCCACAGATGAATGAAAACGAGTGGGAAATTCGAGCAACCATAGAAGAAATGAAAGGGTGGAACCAAGAACATTTAGGCACTACGCATACTGTTTTGCGAGTATCTGATGGTAATGTTGAATGGTTCGGTCTGCCGTTCTTGAAATGGAGTGCTGACAATGAAGGTTAGGCAGGTATTCCCGTCTCGCAAAAGACAGTGGCATTACGCAGTTGACATAGGGGTGACGGGTAAATCGTATTTACTGTGTAGAGGTGTAGACACTTTTGGTATCTACACATCAGAACAACCTACTGATAAAAACGGTGATTTGAAAGAGCGAGAGCCGTGTAAGATGTGTGCAAGAATGGCAGAAAAGCATCCTTATATCACGGTGGTTTAATAAGGACATAGGAAGGTGTGTAGTATATGCTTAAGGTAAGTAAGGCAGAATTAGAGAAGTTGTTGAGTAGAACACAGAGAGTATGTAATATCAATGGAAAACCCATACCTCAAGTAAAGGGGTGTGTGATTAGTGGGTCTGATGATAATCTATTATCCACTACTAACATAGTTAGGGATGGAATATCAAGTGTTGCTACTTTTTCATGTTTAGCAAACGAAGTAGACGAACAAGAATATGTTATACCGGACATTGAGAAGATGTTGGGTGTCTTAAAACCTCATCGTGGAGTTATCACTTTAGAATCTAAAGAAGACAAGATAGTTATTAAATCGAGTGGCAGACAGACTACCTTATCGGCTGATTCAAGGGCTTTAGCATTCCCCCATACAAAGAAAACAGTTAGTGAATGGTATGCAGAATCAAAAGGTAGAATAGCCTCTATCAACCCACTTACAGGTTCCTACAAAATGCGAGACGGCAGTATTAGAGAGCCTTTTATTGAGTTGCAGATAATGGGTTCTGAATTTAAAAATGCTATTGATGCTGGTAATGTAAACGGGCAAAAAGTAAACAGGTGTTTGCTAAAGTGGGATTCTATGAAGCGTCTATATATTGAGTCTGGTAATATTTTATTGGGTAAAACCGAGACTTGTTTAGCAAGCACAGAAGATGATGTAGCACCTTTTGAGTTTGAGTTTGAAGGCGGTTTAGAGAAATGTCTTACTGACGGTCTGGTAAACCTTTACTTCTTAGATTTCACAGAAGAATCGCAAGGTTATTCTATAGTCTTAGTAGACATGGAAAACAATGTTATATTTCAAAGAGGAGTAGTATGAGCATAAATTTAGCAGATTGGGCAGAAGAACAACCTCTTCATAGGATTCAGAATATAGCAAGTAGGGGGATAAAACTCCCTGCTTCTGAAATAGAATGGACTATGAAGCATATGGGTTCTGTTATGTCTATCACTAAATTACACAGAAAAATAGTAGTTATGTATGCGGTTCTTAGAGATATGGAAGTAGGACAGATTCTTACGGCAGAATATATTGCTAATCTTGCTAACGAATATTGTAGACCTAATGCGATAATACATACTCGTATGGTGTCAAGAATCTTAATGCTTCTCGCAAAATGGGGCTACATACAGAGAATACCAATCAATTCAAATATCTATGAGTATAAGAGGATTAAATGATGCAACACGACATAATATGTTCCGATTTCCTCAAAGCAGATTTGGGAGATAGAAAATTTAGGTCGTGTATAACTTCTCCCCCATACTACGGGATGAGAACCTATGGTGATGACTCTGATGAGATAGGTAAAGGACAAACTCTCGATGAATATATAGGGAGTATGGTTGAAGTTTGTCGCAAAGTACGGGAACATCTAACTGACGATGGTACTTTATGGTTGAATGTGGGGGATTCATACAATGGTTCTGGCGGGGCTGGTTCTGATTACAAAGAAGGTGGTATCAAAGATTCTAAGAATAAATGGGGTGCGAGGAATGTTGGGGGTCTTGCTAAAAAGAATCTAATAGGTGTAGGTTGGAGGTTGGCTCTGGCTCTACAGGCTGACGGATGGATTCTGCGAAGTGAGATAATATGGAATAAAAGCAAATCATATCCTCAACCGGAGGCTTATATCAAAAGACCTATACCTAAACACGAACAGATATTCATGCTAACAAAATCCCCAGACTATCACTATAATGCGAATAATCTTTTCACCGTCTGGGATATGACCCCTGCTAACAACGGACACGAAGCACCCTTCCCACTTGAATTACCGATTAAATGTATTTTAGCAAGCACCGATGAGGATGATTGGGTCTTAGACCCCTTTGGTGGGTCTGGAACAACGGCAGTCGCTTGCGAATTATTAGGAAGAAACTCTACTATGGTAGAGTTATATGCCGAATCTTGCGAGCGAATAAGAGCGAAACTTAAAAATATTCCAAACACAAATGCGCTGGAATGGGTATGATTAAAGGTCACAAAGAACATCGTAAAATCTATGGTAATAGATGATAAATTAACACGATTTAGAGATAAAAAATGGCTTGAAGAACAGTATGTTAAAAGCACTATTTCGTTAATAGCAAAGAGGTATTCAGTTTCCCCTATGTTTGTTATGGATTGCCTTGAGTCTCATGGTATAGGCATCAGAGGATTTATATTGACTCGGTAAGTACCTCTCTATATGATAGTAGAGAGAGGTAGAGGAAACTCCGTAAATGTATTTTACAGAGATGGAGAAGGCAATAGAAAAAAAGCCGTTCTCGGTAAGAATATGTTGCCTTACCTATACACTAAAGAAGGCGATAAGGATATAGGTATAGCGTGTAAGAAAGAAGGTGGCTACACAGGTCTCTATGGAGAAAAATTAATCAAACAGACCTTTTACGGTACGGAGGATATGAGACAGATAGCAGATAGTATGCAGACATGGGAAAATAATATCAAATGGGAAAACAAGGTTCTTGCTGATAGCAATCAATTCTTTGATAATTATGAGCATAGAGTCTGGTACATTGATATGGAATGGAAAATAGAATCTGGGGAGATTACAATAGTAGTGGTAAGAGATTCGCAGAAAGGTGAGTTTGTATGGTTCACACATGCAGATTATGAGGCAGGGTATTACGATAGTATACCCTGCAAAGACCATCCATACGGAAACACTTCTTGCGACAAAGGGGATAGGAAATTCAAATGTTGCTCAAATGAAAGAGAGATGTTGTTAGATGTTGCTAATCTTATGAAGGCTCATGACCCAGACATAATCACAGGTTGGAATGTAACTAATGCTGACTGTAAACAACTTCTGACTCGTATGAGACATAATAATATCAAAGCCGGTATACTATCCCCTATGAACAGAGTTAGGTGGCGTTTTGGTGATTGGGAACAGCCTATTGTAGGCAGAAATGTCATAGATTTAATGGTAGGTTTCAAGAAGTTATGGACTTTGAAGAACGGACAACTACCGGCTATGTCTCTTGACGCAGTTTCTAATCACTGTCTTGGCGAAGAAAAAGTACCTCTAAAAGACGGACACGATACTTATTATACTGATTTTGGTACTTATCTTGATTATGCGAGACAAGATGTGGCGTTACTGCCAAAGTTAAATGATTTGGTAGATGTTCTCGGTTACTTTACTGCCCTCCAGCATATCGTTCAGTGCGATATTCGTTCAACCCCATTCATCACTAAGATGTTTGCTATTCTCTGTATGAGAGATGAAGAGTTTGATTTGAAGATACCAAGCAAAGCGCAATTTGACAAAGTAGAATACGAAGGTGCGGATATTATGACTCCTGTTGCTGGCGTGTATAACAACATAGGCATCTTTGATGTTAAGGCTATGTATCATAGTAATGTCAAAAAATACAATATCTGCTGGACTACCCTAAGCGATAAAGGTAGTGATTGTGGCAACGGTACTCGTTTTGATATGTCTAAAAGCGGTCTTCTTGGTAGACAGATGGACTACATGACTAACTTGCGAAATGAATACAAAGCGAGAAAGGCGCAAGCCAAGACAGAAGAAGAGGCTAAGAGATATGACGCTCTGCAATACGCAACTAAGTCTTTGGTTGCCTCTATGTATGGTGTAGCCGGTGACGCTAAGTTTGGTATGTACCACCCTAAAATCGCAGACGCAATTACATACACTTCGAGAAAGACTTTGGGTGAATTAAGAGACCACGCAGAGGATTTAGGTTTCAAGGTCAGATACGGACATACCGACTCTATTATGTGCGAAGTACCTACGCCAGAAAAGGGTATAGAGGCTCTTAAGGTTATCAACGAAAGAATGTCTCCTATAGTAACAGAGTTTGAAAAATGGTCTGAATCATTCCTTGTTATGGCTAAAAACCGCTACGCAGGTCTTGTTTCTTGGACTGATGGGGAATATCATAAAGCAGAGAGGTATGTCAAAGGTATTGAGATGAAGCAAAGTAGGCTTCCAAAGGCTATGAAAAACGCTATGGGGATAGTCATTGATAATATCTTGAAAGGCGTGAGTGAGAGGGAAACTACCGACTCTCTTGCTAATTTAATCGAAGATGTTGTTGCCGAGAAAATCCCCGTTGCAGATTTAACTATCAAAGCAAAACTTAGCAACGATTTACATAAATATGCCGTATTATCTGAAGCCAGAGCAGGTGCTAAATGGGCTAATGATAATTTGGGTAAAGGTTATCGCAAAGATGACTACTTCCTCTGCACTTTAGACGAGTATGGCGAATACATAGCCTTTGATGACCCATCTGAAATACAAGGTATTGCTAAAGTTGGATTCAAAGAATTAGCAAGAAAATTTGTATTGGAAAAAGTAATTCCCTATTACGAAGTTATGAATTGGGATTATATGCCTCTACAAAATTCCCTAAATGGTCTATCTGATGTAGTTTGGTTGTGAGATAGGTTTATTAGGTCATAGGAGTGTGGGGATAATATGGGCAGGGAAAGTAAGAAACCTACGATAAAACAGATTGACGAAAAGATGAGTATTATGGCTGGGAGGATTGACGGCTTCCTACATATGATTATGCAAGAATTGGAGAAGCATAACACTCTGATACTAAGAACACTACAACATCTTGATTTGATTTCAGAAGATAAATGTCCTTCATGCTCTGGGTCAATCAGAGTACCACAATTTGAAGGTATTGAAAGACCAGACATATGTCCTTACTGCGAAGCCTCTCTTGATGATACAGAGCAGACTACTCTACCTTTAGAAGAGGAATGATTATGAAAGACCCAGCAGAAATGTCTGTTGAGGAGTTAGATGCTAATAGCAGTTATGACCCTAACGACACCGACAAACTCCTAAGAATGTCGAAGTCTTCTTTCATAGGTTATGATGGTTGTCCTCGTAAATATTGGTGGTCGAGAGTCCAACTCAAGGACAGGAGATTGCCGGAGACAGAGGCTATGGCTCGTGGTAAGTATGTTCATACTAACTTAGAGACTCTATATGATAATTGGGAAGGACAGTCTGTTCTTGGCCCACTAATCCCCGAAGACAGAGAAGACCCTGCTAATGAGGTAATCGCATTCTTAGAAGAATGTCGGATAGAAAGATGGGGTCTTGAAAAATTCAAACCCGTAGAATATGAGGTTAAGAGAGTAGTATGGGATGCTGAAAATGAAGTAGTGCTTGTAGGTCTAATTGATGGTATTCTTGAACACCCAGACGGCGGTCTATGTATATATGAATTGAAGACAGGTAATATGGCTAAAACTAAGTTTGACAAGACTCGCAAAGAGATGTGTTACTACACTCATATGCTAAAACTTATGGGGGAGACCAGACCTATAACCCACTTTGCCTATTTATCCCCAGACGCATTCAATCCAAAGTTTGTAGCAGAATTATGCAATTGGAAAAACGATTGGGATGAGTGGGATGAAGACAGGGTTCTCTGTTGCGAAAAGGGTTGGCTCGATTCTAATTCCAAGAGAGAAGTAGCAATAGCAGAAGGGGCTAAAGGTTTCTTAGTAGTAGAGAAGGTTCACGGCGCAAGCCTCTCTTCTTTTAGCAAATCACTTAAAAAATGCGTAGGCGGTATCAAGGAACATCAGTGGGATATGAAATGGAATGATTATTTTTGTCCTCTGTGGTGTGATTTCTCAATGTCTTGCGAAAGTGAAAAGAATGGGCTTGAAAATTTATGGGAGGATTTGTAATGATATGTGATATGTGTGATGCTTTTATAGCAACAGATGGAGATTGGGCTACACCCGTAATGATGATTACCGGAGATATAGATACTGCTTCTGAAAGGTATCATATCTGCAAGATGTGTGGTCATAGGCAGATTATTAAAGACTAAAGTAGGGGGGAATATTATGAGAGTTAAACTATCATTTCCCAGACAGATAGGTTTGAAGAGACAGAAATGCCCCGACTACGAGACCTTTACTTCCTATCTATCTAAACTAAATGGTATGAGTAATATCTACACGAGTCTGTATTCTTTCGATGATTTAGGTGATTATGATAGCGTAGTTATTGATAGAGCGTGGTGGGATTTTGATACTAACGAAGACTATGACATGGAGACAGTAAAAAACGATGTTGCTACTCTTCTTTCAAGACTCGAAGGCGAAGTTAGATTAGTAGCAACGGGTAGAGGCTTTCATATTCATCAGTTTTTCAAAAGACCTGTTAGAGGTAGACAGTGGGCTTTGCATCTTGATAGATATGAGCGTAAGATGGCAGAAGGTCTTTCTTCGCTTGATGGGGTAGGTTATCCCGAAAAACTTACTCGTGTCTCTAATACTTACAATGTTACAAGGGGTCGCTGGTGTGTTGTAGTTGACCATAGAGGCTTCTCTAACGACCCTATGGGCTACGAAATACCAAATAGACCCCAACCTACCTTAGAGCATTTAGACCCCTTTACAGGTCATTTTAACGCTGATTCTTGTTTTGATTTAGTAATGTGGAATAATGAGAATCCTTTTGTTGATAGAATACCAAGCACCCAGAGAGCAACTGTAAGAGTGGGGAACCATAACGGACAAGTGGCTTTGCCTACTTGTCTTGATAGAGCCATCAGAGTATCTAACCCACCCCATCATGTCCGTGTCGCTTTGGTTCAAGAGATGAGTAGACAATTAAGGTGGTATGCTGACCCAAGAGATTTATCGCAAGAAGAGAAGAATGAGATAGCAGAGAATATCTGTGATTTTATTGAGGCTCTTGATTGGATTGACTACCATCCTAATATCACAAAAAAATATGTGGTTGGTATGCAAAACTACAGAAACGCCCCTTCACCATTTTGGTATCGCAAACATAATCTCTGTGATGGAGTAGACTGCTGGTACTGTAGTTAAGTATGACAAAGTTTTGTCTTATAACATGATATACGCAGACGATAGGGAAAACGAAAAACTTCTGCATAAATTGTTTCTTGCTTGCGGTAATCGCAAAATAGACCCAAAGGGGGAGGTGATGGTAAAAAGACTACCTCATGGAGACTATATCTTAGGTGAATGGGTGATAGAGGCTAAAGAGATAAATGATTTGTATCGTAGTATCTTGGGTATAGGTAGGAATGGTAGGACAATCAATCATCAACTCCACGAATTATCTGAATCTTGCGATACTCCTTTCCTCGCTATTTATGGAACACAACTAAAACCGTATTTTAAAGGAAGGAAGGCTAAAGCCCATGAAATATCAAGGGAAATAGCAAAGATGAATAGAGTAATCAAATCTTTCAAAATGACAGTGTATTCACACTTTCCTAAAATAAGGGTTATTCAATTCACTACTATGGATGAATTTGTTGAATGGCTTGCTATTTCGCATCTCAAAAAACAAATGACTTCGAGTCTGAAATTAAATAAGAAAATTAAGAGTTTGCCTACCGACCCAAGACTTCTGGCTCTGATGGGAATACAAGGAATCAGTCAAGATATAGCAGAAAGACTATTGGAACAATACGGTTCTATTCCTAATTTGCTAAAGACAAAGGTTAGACAGAAAGACCTTATGAAAATAAAGGGAGTCGGTAGAGTCTTAGCAAAGAGAATAAAGGATTTAAGAAAGGAATGGAAACCTTAATAATTCTTAAGATTAATGTCAGTCTGGGTCGGGAGTTCCCTCACTTCCATGATGTGTTGGTTCTTCCTTTGGTTTTTGGCTCTCTCACCTCTACTCCCGACCCACCACTTCAATATCCTCTAAAGGTATCGCTTTGCGCTATTGTCGGGTTGTTGTACCTTCTTACATTAACTGATACATTGTGTATAACAAGTGATTGATACCCTGCATTATCATTACCCTGCGCCGGTTTTCTTTCAAAGGTTACTGTGAGAGTATTGTTAGCAGTAGAAGCACCATCTAAGAATGTAGTTGGGAGAAGTATTACATTTGAGTTGTTTGAGCCTTGCGATATTATCTTTGTATTAGATATAGAAGAACCCGTTTCGCTACAAGTTACAGTAGTTGTCAATTCTGCATTTCCGCCACCTGAGACGCTTTCCAGAGATACACTCGCAAGGACAGATACATATCCTGTGCTTGCATCATTCGGAACCCTTACATTCATGCTATGCGAATGTGTTTCTCCCTGCGCCCCTGCTTCTGGGTCGGAGATACCGGCTAATGTGAAACCTTCTGATGTTGCTATTGCAGAACCAGACGAAGACATGGCACTATCAAGACCATCAATCGCCCTATCGAAAGACGATGCTTTACCTGTAGTTTTACTACCTAATACTCCCCATGTTGCGTTTGACGATGCTCTATCGGATGCAAAGTCAGCACGACCTTTCAGACCTCTACTTAGACTCTTTGCCATACTATTAGATGATAGACCTGCAAATTGTGATTGTTCATCTCTTACATTAGAAGAAGTTGATAACTGTTGTAAACCGCCTACACTACTACCCAAACCTCCTCCGAAAGGCGGTCTTGCTGGACCAACGGGAGAAGGTGGGTTTCCGGGTCTTGGGGTGTTTTGTGGGTTATTGCGTTTAAACGCTCTTGTGAAATCGTAGTTGTAGTGACTCTCAACCTTTTCTAACTTTAGATTTACCTTTTCATGTGAGTTTCCACTTTGTTGCCATATAATATCTCTTATTACCATAGTCTCACTGTCTAAATCAATATAATCGTCAGTGTATGTCAAAGTTGTTGCTGGGATGTAATTCAAATCGTCAACTATATGCAGTCTCGGTGCGTAAAATGCGGCTCTTTCATCTCCATGTGCGCCCATAATATCGAATCTTCTCATACCGAGAGGAAAGCAACTGTCATCATCAAAGGTGGAATAGGTTGTATCTCCATCTACATTGTGAGCGTTTTTCATTTTATTATTACCTCTAAATCGCAAAACATCCCGAAGATAATCAATATCTACTGAAAATAATACTTTATGTGTTCCAGAAGTGTAAGACGCAGGTAGAGTTATTTCAAAATAACCATTACCGTCAATCTCCACGCTTGCAGAGCCTTGTAAAGTAGAAGTTAATAGGGGAGGTCGTTCATTACCGACACCACCGCTTGTATCAACTACTTCATCGAAAGAGTAATCTAATGCGAATAATCTAAAGTTTGCTACATCAAAAGTAGCCCCAGAATCATAAGCAATAGCAAGTCTTATCTCATTACCCGTTGATTCACTAACTTTAGGTGTGTTTTTATCAATGTGGACTACTTGTACGGCATTTGTTAAACTGTTTGTACCATACCAAAAATAAGCAGAATCGGTTCTCCTGTGCGCTCTATTGTAATAAGTAAAGGCATTTACAGTGCCAGCAACTGTTCCATCTATTTTGTAAACCGATAGACTGTAAGTAGTGCCACCTATGGTATGTGTTAAAGTATACCATGTATTATTGCTATTCATAACAACCTGTGGGCCATATGTTCCACTATTATCGTAAGACCATTCATAGGTAGGGGGAGAAGAGGTAACTATTCTAATCAGACCCCCAGAGGCTAAACTTGCGCCAGCCGTAATACTACCTAAACCTGTATCATCGTCAGATACAATACCTAATCTCAATTGGTTATCCGTAGCCCAATCTTCCGCCGATGAACCATTATGAGTTGTAGCATACACTATACCTGTTGAAATATCTGTATCAGAAGTATAAGCATCAGTGTCTAAAGCATTTTGTATACCAAAGAAAGGTTGACCTCCTAAGTTATTACTCCACCAAGATAAACTGAATCTATTATCATAAGTTAGGTTTCTTGATACATCTGATACATAACCAAACCTACCACCACTTGTCATTAAGTTTGATTCACCTGTATCTCTAATTACTTCTGCATCTACGCTAATTCTTGATGTGTTTTCTCTAAGATATTCTTGTTTTGCGATACTTAGTGCTTCTTCTCTATTGAATATATCTGGATAATTTAAAACTCTCCACCTTAAATCACTACCAGAAGGAGTTGGGTAGTCTGCGAAAGCAGAGTTTCCATTGTAGTAAACTCTTACATTTGTAATTTTACCTCCGGTTTGTGTTGCTAAGTTTGATGATTTTAAATTATTTCTTGTGAAAGAGTGATTGCTTGAGTAAGACTCTCTGAAATCTAATCTGTTATCTCTTCCTACCAACCAAGAAAATGTCTTTAGATTTCCAGATAAACCATTACCTTCTTTTTCTTTCATATCATTTAGAAGATTCATAATAGTCTGCCCTCTTGCATCGTGAACAGAACCAAAGTTGTCAGAGTCTAACTCATTGGTTTTAGGGATGTTTGCTATATCTGAAATACACGGTAAAGAAGAATTTGAAGACCAATTATCTGTGAGAATCATTGATTGCATATATCTCATTTTATCAGACGCAAAGTATGTTCCAGAGTTAGGTGCTTTTACCAGACCTGTTAAATTTAACACAAGTCTAAAAGAAAACAAAGCGGCTGGAGAGTTAAATACTCTAACTTTATCAAAATTACCTTCAACATTTTCAGTTAAAAACTCATTACTACCTATTTTTACATCACTTCCAGACGACCCAGCAGTTTCATCAACTTTCAATTGGTCTATAACATTCTTAGGCCCCGTAACTATTTCATATTCTGTTATGAAGACACCTTCTAAAGAATCACCTACCCTACCTGCCGAATCGGTGCGGGTACTTTTGCTACCCCAAAAGAAGTAATAGTTTTTAGTTTCAGAGTCTCTACTTGCGCCACCTATGCACTGTATGACCCCATAACCACTTGATTCAAATTGGGATGCGTCTTGGACTACAATGTAATCTTCCCCAATATCTATTTGTTGTAAAAGGACAGTACCATCATTAATGAATAAATTAGAGTTTGGGTGAGTGTTCATAAAGAAGGAACTATTAGTATTCTTATAATTCGCAGTAGCGTGTAAATAATAATTATCAATTAGATATGGGAAACCTTGAGTTGTTGTTTCGTAATCCCCAAAGTCTACAAGCCCACCACTTTCATATCCCGGTCTTCCACCACAAGCATTAGTATTTAGATTCCAAAATCTTGATACATCAATAAGGCAGACTGCACCTCCTTTATCTTGCCAATTATGATATTGGTCAAAAGGCTCCTCGTTAGAACCACCTTCTAAATCAGCCCATGTAGAAGCAGAAAACGGTTCCGCCGTTGGGTCAAGAGACCATATATCCAAATCTTCTCCTATTTTCAAATCTGTAAATACATCAGCATCTCCGTTTTCATCAAATTGGTCTGCGAAACTCAAGGACACTTCATAATTCTGGGGAGTAGGTTGAATAAGACCAAAGTCTTGTTTGCGATAACCACCGTCTGCGTCTGCATTTCCGTCATTTCTCATATCAGCCCAAAGAGCAAAACAATGCTTGTAGCCATTACTTTCATCAACCTTTCTTAAACTATAAATGGTGTGTTCTCTAAGCCATTCTCTTTTAATGCCTTTAACTCCAGATATAGTTGAAGTGCCATATCGGACTTTTGCTACAGTGCTTGTGCTTGAATCTGGGTCAAAGTCGGTAGAACCTACTCGTAGTAGAGTAGCACTGATTCCATCTGGGTCTTCATAATGTCTACTAATTCCTTGATTCCAATTTGACTCCCCTCTACTCTTTGCCTTTAGATACGCAAAAGAATTGTTTGTGTTGGGGAAATCAGAAACTTTCCATGCTTTATATTTAGTGCTTGATGCTTGGACTGCTACCATAAACACACCATTTAACTCTTCTTGATAAAAACCTGTATGGACTACTATTTGACCATCATCGAGACTATGAGCAGAAGATGTTGTAAACTCTTCACTTGTTTTACTGTAGGTAACAGTGTGGTTGCTATTAGGTTCTGTTATTGTATCTGCAATAATATACTGATGGTCTCCTGTCTCTTTATCAACTAAATCAATAATAAACTCTCTAAGCCTATTTGCTTTGATATGATACCACATAGCGGGGTCTGTAACACCAAAGTTAGTAGTTGATGTAGTCAAATCATTTTGCAGAGTGTCAACACTTACAGTGCCGTCACTATTCCAACCATAAAGACTATTTAGCACCGAACCTTGAGTAGAGTTAAAAGGTCTATCTAAGAATGAGCCTTTACCATGTCTCCAATAAGGTTTAGCCGCTATAACACCAAACTGTGCTTTGAACCAAATAGATGTAGGTAAGTCTCTCATCCATCTTGCGTGTAGATTGCGATATTTCGACCTTATCTGTGGTAATTGAAGATTTATTGTATTTTGTTTGTAAAGAACGGCTGGAGTTTTAGGATATGATTTTGAATCGTAGCCGTTGATTACGCTTAAGTCATAAGCCATAGCATCACTACCAGACACACTCTGATTGTTATTGACTGCATAAGGCCACCTTTCTACTAATACATGTAAAGTAGTAGATGTTGGAACTGCTATAACCTTTAGAGGTCTTGCGGTAAAATGCTGAAATACGCTTGCACCTATGCTAATTCCAACGGGGAAGCAAAACTCGTCACCTAAAGAAAGATTATGGGCGGAAGAAGTTGTGATTTCAATCAATGTTTTTCCTTCATAATCAGAGTTTAAAGACTTTAGATTTGAGGCTTCAAACATCTGGTCGTCTGTATCTGCGCCGGTAGTATCTGTGGTTCTTATTCTAACAAACCATGTATCTTCTTCGGTAGAGTTATCTTTAATCAAATACATCTGATTTACTGTATAGGTTCCGTCAACAGTAGTGCCTTTGACAACAATCGTATCTCCATCCTGTATATTACCATAAGTGTCAATGTGCAACATAGGGGATGGTGTGCCTGTATATATTCTATCATCAAACTTTAAAATAAACTCTCTATCAACTTGTTTAGGATGATGCCCCATAATGTGCAACACATCGTCACCTTCCCATTCGTCTTCAACATTGTTTGGCCCATCTTCGTCTTCGTTGATATATATCTGAATCGCAGAACCAGAATACAAAGAACATCTTCCGTTTGCTATTGGACTCATACCCACTGAATAGGTATCTGTATCATACCTACTGAAACCTAACTCCGTTCCCTTTGCCCCCATATTTCCGCTACCCATCAATAAAGAATCGGAAATAGCAGTAGTTTCATCTATTCTCTTTTCAACAAGAGAAGCCATAGAAAGGTGATTACTTAGACTTATGAAAGCATTTTGACCTAACTCCCATATAGGCAAGGTTCTATCTAATATGCTAAGTGAATCTCTTGCAGTTATACTTGTTTTTAGTGTCTGTGCTTTAGTGTCTTGTCTATGGTCTACTGATTCAATAGTGCCTTGCCAAATAGGTCTATCTTCATTGTTTAAAAACATAAATAGTTTCCATTCTGTTGTAGCGACTCCTGTTGTTAGAGGGGCTAATGTGTAAGAATTGTCATCGTCTAAAACATCTATTTTCAATATGCTAATTTTGTTTGCGCCGGTTGACATATTGAAGGAAGTTACGGGGTTGGGGATTGTTCCATCAAACTTGTTTGTAAGAGGGATTGCTACTGCGGCTCTATCTATCATTGTCACTATATTAGCATAGTAGGTAGAATTAAAACTCCAATTAGCATCTAAAGACCACCCGTAAGAAGTAGTCTTATCTACTGCTACATTGATAGTGCCATTAGCAAAAGATGTAGTGCTTCCATTTGAATATGCTCTCCAAGTATTAGCAACAAAGTCTGGAACTACTTCAATATCGCACCACGCCTCTACTTCCGGTTGCTCATCTGGAAAACCATTAGCAAATCGAGTAAATGCAGTATCTACTCCTAAATCTGCTAATGTTATTGGAACTGTCATCAAAGCAGTAGTATCATCAAAATCATCATTAGATTTATTGTATGTTGTTGTAGATTTGTAACCTATTTTAAGTGTATAATCCCAATCAGTATCTGTTATTACTTTGTGAACAGCAATTCGCAAATGAAAACTTTCTCCTATTCCTTTGAATCTAAGTGGCCCATCGTAAGTTATTACTCTCTCTGTTCCAGATGTAACCGTAGGAGTAGGATTACCAGAACCCTTTGCCACATACATATTATTGATAAAAAATACATTTTTAGAAGGACTTTTTATTTCATGGCTGATAAAGGTAGGTCTGTTATCAGTAGAGTCTGTGTTAGGGCTTTCAGCAACATAAACACTTGCGAAAGAAATAGTATTTAGATTACCATCTGCCGAATCGTGGGATGGGTAGCCAGAGGTCTGCCTACCTGTCTGTAAAAAGGATATTGGGGAACCAGCATACTTATCTAAAACATTTGCTGATATTTCGATGTCTGGGTTTGAAATAGGTGAAACACCCCAACTAAAATCCATTTCACCAAGAGGACAGTAGTATTTCCCGTTAGAATCATGGCCGTTAAAAAAAGCAAGATATGAATCTCCGGCAGAACCTTTAAGCCTCTGCCTATTTCCTAAAACAGAGTTAGGCACTTTAGGTTTTGCTTGCGAAAATGTTCTTGTGGTATTATCTCTTGTTTCATCATATTTTAACCATTGAGATATACTACCATTATGAGTAAGTTTATCATCGTCACTACCACCTAATTGTTGATATTCAGTAGTGTAATCGTAAGTAGGTTCGCCCGATAGGTAAATGCCTGTTCTTTTTCTTTCTGGGAATGAATATTTAAATTTTGGATTTAGTCTTGCGTTTTCTCCAATTGCAGAACCAAAGTGGGTTTTAGTATGGTCTAATGTTCTTACATTAGCATCATTTAAATCATCTGCTACTGCTCTTGAAGATGAAAAATCATCATAGTAGCCACCTACCCAGAAATTGTATAATGTATTTACCTGCTTCATATTGGAACACCTTGCGCTCTTAACTCTGCTGTCACTCCTTGTGTCACTTGCTCAACCATCTCTGGTAGCGTCATTCCATTAAAGTTGTTAGTCTGTATCAACTCTACTTTATGCAAAAGGCTTTCTACTCCGCCTTGTGTGATTTGTTTGTAAATAGCACCTGTGAAGTTTGACCTCTCTCCAAAGAATAATTCTTCTCTTGCATTCGCATACTCATTCTGTTGTTGAGTTAAAGTATCATAAAATTGCTTATGAGAATCTGCTAAATCGTCTTGACCATCTTTTTCAACTTTCAAAAGACTTTCATAATATTCTTTTGTAAACTCATCTCCGTCTGCAAAGTAAGCGTTTCTAATGCTTGCCAACTCTTTATTGTAAACCTTTTGAGCCTCATTAAGTGCTTCATTTCCATCAGCAAACTCGCTGAAAATATCTTCATAATATCCTTCAAAAGAAGCAACTTCTTTTAAGGCCCCTTCTGGTGTAACATAACCTACTGTATATACTTCTCCATACTTAACTTCCATACCTGCAATTCTTTTTGTAAGTTCTTTTTCTGTAAGAACCAAACTATCTAACATTTGTTGACCCATATCAAAATCTGCATTACTAAGAAAATCTTGCGCTTCGGTAATAGCACTCACTTGTTGTTCGACAACTGACAACTTTGATATTTGGTCTTCGTAAGCGTTAGCAGTAGCAACATCTCCTCTTTTTACTGCTGCTTCATGAGCCTGTTCAAATCGTAATCTTCTTGTATGAATATCGTCTAAAGTCTGTTGTGCTAATTCAGCATTTTGCTTTAAGTCGTTGAAAGACATATCAAAGACTCCTGTCAACACCGCTTCTTGCCCTGCCGTACCAGATAATTCTGCTAAAATCGCAGAAGTCCTATTTAATTCATCATTAAGACCTCCTAAATTATCAAGGTCGCTATTGAAATTGTCACCAAAAATACTGTCAAATAATTCAAAACCAAGATAAGCACCTAATGTTACAAGTGCGCCTGTTATGGCAGTAAGACCACCCGTAGACATATGTAGAGCCATTCCCATACTCTTTATACCCTTAGTCATTTTGATAATAGCGGGAATTGCTTGACTTAACATCATTAAACTCATAGTATACATAGTAGCACTCATTTGTTTACTACCGTCTACAATCATAGGGAAGAGTAAAGAGAATCCCATCAAAGTCTTTTGTGTGGTTTTTAAATACATATTTCCTTCTATCATAGCAGCATGAGAAGCCTTCATGCTCTGCGTAAAGGACATTGTAGAAGCACCTGCCTTTTTCTGTGCTACTGCTAATTGCTCATCTGCCGTAATGACTTGAGTTATTGCTATTCTTTCTTGATTTAAAGTCATTATATTTTCTCTTGTTTTTGCTATTTTTTCATCAATAGCAACTGTTGTCTTTCCTTTTGATAATAACTCTGCCCTTTCTGTTTGAAGAACCATTAGACGATGCCTTGCTTCTTCTTGAAGAGATAATAAATCTGCTTGTCTGGTAGTTAATCTCTTAAGTGTCTTAGAGTCTAATTGTTCTGATAACACCACTTCATTTGCCATAGCATTTGCGTGTGCAGTAAGAGATTGGTTTATTTTTTCTTGTAGACCAAGACTTTGAAACATTGTTGTTATGCTTCTTTTGTCTATTACTTCTCTTGTGGCTTTAGTAGCAATAAGTTGCTGACTTATTTGTTTTTCAAATATAAGGTCGTTATTAGCGATTCTTTGATTTGTCATAGATTGACCTCTCAAAGCAATATTCTTCTGTAGTTGATTTCCTTGACTTCTTAAAGCACCAGAAAGTTTTCTTAATGCTTTTTCTGCTTCTCCAGCCGACTGTGCTTCCTGTAAAGCAAGGAGAGCATCTTCCTTCTTTGCTCTTATATTCCTTATTTTTTCTTCCAAAGCCCCTCTTTCTGCCTGTCTTTTTCTAACTAAAGCATTCGCAGATGATAAAACAGATTGTTGTTCTCTGTTAAGAGCAGTAGCACTTCTGAAAGTAGTCAATATACCTTTTTCATTCGCAAGATTTTCTAATGTTCTTGCGTCATACAATTTCTTGTATTCCATAGCCTCTATTCTTGTTTTATTGATTGCATCCGGTCTTGATGCTTGGTATGCTTTGAATGCAACTGTAATACCTACAACTCTAAGGGCTAATTCTGCCAGAGGTTGAATTAATTGTTGATAAGCGTTTGAGGCTGCTATTACATTACCTGCTACCTTATCCATACCGGGAATTTCAAGAACCGTTTTTGCACCCTTTAAGAATGTCTCTTGCGCTCTATATGAAGTCATATATGCTTCTGCTAAATCCTCCCCTATCGCTACCTTCATGTCATTTATCTTTGCTTCCATTTGCGTTGCTTGGAAAACGGCAGATTTTGTTTTATTTTCAAACTCTTCAATAGCGGGATAAAGTGTGTTGAAAGCATCAGTTTGCATCTGTGTTAGACGATGTTGATTTTCCATTATCTTTAAAAATTTTATATAGTGACGGGAACCAGCAATACTTACTGCTAATGCTCTTTTTTCCTCTGCCGACATAGCATTATAGGCTGGAGTTATTCTTTCTATTACATCAGTTAATTTTAATTGCGCTACTCCTTGAGCATCAAGACCCGGAATTAATTCAGCAATAGCCTTTGTTGCTTCGTTATTTGCATTTCCGAGACGCTGATAAATCATACGCAGACCTGTTCCCGCCCTGCTTACTTCTTCACCTGTTTCAAGTAGCAAAGCAGACATAGCGGCCATATCACCAATTGACTCACCTGCAATATCCGCTTGACTTGCGAATTGGTTAAGAACGAATGTAATATCTTCCATTGTAGCAACAGAAGTATTTTCAATTGTGTTAAGTTGGTTTAGGGCGTGTATTGATGCTTCTCTTACAAGATTAGCCTGTTGCTCTGCCGTTAAGTTATCATATTGGGCTTGAGTAAGACCGCCCATAAGGAATTGAGTTTGTTGTGCTAAAGCAATAAAACGATTCATACCTAATTCGGTTTCCATTTCACCGACTTGAGCCATCAATAGACCCTGTCTTGTAGCCTCAATAACTGCAAGTTGGGAACCCAATACTGCCTTTAACTGCGCCGTTCTTGCTGCAGCGGCTAAAGATTCAGCACCTGTAAATGCGAAAGCGTGACCCATTTCTTGTGCTGCTTCTGCGAATGCTCTAACTTCGCCTTCTCCGGCGTTATAGAATTTACGAACCCTTACAAATTGTTCTTCAAATTCAAAAAATGCCGCCGTAACACTATTTACGGCATCAATTATGTAAGATGTGCTTTCTGAAAAAGTGTCAGCGATACTACTTATTGTATCAAGAACAATCGCTTCTTGGACTACCATAGCGGCACGAGTATCACCAAGTAACTTCTCCGACTGTAATTGTCCTATTACATCGAAAAATACTCGTGCTGCACCTGCTTTTGCCATCTAATCACCAGCCCATTCTTTTAACATATTACCCATATCTTTTGGTTTTACTGTGGCTGAATCTGCTCTCCTTTGATTTCTTCTTGCTACTGCTTTTTTAGCATCTATCTTATTATCTTTTTCATCGTATTGTTCTTTTATTCTACTGCTAATTTCGAGTGCTATTTCTAAATCATAATCTAATTTTATCCATCCACCCTTACAATCATATTTTTCAAACAAATCACTTGGTAAGACCCCTTTAAATGTTGAGCATAACATCGGCGCAACAGAGGTCAAGAATCCAAAGGGACCGCACCCTCTAAGTCGTCTCCTCTGACGAAGTTTAGTATGTCTCTAACTTCTTCGGAAGTAAGAGTATTAATATCAAAATTTTCTTCAATTACACATCTTGGAACCCATGCTTGAATTTGCGAATCAATACCTGCACCTGCTTCTGACAGAGCATCATTAAATTCTTCATGTTGCTCTGGAGTCCACTCTGCGGGGTTTGTTCCAAAATGTCTAAATTTTCTAAAGGTCTGGGCTTGGATTTTTTCAATAGCAAGTTTATCCATACCGGAGGCTTGTCTTACCCAAATCTTCTTTCCGTCATTCAATTCTATCTCTTTCTTTAATACAGGCACTTTTATCACTTTCCTTTACTTTTATACGAGTCATTGACTCGTTCCATTTAGCAATTATACTACTGTTGCTAATCATGGAATATCACTTCATGGTGGGCTTTCATATGCAATAGTAGCAGTAAAGTTATTCCCTACTGCTTGTTTAACTACTGATATTGAAAATATTTCTGTTCCGGCGGTAAGACTTTGTAGAAATGTTTCAATTAAACCACCTAATGTTAGGTGAGTGCCGTGTATCGTTTCTACGGCTATGTTTGCTGGGGTTGCGACAGGCACTTAACTACCCCCATCACGCATCCAAGTCAAGTGTAGATAAAGCAGAGTCTGTGCTTTCAAAAGCAACTTTTACGGTGGAAGTAGCAGTTAAATCATACAGAGCATGGAACTTTACAGTCATTGTCTGTGAATCTCTACCGCTTACTGATGTTTCTGGCATTTCATAATGTAAATTAAAGAAATCAAATCTAATAAAGTTTGTAGCACTGTCTTCAAACAAAACAGATAGCGCAGGTGTGCTACTGCCCGGATAGACTTCTGCCGCACCATTAGCAGATGTAGCACCCATCATTTCAGCGTAAGTTATAGCATCGTCAAGACCTGTGTCTCCGCTTTCTGTCATTTTGTGGAAAGTAATCGAACCGCTTACTTCACGAGTAGTCACAGGTGGCTTTCTTGCTACACTGTTTGAACCAAGAGCGTAAGTATTGTCTATATCGTGGTTATTTTTAATTTCAAAATCAATACTCTGAACCATTGAAGAAAATGCAGATGATGTTGCTGCTTCTTCAAAGTTTACATAAGTCTTTGCGAAATGCAAAGCATCTCCTGTATAAGTTGGAACATCGGTTCCTAAACTACCAGCCTCTGCGGTCTGGGTTGAACCAATAGTAGCAAATGAAATCATAGCGTATTCTCCGACAGAAGCAGATACTGACATTGATTCCATAACTTGACCCGGAAATAGTGCCTCTCCATCGTCACGACCAATGCGGAATGTGTAAGAAGGTAATTCAGTAACACTTGTAATTGCTGGTTCTGCGATTATACCTGTTGTTGGCCCTGCTGATTCAAAGACAGTAGGGTTGTCTCCAAATAGACCGTGAATACACATCATTGTGAAGTGGCAAGGTTGAAGGACTTGTGACCAACCTCCAGAGGAGGAGATTTTGCCCATAACTGCTTGTCTACTATTCCAATAATTCATGTCGCTTCTTTTGTTTACATCAAAAGTCTGACCAAAGGTTTCTGATTCAACTTCGCCTACTGCGTCTGTAGGAACCGCAGTAGCATATGTGGTTTCTTTACCAATGGCTAAATACCTATGAACATTACTTAATGCCATATATCAGACACTGTATGTTTGTCTAATAAAGACTTCTTATACTTCTCTTTGGAACATCCGAATCTTTTTCATATAAGTTAGTGTTAGAGTATGAACACAAACAACTTCATCATCATCTATCTTACTATCAAGGACTGCATCATAAGATATTAGAGAATCAATTCCATCTTCAAGTCCTGTTTTAGTATACAATTCATCAAAAACTTCTCCCATAATTGATAGACCAAGACGGTATGCGTTTTTGTAATCTGTTCCACGAGTTGTAACATAGATAATTACATTATATCTCTGGTCTGTCCTACGACCTCCCAGAACTAAAAACTCTGGGGATTCTAATTTCTGTGTAAGGACATGGATTGTGGGAGGTCTGAATCTATTTATCATGGCTTGCGAAGATAAGTCGTAACCATACAAAATACTTGATTCTGTGACATGAGTCTTGATTAAGAATCTATTGCTTGCTTTAAGGACATTAACAATATTCAGACCTGTGCGAATAAGAGAGTTAGTAGTCCAATCGGACATATCCATTTCGTCTGGGGAATAAGCACCATATGGAGTATAATATGCTACATACCAATCAACTGTTCCTGTTGTATTACCAAAAGACGCAGTCTGTGATACAGAAGATGTTGCCGTAACTTCAAGATAATGTTGTTGTGCATCGTCATCTTCTATAATTTCTCGCATATACAATCTTGCCGTTCCGTCATTCGCAAGAGTAAGTCGCAAAAGACTTGGAACTGCATCATCTTCTGCCATACTTAAATCTAAATCAGAAGAAGTAGCAGTAGTAGCACCAACTAACTTTACTTTATTATTTGAACCATTTGCTTTTACTTCTACTCTGTAAGAACCATTATCAAGAGTCATTAAAACTTCATCGTTATCTGGATTAGATACATACTTCATAGCACAGATTATAGTTAAATCGTTTTCGCTATCTGCAACTGTCTGACTCCATATCTGACCAGAACCTTCTATTCTCCAAGCGTCACCATTTACAGAACCATCTCCAGATAGACCTGTAAGACTCCAAGCGTTATTGTATTC
>Ga0070754_10000205_pt1 | contig 60397 bp, 58 predicted proteins | sample VirMetDEL_Sep_01_FD_75181 | JGI IMG/M metagenome (GOLD analysis project Ga0070754, IMG submission 75181) | Aqueous microbial communities from the Delaware River and Bay under freshwater to marine salinity gradient to study organic matter... | ecosystem: Environmental > Aquatic > Marine >...
AGTCGCCGCTGGACAAGGCCTGGTTCTTCCGCATGCGCCTGGCCGACAACGCCGTGCTGGCCGACCTGCTGGACAAGGCCGGCTATGATCGTCTGTTGAACGCCAACGCCGACGCCTGAGTGACCGCCATGACCAAGCTCGATACCCAGAACGAATTCATCGCTCGCCACATCGGCCCGCGCGATGCCGACACCGCAGCCATGCTGCGGCTGCTCGGCTATGACTCGGTCGATGCCCTGACCGACAGCGTGATCCCCGAGAGCATCAAGGGCACCAGCATCCTCGGCGCGCAGCCGGGCCTGTCGGAAGCCGACGCCCTGGCGCGCATCAAGGCCATCGCCGCGCAGAACCAGCAGTTCAAGAACTTCATCGGCCAGGGTTACTACGGCACCCACACACCGAGCCCGATCCTGCGCAACCTGCTGGAAAACCCGGCCTGGTACACCGCCTACACCCCGTACCAGCCGGAAATTTCCCAGGGCCGCCTGGAAGCGCTGCTGAACTTCCAGACCCTGATCAGCGACCTCACCGGCATGCAGATCGCCAACGCGTCCCTGCTCGATGAGGCCACCGCCGCTGCCGAGGCCATGACCTTCTGCAAGCGTCTGTCGAAGAACAAGGCCAGCAACACCTTCTTCGCCTCCCAGCACTGCCACCCGCAGACCCTTGACGTGCTGCGCACCCGTGCCGAACCGCTGGGTATCGAAGTGCACGTGGGCGACGAAGCCAGCATCACCGACGCCAGCGCCTACTTCGGCGCGCTGCTGCAGTACCCGGCCAGCAACGGTAACATCTTCGACTACCGCGCCCTGGTCGAGCGTTTCCACGCCGCCAACGCTCTGGTCGCCGTCGCCGCTGACCTGCTGGCCCTGACCCTGCTCACCCCGCCGGGCGAGTTCGGCGCCGACGTCGCCCTGGGCAGCGCCCAGCGCTTCGGCGTGCCGCTGGGTTTCGGTGGCCCGCACGCCGCCTACTTCGCCACCCGCGACGCATTCAAGCGCGACATGCCGGGCCGCCTGGTCGGCATGTCGGTCGACCGTTTCGGCAAGCCGGCCCTGCGCCTGGCCATGCAGACCCGCGAGCAGCACATCCGCCGCGAGAAGGCCACCAGTAACATCTGTACCGCCCAGGTGCTGCTGGCCAACATCGCCAGCATGTACGCCGTGTACCACGGCCCGAAAGGCCTGAGCGAAATCGCTCAGCGCGTACACAGCTTCACCGCCATTCTCGCCCTGGGCCTGACCAAGCTGGGCCACAGCGTCGAGCAGCAACACTTCTTCGACACCCTGAGCATCAAGACCGGCGCCAAGACCGCCGAGCTGCATGCCAAGGCCCGTGCTACCGGCATCAACCTGCGCGAGATCGACGCCGAGCGTCTCGGCCTGTCGTTGGACGAAACCACCGACCAGACTGCCGTCGAGGCCTTGCTGGCACTGTTCGCCGGTGAGCAGGCCGCCCCTGCCGTCAGCGACCTGGCTGCGCAGATCGCCAGCCGCCTGCCGCAGAACCTGCTGCGCCAATCGGCGATCCTCACGCACGAAGTGTTCAACCGCTACCACAGCGAAACCGAGCTGATGCGCTACCTGCGCAAGCTGGCCGACAAGGACCTGGCCCTGGATCGCAGCATGATCCCGCTGGGCTCCTGCACCATGAAGCTCAACGCCGCCAGCGAGATGATCCCGGTGACCTGGCCGGAATTCGGCAATCTGCACCCGTTCGCGCCCGCCGAGCAGGCCGCCGGTTACGCCCAGCTGACCAGCGAACTGGAAGCCATGCTCTGCGCCGCCACCGGCTACGACGCCGTGTCGCTGCAGCCCAACGCCGGCTCCCAGGGCGAATACGCCGGTCTGCTGGCCATCCGCGCTTACCACATGAGCCGTGGCGACGATCAGCGCGACATCTGCCTGATCCCGCAATCGGCCCATGGCACCAACCCGGCTACCGCCTCCATGGCCGGCATGCGCGTGGTGGTGACCGCCTGTGACAGCCGTGGCAACGTCGACATCGCCGACCTCAAAGCCAAGGCCGAAGAGCACAAGGATCGCCTCGCCGCGATCATGATCACCTACCCGTCCACCCACGGTGTGTTCGAGGAAGGCATCCGCGAAATCTGCGAGATCATCCATGCCAACGGCGGCCAGGTGTACATCGACGGCGCCAACATGAACGCCATGGTCGGCCTCTGCGCCCCCGGTCAGTTCGGCGGCGACGTCTCGCACCTGAACCTGCACAAGACCTTCTGCATCCCGCACGGCGGCGGCGGCCCGGGCGTCGGCCCGATTGGCGTCAAGTCGCACCTGGCGCCGTTCCTGCCCGGCCACGCCAACATGGCGCGCAAGGAAGGTGCAGTCAGCGCCGCACCGTTCGGCAGCGCCAGCATCCTGCCGATCACCTGGATGTACATCACCATGATGGGTGGCGAGGGCCTCAAGCGCGCCTCGCAGATGGCTATCCTCAACGCCAACTACATCGCCCGTCGTCTGGAAGAGCACTACCCGGTGCTGTACTCCGGTGAAGGCGGCCTGGTGGCGCACGAGTGCATCCTCGACATCCGTCCGCTGAAAGACAGCAGCGGCATCAGCGTCGACGACGTGGCCAAGCGCCTGATCGACTTCGGCTTCCACGCCCCGACCATGTCCTTCCCGGTGGCCGGCACCCTGATGATCGAGCCGACCGAGAGCGAGTCCAAGGAAGAACTGGATCGCTTCTGCGACGCCATGATCGCCATCCGCGAGGAAATTCGCGCAGTCGAGCAAGGCCGTCTGGATAAAGACGACAACCCGCTGAAGAACGCGCCGCACACTGCCCTGGAGCTGGTTGGCGAGTGGAACCACGCCTACAGCCGCGAGCAGGCCGTGTACCCGGTCGCCAGCCTGATCGAGGCCAAGTACTGGCCGCCGGTGGGCCGCGTGGACAACGTCTACGGCGACCGCAACCTGGTCTGCGCCTGCCCGTCCATCGAGGCGTATCAGGACGCGTGATGAGCGTGTCTCCCCTCTCCCGCTTGTGGGGCGAAAGCGGAAATAGCGAAGCACTGCTTCGCCCACTGAAGCGCCCTGAGCTCTGCGAAGGGCTGGGGCGCGGAGCGGGGGTCGGGGGAGAGGGTTGCATCCGCCGCCCCCTCTCCCTAACCCTCTCCCCGAGGGGGAGAGGGGACTGTTCAGCGTCCAGCCGTAGCCCGGATGCAATCCGGGGATGCCATGAAAAGCTCCCGGATTGCATCCGGGCTACCTCAACTCGCGAAACGCCCGGCGCCATCGGCGCCGGGCCTTTTCAAGGATTTCCCGATGACCACTGAAACCCTCGCCAAAACGCCACTGCACGCCCTGCACCTCGAACTCGGCGCACGCATGGTGCCGTTCGCCGGCTATGACATGCCCGTGCAGTACCCGCTGGGCGTGATGAAGGAACACCTGCACACCCGCGACGCCGCCGGCCTGTTCGACGTCTCGCACATGGGCCAGATCCTGCTGCGTGGCGAGCACGCGGCGCGCGCCCTGGAAACCCTGGTACCGGTGGACATCATCGACCTGCCGGTGGGCGCACAGCGCTACGCCATGTTCACCGACGCCCAGGGCGGCATCCTCGACGACCTGATGGTCGCCAACCTGGGTGACGACACCCTGTACCTGGTGGTCAACGCCGCCTGCAAGCATCAGGATCTGGCGCACCTGAACAAGCACATCGGCGCACAGTGCCAGATCGAATGCCTGTTCGAAGAGCGCGCCCTGCTCGCCCTGCAAGGGCCGAAGGCGGCCGACGTACTGGCCCGCCTGGCGCCAGAAGTGAGCAAGATGACCTTCATGCAGGTCGCCCGCGTGCGCCTGCTGGGCAGCGAGTGCATCGTCAGCCGCAGCGGCTACACCGGCGAAGACGGTTTCGAGATTTCCGTCGCCGTCGACCAGGCCGAAGCCCTGGCGCGCAGCCTGCTGGCCGAAACCGAAGTCGAGGCCATCGGCCTCGGTGCGCGCGACTCGCTGCGCCTGGAGGCCGGCCTGTGCCTGTACGGCCACGACATGAGCAGCGCCACCACACCGATCGAAGCCAGCCTGCTGTGGGCCATCTCCAAGGTGCGCCGTGCAGACGGCGAGCGCGCCGGCAACTTCCCGGGCGCCGAGCGCGTGTTCGAGCAGCAGCAAAAAGGCGTGGCACGCAAGCGTGTCGGCCTGCTGCCGCAGGAACGCGTACCGGTACGTGAAGGCGCGGAAATCGTCGACGCGGACGGCCAGGTGATCGGCCAGGTCTGCAGCGGCGGCTTCGGCCCGAGCCTCGGCGCACCAGTGGCCATGGGTTACATCAACGCCAGCCACGCCGCTATCGACAGCAATGTCTGGGCGGTGGTGCGCGGCAAGCGCGTGGCGATGAAAGTGGCCAAGACCCCGTTCGTGCCGCAGCGCTACTACCGCGGCTGATTCGCAACGTAGCCCTGCGCTGCAGGAACCGCGCCTCGCGGCGAATACGTCGAAAATACGCAAAAAGACCGGCCGCTGGCGCCCTGCTCCCCTCTCCCATTTATGGGAGAGGGGTCGGGGGAGAGGGTTAGAAACACCGCAGAGCCCTAACCCCTGACTCTTTCGTAAGGCACCCTCTCGCGCCCTGCGCGCAGCGTCTGCGCCCACCAGTTCAGCTGCACCAGCGTATGCGCCAGCGCCGAGTTGGCGCGTCGCGGTTCGCTCAGCTCGCCCTTGTCGTCTAACTGTTCCCAGGCATTGGTGAAACTCACCGAGCCACGCACCGTCATGGCGTGCAGCTCAGCCAGCACCTGGCGCAATTGCTCGACCGCACGCAGCCCGCCGGATACCCCGCCATAGCTGACGAACCCCACCGGCCGCGCTTCCCAGGAGGCCGGCACCTCGTCGATGAACTGCTTGAGCGCCGCCGGATAGCCGTGGTTGTACTCCGGCGTGACGATCAGAAAGGCATCAGCACGCAGCAACTGCTGCAACGACTGATGACGCTGCTCGGCATGCGCCTGCGGCTCGCCGGGCTGGCGCAGCATCACGGCCGGGTCGACCAGGCTCAGCTCGAATTCGCTGCGCTGCTCGATCTGCTCACGCGCCCAGGCCACTACCTGATCGCAGAAGCGCTCTTCACGCACGCTGCCGTAAATCACTACCAGTCGGATGCGATCCTGCATGGAAATACCCTCGGGGTTGTCTATCAAGGCCAGCGAGGGTAAAACCTCAACTTAACCTGAGGTCAACAGGGATTTTTCATGGACATGCATCGTTCCTTTCACGAACGCCCGCTGAGCGTCGGCCAGGTCGCCGAGCGTAGCGGTGTGGCGGTTTCCACGCTGCACTTCTACGAAAGCAAGGGGTTGATCCAGAGCCAGCGCAATGCCGGCAACCAGCGGCGCTATCGGCGTGACGTGCTACGCCGCGTGGCACTCATCAAGGTGGCGCAGCGCCTGGGAATTGCGCTGGCCGACATCGGTGCAGCACTCGCCACCCTGCCCCGCGATCACCTACCCACGGCAGCGGACTGGCAGCACTTGTCGGCGCAATGGCAGCGCGATCTGGACGCGCGCATCGCGCAGATGACGCGACTGCGCGACCAGCTCACCGGTTGCATCGGCTGCGGTTGTCTGTCGATGCAGGATTGTCCGCTGCGCAATCCCGGGGACGAACTCGGCGAACAGGGTGCCGGGGCGCGCCTGCTGGAAACGGACTGATCGTCCAAGCAGTTGCGCCTGCTGCTGAATACCGCGCGACGACTGTCGCGCACGTCCTGGGAAATGGCCGGCACCTGCGGCAAGCGCTGCACCAGCACCCGTTCAGCACGTAGAAGATCAGGTGCACGAACAGGCCCCCGTCTCGTCCGCCTGGTCATGCTCCCGTGGCGCCATCGACTCACCCACCTCGCAGGCGGCTTGGACCAGGCAGTGCGGCACGAATAACCCTCGATGCCAGCAAACAAGTCATACGTTATCACACGACAAATTCGATAACAGATGCCTTGTTCACTCTGCGCAGAACCGTGCAGAAAGCCGTCTATCTCGCCAATACCGCTGCAATACGGGGGAAATCCACTCAGACTTTAGTCTATCCATGCGTTGACAAGCGCCGAAAAGGCTGTCGATAATCCGACAAGTTGTATGACGACATATGACAACCATAACAACAAGAATCAGGGCCAGAACATGACTACCCTCGCCTTCCCTTCAGCGCAGCAGCTCCTCACCTGCCCGGCATCCATCGCCGCCACACGCCATAGAACCGGATTCGCCGGAGGCTGAAACCAGCCACTGGCAATGACCGGTCGCGTCAGGCCGGCCTGCCCTGCGGGGCACTTCAACCACCAACCCGACATGCAGGCTGCCAACAGCCAGCAGGGGAAGGTTCGTTCAAAAACTGGGAGCACAACAACAATGACCGCACGCAACATCCTTCCCTTGGCTCTGCTCGGTAGCACCGCGCTGGCGCTGATTCTGCCTGCCACCACGCACGCTGCCGGTTTCATCGAGGACGCCAAGGTCTCACTGAACCTGCGCAACTACTACTTCAACCGCAACTACCTGAACGGCACCGATCCGCTGATCCAGGGTGAACGCCAGGGCCAGGCCGAAGGCTGGACCCAGAGCTTCATCCTCGATGCCCGCTCCGGCTATACCGAAGGCACCGTCGGCTTCGGCCTCGACGTGCTCGGCCTGTACAGCATCAAGCTCGATGGCAACCGTGGCACTGCCAACACCACCCTGCTGCCCATCCACGACGATGGTCAAGCCGCCGACCAATACGGCCGCACGGCCGTGGCTGCCAAGGCCAAGCTCTCCAAGACCGAGCTGAAGGTCGGCGAGTGGTTCGCCGTACTGCCGATCCTGCGTGCGGATGACGGCCGCTCGCTGCCGCAGACGTTCCAGGGCGCGCAGCTGACCTCCAACGAGATCGACGGGCTGACCCTGTACGGCGGTCAGTTCTGGAAGAACAGCCAGCGTCAAGATGCCAGCCGCGAAGACATGTCCTTCGGCGGAGTGAAAGGCGATGACTTCAACTTCGGCGGCGGTGAGTTCCGCTTCAATGACAACCGCACCATGGTCGGCGCCTGGCATGCACGCCTGGAAGACGTCTACCAGCAAAGCTTCCTGCAACTGACCCACAGCCAGCCAGTGGGTGATTGGGTACTGGGCGCCAACCTCGGCTACTTCAACGGCAAGGACGAAGGCGCCTCGAAAGCCGGCGATCTGGACAACAAGGTCTATCAGGGCGCGCTGTCGGCCAAGAGAGGCAGCAATACCTTCCAGGTCACCTACCAGCGTCTGAGCGGTGACACCAAGTTCCTGCGTATCGACGGCGCCAGCGGTGGCTCGCTGGTCAACGACGGCTACCTGTCGGCCTTCGACAACCCGCAGGAGCGTTCCTGGCAGCTGCGTCACGACTACAACTTCGCGGGTCTCGGCATTCCCGGTTTGGTCCTGATGAACCGCTACACCAGCGGCTCCAACATCCATGCCGGTGGCCGCACCGATGCCGAAGAATGGAGCCGCGAAACCGAGCTGGGCTACACCATTCAGGACGGCACGCTGAAGAACCTGAACATACGCTGGCGTAACTCCAACGTCCGCCGCGACGTTGGCCAGGATCTGCACGAAAACCGTCTGATCATCAATTATCCGCTGTCGATTCTGTAACACCGGACGCAGCACTGCGTCCTATTGACTCCTGTGTGTTAACAGCACTTTATGCCCGTCCTCGTGACGGGCTTTTTTATTTCACCATGACTCCAGCACCGAGCTTCGCTGGACTACACCGCAGCAAGATACAGCAGGTTTATCAATAACTTGGGCTGGTTCAGCATATGCCGGTGCTTTCTGAAACTTGACCCGGCTTCCACCCGCTTGGCTCCCAACAGGCTCCTGGAAATCGGGCTTTCCGAGGAGTCATCATGGCGAAAATCAAACTCACCAAGTCCGCAGTCGATGCGGCACAAGCCCAGGCGCAGCCAGTCGAACTGCGCGACACCCTGGTTCCTGGCTTTCTGTGCAAGATCACGCCGGCAGGCCGCAAGGTGTTCATGCTCCAGTACCGCACGAACGCCGGAGAGCGGCGCAAACCTGCCTTAGGCCTATACGGAGAACTGACCGTTGAACAGGCTCGGTCGCTGGCGCAGGAGTGGCTGGCGCAAGTGCGCCGGGGTGGAGATCCTGCAGCAGAGAAGGCTGCAGCGCGTCAGGCGCCCACGGTCAAGGAACTGTGCATCAAGTTCATGGAGGACTACTCCAGCCAGCGCAACAAGCCGAGCACGCAGGAGGGCTACCAGAGCGTCATTGATCGCAACATCATCCCGATGCTTGGCCGCATGAAGGTGCAGGATCTGAAGCGCCCTGACGTGGCTTCGATGATGAAGAAGATGGCGCACAAGCCTGCCGATGCGAACCGCACGTTCAGCGTGATGCGCAAGATGTTCAACTTGGCAGAGGTATGGGGCTATCGCCCTGACGGTACTAACCCATGCCGCCATGTGCCCATGTACCCGAACGGCAAGGCGACTCACCTCATCAGCGACGAGGAAATGGGCAAGTTATTTCGCTACCTTGACCAGTTGGAGGCGGAAGGGCTGGAGCATGCAGTGATCCCGCTGGCTATCCGCCTGCAATTCGAGTTTGCCGCTCGCCTTTCTGAGATCGTCTCACTCCAATGGGATTGGATTGATCTGGAAAACCGGCGGGTGGTGTGGCCTGACAGCAAGGCAGGCGGTATGTCCAAGCCCATGAGCAAAGAAGCCTATCGGCTTCTTTCGACGGCGGCTCGCAATGCTACGACGCCCCATGTATTACCGTCTCCGCGTCACCCTGATCGGCATCTGACCGACGGCGAGTATTACAACGGTTGGAGCCGCACTCTCAAAGCTGCAGGCGTGACGCATGTGGGCACGCACGGCATCCGTCACCGTTCGGCGACGGACATTGCCAATTCCGGCATCCCGGTGAAGGTCGGTATGGCGCTGACGGCGCATAAGACCGTGGCGATGTTCATGCGCTACGTCCACACAGAGGACAAGCCGGTGCGCGAAGCGGCTGAATTGGTGGCAAATCGGCGCAAGACGATCACAGGCGTATCCCGCGCCGCGGAGGCAACAGCGTGACCGGCAACCATGCTCCCGCCTTGCCAGCCCCGATTGTCGTGTCGCTGTCAAGACAATCGGGGGTGCCGCCTCTTGTGGGGCGGCCTCGCCACGCCATCTTGAAAAGTGTGCCCGTTACGGGTATAGTTTGGCGGTCGATATGACGGGCATCCTCAAACGCAAGGACTTTGCTCGGTGGCAGTCGGGCGAGAAGCTGCCCGATGCCGCCTTGTGCAAGGCGGTTCAGGAGATGGAAAGCGGTCTGATCGACGCGGACTTGGGCAGCTTCCTCTACAAGAAGCGGGTGGCCCGCCCTGGTGGTGGCAAAAGCGGCGGCTATCGCACGTTGCTGTCGGCCAAGATTGGCAGCCGTTATGTGTTCTTGCATGGGTTCCCCAAGAGCGACAAGGCGAACATCACGCAGGACGAGAAGAAGGCGCTGCAATTCGCCGGCAAGGTGTTCTTGGAGCTGCCTGCCGAAGCCTTGTCGAAGGCGTTGCAGTCGGGTGTTTTACTGGAGGTGCATTGTGAGCAAGATCATTGAATCGCTGCGCGGCGACCTATCGGCGCTCCAAGAAGCCGGAGCGATCAGCAAAGTGACGATGCGCGAGTTCGACGCGATTTGCCCGCCGCCGGTGCGGGAGTTCGGCGCTGCTGACATCAAGCGCCTGCGTGAAGCCTTGAAGTTCAGCCAGCCGGTATTCGCGCTGCACCTGCATACCTCGGCCTCGACCGTGCGCAAGTGGGAGCAAGGTGAAACCCATCCCACCGGCCCGGCACTCAAGCTGCTCAACGTCATCGCCGACAAGGGCTTACAGGCCATCATCTGATGCCTGACGAGGGAGATAGGCATTGGCGACGCGAATTGATCCTTTCAGCTCACAGCATCTTGAAGCCGCTTGCCGTGTTCTTGCAGATACCGAACGGGGCCTGAGCGGAACGCAGATCGAGCGCTTGTTGCAAGAAATCGAGGTTGCCGACACGTCGCCCGGCATTACCAAATGGAAGCGGTTGTTCAATGCGCTGGCTGGCGCGCAGAACCGGCACCAGATCGGGAACCATCTCATCATGTTCATCAATCGCGCGATGAACCCTGTGAACTACGCCCGCGACCCCGCGACATTCACTTGGCGACGCGAAGAACTCAATGTCGTCCTGGCCTTCTCCGGTTTCTACGTGCGCGAAGACGGTAAGGTTGGGCACGCCGACAAGGCCACGACGCTTGATGCCGCGCGCGCCCGAGCTGGACGACTCAAAGCCGCGCTCGAAAGCCGCGTCGTCCATGCGGAAGTGCTGAACTATTGCCGTGCCGAGCTGCTGGACGAAAACTACTTCCATGCCGTGTTCGAAGCAACGAAAGGCGTTGCGGAGCGGATTCGTCTGCTGTCGGGCCTGAGCGGCGATGGCGCTGACCTAGTGAGCAAGGCATTCGCAGGCCAGCAACCCATTCTCACCTTGGGATCGCTCACCACCGAGTCCGAAAAAAGCGAGCAGAAAGGCTTTGCCAACCTGCTGATCGGACTGTTTGGTGCTGTGCGCAATCCGCTGGCCCATGCACCCAAGAGGAATTGGCCCATGTCCGAACAGGACGCGCTGGACATCCTGACGCTGGTATCGCTGATTCACCGCAAGCTGGATGGCACCACGAAGTTCGCTGCCGCATCGCAATAGGGGCAAGACAGGAATGGACGAGGCGATCGTTGTCTTCTCTCGAAAAGGAATTTTCCAGACCACGATCGCTGCGCGCGACGTTCGCAGCCGGGAGCATGCGCGCAAGCTTTGGCCGCTAGTGTCTCCCGGCGCATCGCGGCAGATGGTGACATGGGTTAGCCCTTCCTTTGAAAGTGGGAAACTGCGTCGGCGATCCCATTTTCGTGTGCTTCCGACTCAGCACGCCTTTAATCCCAAAGCGCACTTTGACGATGAAGAAGCGAGTCGGTGGCACGCTGTCCAGGAAAGTCCCGAACACCGGCGGGCAAAAGAACTTGTCGCGGCCGAGCTCTCCCGGCGCTTGAGTGCCGGGCTTGCGATGCCCTGGGCGTTCAAGGATGCGGATGCGTCTGACTATCCGTTGGAAGGCAACTTGTTGCTCGGTGCCGACCAAGTGGCAACCGAGCATCCTCTGGAAACGCCATTCGGCAGCAAATTCCGGCTCGACGTTGCCGTGCTTGGGCCACCTGTTCAAACCGAGCCGATGGTACTGGGTGGCGTTGAAATCGAACTCGGCCACGCCTTCGACGGGCGCAAGGCACTAATCGGGAAGTCGCTCGGATTTCCGCTGATTTCCATCGACATCACCGAAATGGTGCTGGACGAACTTACGCCCGAGTGGGCACAGCGGGTACTAACCGCAACCACGCGGAGCCACGAGCAAGGACGCCGGCAGACCTACATCTATATCCACGATCTGTTGTACCCCCTCTACGCGCAATTGCCGGCGTTTCTGGATGACGAGCAACGCCATCAGTTCCTTGTGTTCGCCGACGATCAGACCCTGAACAAGTTGGTGCGCTGGATGAACCTGCTCGCCGAAAAGCTGGAGTACTCGAAGGGTACGGTCGCCGTTGCGCTGGTCAACGGCAAGAACGAGCAGTCGCGCAAGATGCTTGAACGCGCGGGGCAGGTCGTTGGCCCTGACTGGAGTGAGTTCAATGCCCAGCGATGCCTTCGGCTGACCCTACCGCGCCCCAGAAGCCCGGCGGACCTCCAGGCCCATCGCTTCCACATGACGATGGCGCGCATCCTGCTGTCGCACACGGATGCGCTCGTCGGCTACAAGTATTGCAATGGCGTGGACAACAACCACCCCGAAGAGGACGTGTGGGTGGCACACCGCTGGATTGCCGATCTGAAAACCCATACCCAGCACCGTGTATTGCCGAAGCGGCTGGCCGAGCCGATCAACAGGTTGATCGCGGTGGTGTCAGATCTGCACCGCAATCATGTGGAAATAAGCCAAGAGGCGTGACGACCTTTCCGCCTTGCGCGGTCCTGACAAACCGATTCCAGCAGGCAATACTGCCGCATTGCTGCTGGCTTGGCTCGTGATCGCTCGCCTGATTCTTGTGCGCTTGATCCAATTGGCTCAGGCAGGAGCGACCTGCACGCCAGCTCCTGCGGGAATCGGCGGCCCTGCTTTGCGCTTCTTGGCGGTTTCTTCCGAACGCTTGTGAACCTGTGCACGCCAGCTCTCCAGCGCGAGGATGTCTGTGAGCAGTTCGTCTGGATCAGGAATAGCAACACCGCCCATCATCGCTTTGTCATGGGCATAGTTGGAGCACTTGCTCATTCCCGCGTTGACCTGCGCGTAGTCATCGTCGTCCACACTAACGCCGACGAGCCGTTGTGTCTCCACACCTTTTCGGAAGCGGAGAATGACTTCTCGCAGGAGAACTTCTTCCACCGCGCGTTCCCATGCCATGCGCAGGCGGAAGTACGCATCAACCGTCTGCCTTTGATGTTCTTGCTCGTTGCCTTCCTTGTGCAGTTTGGCGATTGCTTGCTGCTGTGCTTTCAGCGCCCCGATGCGCTTGCTCGCGTTCTTTCCTTCGAACGGCAATTCCGGGTCGGCTATGCCGAAGCCTTCAGCGCGCCGCGTCAGGCTCTGCGTGACCACTGCGGCACCCACTTGCTTTGCTTCTTCGGCTAGCAGACAGAGGAAATAGATGTCGTGCGTGAAGATGATGACCTGCCGCTGCACCGCTTCAGCGGCCAGGCGCTTGGCCACGCGCTCGCGCCGACGATGATCTAGGGACGAGACTGGATCGTCGAAGACGATTCCGCCTTTCCCACCGCTCAATCCCACCTCGGCGAGGAACGAGCCGATTGCAATGGCACGCTGCTCGCCTTCGCTCAGAATCTCACCCGGACTACGAACTTGCGGCAGTTGCAGTTTCAGCTTGTGCAGCGCCTTCCCTCGGTCGGCACGGCTTTGCAGCGAAACGCTCAAGCTCCCTACGCCCAGTGCTTTGAATTCCCGGTTCAACGCATCGGCCAGTTCCTTGGAGACCACCTTTTCCGCAAGTTCCGATGCTTTGAGGGATATAGCGTTTGTCCTGACCGAAGTCAGGCAGTTCTTCAGTTTCCCCTGGTGCACCAACTTCGCCACTGCCGTAACCACGGCCTCCTTAACTTGACTGAGTTTTACGCGCGCATCCAACTCGCCTAGTTGCTTCTGCAACACAGCGCGAGCTTCTTCATTCGAGGCTCTATCCAGGGCCTCCGCCTCCGCATTCAATTTGTCAGCGAGTACCTGTAGTCGATCTGCTGGGCTGACCAGGGCCTGATCCAGGCCCGTCCAGTCATGCGAGACGACCGCTGCCTTGATTGCTTCGTGCCGCGCCGACAGTGCGGCCTCGAAAGTCTTGGTGTCGGCCACTAGAGGTGAGTCGATTTCCGCTACTTCCGCCTGCGTCGCCTCATCAAAGTTCAACACCATGACGGAGGCCGCAAATGGGCGGTAGTCGGCGGCAAGCGCTTGGCGCCGCGCTTGCGCCGTCTTTTCCGCTTCCGCTTGTATGAACGCCTCGAATCGCAGCAACCGTTCTGCGCCCGCAGCCAGAGGCTGCTGACACAACGGGCATGCGGCATCCGTCCCCAAGTCAGGGAACTGTTTATCTGGATGAGACTCAAGCGCGAACTTCCGGGCGGCATCAAACAATTCCCGCCACGCCTCTCCGCCAGTCCCCGGCAGCAGATTTTCGCCCTCCTTGAAATTCTTCGCTGCAAGGGCGGCGGCGGCCTGTGCTGTACGGAAGCTATCAGCCAGCGCCTTCAACTTGGCGATGGCTTCGGGGCCGACGACAAGTCCTTTATCGGCTGCATTCTTGGCGATCGCCGCAATGCGGCGTGCGCGCAAACGCAAGAGACCGGCTTTCTCCTTCGGGTTGTTCTCTTTGAGGCTTTTCTCCAGCGTTTCCCGCTGCTCAAGCTCTTCCTGCTTCAAAGTGGCAAGTGCCTCAATCTGAGCCGTGGTCGTTTTCGCGGAGAGCCCCGTGATCAGCTTGCCGACGGCTGTTTCGCCGTGCAGCGGGGCGAATACGGCGAGGTCTACAGCCGACTGCTTTTGTTCCTGCTCAACGGAGTTTTTAAGCTGTTGACAGACCTTGGCGAGCGTCTCGAATACTTCAAGACCATACGGCACGTAGGAGAAGTCATCCTCACTATCCAAATATGCCCGGGCGCAATGCGCGTCGAAGATAGCGAATGAAGAAAGCTCTGGTGGAGCCTCTTTCCCTTGGTGCCAAGTCACTTCCTTGACGGCACCGTCAATCGTGATATCGAAGGATGCTTGAGCATTACCTGCCTTGGCCCCGGGCAGATTGGCATTGGGATGAATGGGCTCGGACTGATCGCGAGCGCGGCAGGCACGCTTGAGAACGCGCGAATATCCTGACTTGCCGGATCCGTTGTCGCCATAAATGACAGTCATGCCCGCCGAACCCACCGCCAACTGCTGATTCTCGGCAATTGCGTTGACGTTAAGCAGATTCTTGATGGCCCGCAGCTCGATGTGCGTGGTCGCCTTAACCTTCGCTGGGATCTGGTCGGCGGTTAGTGGCTGAGGTTGCCGATTCTTTGGGTCAGGGATTCCGTGTGCCAGCTTGAGCAAGGCATACAAATCCTCGTAGTCCTGCGGTCTCAGTGTTTGTTTCGCCAGCAAGCGAGAAATTGCATCGCTCTGCCACGCGGGAATTCCCTGAGTCCAAACCAATATCTCTTGCAATATAGCCATGACCGTCTCCCTGCCTCAGTATTTTCCTTGATATGACGTTATTTTAACGACCTGTTGCATTTCATTGTGGAAATTCCGCAGTGCGATAGCGTCCCGGCCTACCGCCGTCGGGTTCACGGACTGCGCCCCGCGCTTGGTGCCAAATCGCGGCCATCCGGCTTTGATTCCTGATGCCTTCGGCCCTTGCGGGCCTGCGCGCTGCGCTTGCCCAATGGCAAGTGTATGCAGTGGGCGGGGGGAGGCGGTCTTGCTGTTCCCTTCACCGTATCACGGCGTTCTCGCCGTCAAGGGCTGCGCGTGCTTGCACTCTTGCGGCCTAGCGGCCGTCCCTGACCCCCGACTGCTTGCGCTGCGCCGTGCTCTCCACGGTTCCGGGCATTTCCGCCCGAGCAACCGGAGCACGATCATGTCGCAACTGTCCTTTCCCTCGTTCGATTCCTCGCTACTGGTGCGCGACGCGCACGGGCGCTATCTGCCGGCATCGGCCGACGACATTCTGGAAGTTGCGCGCCAGGTCATCGACCAGAAGATGCAGCGCGGGGCCGAGTTCACTTCGCCGGCGGCGGTCAAGGAGTACCTGCGCGCCAAGCTGGCAGGCTTCGAGCATGAAGTGTTCGCGGTGGTGTTCCTCGACACGCGCCATCGGCTGATCGAATACCGGGAGATGTTCCACGGCACCATCGACGGTGCTTCGGTGTATCCGCGCGAAGTGGTCAAGGAGGCCCTGCGGCTCAATGCGGCGGCAGTCATCCTCTCGCACAACCATCCCAGCGGAAATCCTGAGCCGTCGCAGGCGGACAAGGTGCTGACGCAGCGGCTCGAGGATGCGCTGGGACTGGTGGAGGTGCGCACGCTGGATCATGTCATTGTTGCTGGCTGCGACACCACGTCCTTTGCTGAATGTGGCCTAATCTGAGTCGAGGGGCTTCCCCCCCCTTTTTTAGAAAAGCATTTCTACTTTTCATCATTAAAATCCGCAAATGCTTGGAGCAAGATTGCGGTGTTAACCTCTTCTCTTACAGCGTCCATTGCTGCGGAGGCTTCAACTCTATAAGAGTCGCGCAGTGTAATATGCATTTCAAAGGTTCCGACTCGCGAGGCGTTTTTTGTCGCTTGTCTTAAAGCCGTATGATGGCGATCATAGTCGCCGGCCCTCACCATCTGCGGAAGCATTTCAATTACCGGAGGCATAGGCACGCCTTGTTCAGCGGCCTTGTAGGTGGATATCTGTCCCAGTACTCCGCAGAGAAAACTAATATCAGGAGCAATGCGTATAGCAAATCGGCGAGCACGTTGTGCTGTACTGGATTGATTTGCTCGCTGCTTGACATCTCCTTCGTTCTTTCTAATGAATGCGAGAAGCCAGTCCTCAATCTCTATAAGTGTTCTTCCTCCGCACCACATTGAAACCAATGTTTTGATTGCTCCCAATGTTCTTTTAGCTGTGGCCCTGGGCTTTGTTGTATTTGTGTAGGAGCGACCGAAAACGGACTCAAGAGCGGCTTGCCTGACGAAAATCGTCAAATCCAAAGGATTTTCGGCCACAATATCCAGCAGCCAGCTGATCCAGTCCTCTGTAGTCGTTTTTTCAATTGGTGCTTTATCAAACGCCTCAACGAATCTTTCGATCAGCTTTGGTGGAACACCATTACGGATAGCAATTTCCCGTTGCCAATCAAGAACGGGGGGGTCTTCCAGTTTCTCCTCAGCAGCCTTGAGAGCTGTTCGACGATGTTCGAGCCATTGGTCAGCCCCCAGAGCATTAGCTTCCCTACGGCGAAAAAAACCCAATGAACGGCAAACGATATCGTCGAACCCGCTCTCTCCTGCTGTGGTGACAGCAGACAGGCGCCGGATAATCGACTGTACTTTCGAATCCGAATTGGCGGATACCTCGATCTGATCAAGAAGTAACTCTATCGGGTCATAGACTTCCTCACACGCATCTTGCTCCGAGAAAATGGTCTTCATAATTCCATCCGGAGAAATGGAGAGATCGTCTATTTCCACACGGATTGGTATTGCGGGAACAACGATTGCCAAGCCGGTCGCAGCATACGCCGCACGGCCGGCCCTCCCGAGAGCATTAAGTATCTCGTGAGGACGTAAGTCCGTGCGGGGATTGCCGCTGGGATCATCAATTGCACTTCTGTCGGTTCCCGCAAGAATCACAACATCGCACGGCAGATTAAGTCCCTGCGCAATTGTAGATGTCGCGGCAACCACATCAAGGCCCAGGTCCGCGCTCTCGGTATCCCTACGAACCCGAAAAACGCTTTCGGTCAGCCGCCGCTCCAATGGCAGCAAATCACCGTGATGAACTGCTGCCCTGCACCCAATGGGGTCAAATGTGGCTTCGGCCGTCCCCACATCCCTGATAACTGATTTACGCATTTCCTCCTGCGTCTCATCCAGAGCGATAGTGGCTGGTGCCAGTAGTTCATTGATCTGATCCGCAACGCTCCCGCACGCTCTGGTATCGTTGCAGAAAACAATCACTCGCTTTCCTACAGCCGCATAGTCGGCGGCGATCCGCGCAGCGACTTCATTTCTGTTCGATGTCAATTTTCCTTTGGCATTTTTCAAAAGCGGCGGCCTTTGATGCGTGAGCGCCTGTATGACCAGCTTCTCGGGTCTTTTGGGGTGCCAACCAGAAATCAGAGAAAAGAGTCCGAGTGGCTGTGCGGGAATCCGGCTCCTTGCCGATTGGGTCTTTGCCTTCGATGCGACTTGCTCGGCTTCATGCACATCAGAGTGGTCATAGATGACGCAAGAGCGAAGTTGTCGTGTTGGCTTCCAAGGATCGTCGAACGCCTCGACCTCCCTTCCCGTTACAGACCGCAGCCAACGTGCGATTTCTGCGCCGTTAGCGACCATGGCTGAAAGCAGCAGCAGGTCTGCTTCCTTGCGATGGCGTAAAAATGTCAGGAGCGCCAACATCGAATCAATGGCGCGTGTACTTATTTTCGATGAAGTAGCGGGATCATCTGCACTAATGAGGTGAAACTCATCGAAGACAAGGAGACCGACCTTGTCAAAAAGCTCAGGCGCGAAACCAAGGAGAGCAAGGCAACGCTCAGGAGTCATGACGGAGAATGGTGGCAGCTTTTCCCCAAGCTCTTCGAGCGCAACGTCTTCAATGACGCTCACCACCTCTAAGTCACCGATTTGTGCCGAAAGATCGGTCTCGACTTGATCGACGAGCGCGTGAGTAGGAGCTAGGTAGACAACGCTCTCGCCTGCACATAGAGTTGCTGCGATTTTCAGGACGGACAGCGTGGTTTTGCCCGAACCAGTCGGCGATGTCATTACCATAGACCTGCCTCGGTTCAGATATCCCGTCTCGATAGCTTTCAGATGATTGATCCACAGAAACGGGCGAGATTGTGTCTGAGTCAGGAGCCAGCCGGCCCATGTCTTTGCTTGGGCTCCGGATGGTACCGGCAGTCGAACCAGCATCGCAGCCTGCATTCCATCAATAAGCCGACTCAACAAAGTGGCCAAATGATGTGGGCCGGCAAACTGGTGATGAACTTTCCCTTCCAGTGCTGCGTTGATCTCTACCGCTGAGGCCTCCGACAAGCGGAGAACACGCTTGAGCCTTGAGCGGATATCAGGGTCGGACACAGCGCTTCCGCGCGCCTCCTGTCCTAGTGCCTGGACTACGTAAGCACATTCCCTCAAAAGAAGGTCGGTGGCCACTTCTCGGCTATCCCGCGTTGCGATCGTGTCTTCGCCGAGGTCACGCTCTATCAGAGTCGTGAGATTACCAGTTGCCAATTCCCGAAGGCTCAGAATCAGGGTTCGTCGAACCGCCCGGCGTTCACCCTTGGCCCGGAGTTGACTCGCTACTTCTGCCGCGTCCGCTGCCCGATCTGCAATCAGGAATAGAAGCGTCGCCGAAATTGATGATCCTAGTGCATCACTCGAAACAACGGTTGGGCGATCCAGTGCAGTCTCGCGAACGCGACTCAATATCTGATGAGCACTTGCGGCGACAAAAGCCGCTGCGCGGGTTTGCTCAGGCCGAAGATTGAGTGCAACATAGGCTTCGAAGGTCGAGGCAAGGCGTCGAACCCGGTCGAGCACATCGCTTATGGCTTCAGGCTGACCTTCGCGCGACAGAAGGCGCACTGTAGCTAGCTCTATGTGAGCAGCCTTCAACAGTTCGTCTAGCGTTTCAGGATCGAGACCGGGCAGGTCAGGGGCCTGTCGCAAGAGCGCGCGGGAACTAGGGTCAAACATTGGCGATCTCCTTGACTTTAGCAGCCACCTCACCGGCGAGAAGATCCAAACCCTTGCGCACATCCTCGAACGCCAGCACACCAGCCGTGCGAGCTTCGAGCACACCACCAGCGACCGCTTCAAAGCCGACTATGATGTGCAAAAAAGTTCCAGCCCTGCGCTGATCTTCGCCAGTCGCTACAGCAACCCTGAACTCGCGAGCGCCTTCCCAGAAAATTTCATCCACTGCCTCTTCTGCGTCGATATTTGGGACACTCTTCAACAAGGTTACGAGGTCGGCGAGGATCTCATCATCGCGATCGCCGCTCCGAATTGTTCCGATTTCAGGCCATACGCTTGAGCTTATTAGGTTGCGCGGCGATTTCGAGGCCTTGTCCTCACAAATCACAATTCGTTTGATCTCGCGCACGCTCTCATCTAATTCGATGATAAAGCCGTCAAAACCTTTATCCGCCTGTCGAACATGGGGTGACGTCATATAGCTGTTCGGAAGCTCCAGCCGCGCGGCAACCCAGGAGATATGCTGGAATAGAAGTCCGTCCCGATGAAGAACAGACGTCTTGATCCGCTTTCTCGCCGCATCTTTCTCAGCTTCGGTTCCTGATCGGAGTAGCTCGACATCTTCAGTACGCGGAGCTGTCAGTTTTCTCACGACATTCTCGGCGACCCTGCCTTTTGGGACGCGCCGTTGCGGCTCCAGGGCATTAATTACTCGCTGAGCGTTTTCTTCCTGCCGTAAATACAAATAAGCAATCACTTCAATCAGCTTGGCTCGACTTTTCTTGCTGATTTTCCACTCTGAAAATTCACACTCTGAAGTTGAGTCCTGATTGAAGGTAATTGGCATTCTATTTTTTCACCCGCAACATAAATAATTAATTTGATTCCAGCATGAGAAATTTCTTATGCAGGCGTGTTTGATTAAGCATAATTCCTAGGGGGCAAGGCTTCTTCTAATTGCATCCGGGTGTCTTGGTGTGGCGGCATCGCGCCAACTTGCAATCACACGCCACTAAACAATACAAATAGATAATAAGCGAAATACTTCCTTGCGTCTCCGCTTCGCGGACCGCGCTGCTCCAGGTTCGCTATCCGCTCATCCCTGACGGGACTGGCTATCGCCAGCCTTCCACATCCCTGACGCCTACGGCCCGGCTTCCAGCTTCGGGCCTGCGCGCTTCGCTTGCGTGCGGTCTGCACATCGCGGCGGCTGTTGCCATGTCCAGCCGTCTCTCCTGACTCCATCACCTTGCTCGCGACTGTAGCCCGTGGCCGCGTGCCATCAAGGCGCGCCAGGCCGTGTCCTAGGCTGCGCCTGCGGGCCGCACCTACCTGACGCTTTTCTCCTTGACGGCCCACGTCCGTGGGCTCCTGACCGTCGCGGGCGATGAACTCAGGAAAGACGGTGGCAACAGGGCCAACCGGGTTCCTCGTGCCAACCGCACCGAACAGCCGAAAGGCTGGGCTCCGAATCTAGGAGTCCGGTGTGCGGTTTGAACAGCAAACCCTTTTCGTCAGGAGAAAGACCATGCTTGCATCCCGTTTCGCTTCCCGTTCCCCGGTACTGCGCAGCGATTCCCCGCTGTCCGATGACCAGATTCACCGCGTCGCCCCGTCCATCTTTGCGGAAGCACCCCACGAAAGCCGTTCCCAGCGGTACGCCTATATCCCCACCGCCACGGTGCTGACCGAACTGCGCAAGGAAGGGTTCCAGCCCTTCATGGTGACGCAGACCCGCACCCGCCACGAAGACCGGCGCGACTTCACCAAGCACATGATCCGGCTGCGCCACGCCAGCCAGATCAATGCCCGAGGCGAAGCCAACGAAATCATCCTGCTGAACTCGCACGATGGCACCAGCAGCTACCAGATGCTGGCCGGCATGTTCCGTTTCGTGTGCAGCAATGGCCTTGTTTGCGGCGACACCGTGGCCGATGTGCGCGTGCCGCATAAGGGCGATGTGGCCGGACAAGTGATCGAAGGTGCCTATCAGGTGCTGCACGGTTTTGACCGTGCGTTGGAATCCCGCGAGTCCATGCAGGCCATCACGCTGGACGAAGGCGAGGCCGAAGTGTTCGCCCGCGCCGCGCTGTCGCTCAAGTACGACGACCCGGACCAGCCCGCACCCATCACCGAATCGCAAATCCTGATGCCGCGCCGTTTCGACGACCGCCGCCCGGACTTGTGGAGCGTGTTCAACCGTACCCAAGAGAACCTGACCAAAGGCGGTTTGCACGGGCGCAGCGCCAACGGACGCCGCCAGCAGACCCGACCGGTGCAGGGCATTGATTCCGATATTCGCCTCAATCGCGCTCTGTGGCTGCTGGCCGACGGCCTGCGCCAATTGAAAGCCTGATTTCCCTGCGCGGCAGGGGCAGGTAGCAGCCCTTGCCGCGTCATTCGCTGCTGCATTCCATCATCGCAAGGAGTTTTCACCATGACCGCCATCAACCACGCCGAAGCTCAAGCCATCCACGCCACGGCCAGCGCCGCGCGTGCCGTGCTGCTGGAAGCCGCCGACCCGAGCAAGAATCTGATTCTGGTGCCGCTGTCGCGGCTGGTATCGCGCCCCACGGGCAGCAGCGTGCGCAAGACCCTGCGCATGTCGATTCCCGAACTCGCCGCCAGCATCCAGCGTGTCGGCCTGCTGCAAAACTTGATCGTGACAGCGACCGCTGACGGCGAGCGTTACGAAGTCGTGGCCGGAGGCACCGCCCGCACGGCCAGCCTGACCAAGACCGTGCAGTGCGCCGCAAAAAAATGGAGCGCATTTCGCTTGCTATTAAATGGAGCCCAACCCCCTACATGGCTCGGCAACACATAGAAATATCAAGCAGTAAATTGAGCTACCATCATAAAAAGTTGAGCAAGGCTTTATTTGTGTGATGCAAAGCCTTGTATGTTAAGTTTCTATATAAACAATGAGGCGTCATCGTGAATTCATATATACAAATACTAAATACAGATCTAGTTAATAAATATAACTACAGATTTAGTCTATCCGCTTTAGAAAGCGCGTTAAACCAAACTTGGGATACGGGAACCCCAAGCTTTATTAGCCACGACTACCATAGACCTTACGCCTGGTGCAAAACCTTAGGGTTGTGGGTAATGCCTCATCAGGCGGCATTGCTAGGGAATATATTTATCCCAAACAACCAAGAAGAGCGAGAATTTATAAACATACTATGCAGTAATTTTATTTCTAGGAAAATTCAGGACGTTCCGGAGAATGAAAGAAAAGATTTATTATCAAAAATAAATGGAGATTTCATATCAGGATACGCACTTGTAGTGCAAAGGGAGTGCACATCTATTTTGGATGAGAACATTGCAAGAAAAATGTTCCCAGAAATATTCAAAGGTAATGAGACAGACAAGCATTCTTTAGTTTCAATTAAGGACCTGAGCCCAATCAAGCCGGGGGTTTTTGAATATAAAGGCTTGGCACTGTTTGCGCATAGATTTTTCAGAAGATCGCTCTCGCAGTTTAATAACTTAAATACCCCATTTTTAGAGCGATTCCAGGATTTGGCATCTAAAGATGAATTGGATCTAAAAATTGCAATTGATCCACATTCGCTGGGGTTGATTGAAAGCTATAAAACCCCGATAGAATTGGATTTTTGGTTGGGGCCAAAATTTAATGATGACTTAAATCGCATACCTTTAGGAGTGACATTGCATAAAGCAAGTCTTAGGGAGGAATTTTTCTCAGGAATATCAAAAACTGAGTTCTGGTGGCATCGCCAAGATGGGATTCAATCTTTAGAATGCGAAGAGGTAAGAGATAAGCCATCGTACGGATTCTCTAGTGAGAGAGATCAGGAGCTTTATGGGTGTAGATACGTGCACTCCATGGTTAACACCGAAGGAAAGGCGTACCATCTAGATGGAGCCGTTAGAGTATACGATGAAGAGCAATTTATTAATCGTCTTGACGTGGATATCACAAAAGCGGGGAAAAACACGGAATATTATAAATTATGGAGAATTGATGGCCCCATTGATATTTCTCTATGGAAGACCTTGATATCAGATTTTTACAAAGACAATCATTTAATTGGAGAGTATTTTCTTGGCGAGCTAGGGGGTGGTGAGGGCACTCAAGAAGCTCAAGAAGCTCAAGAAGTTACTCTAAAATACTTGCAGCATGACTTTTCTGATAAGGATGGGGTACATTTTTTTCTCTCATATCATGATGTTATTCAGAATGAGACAGCGGAGGAAGAAGATGTATTTATATGTCCAATTGAGTATTTAAATTATGGAAGTGGGCGCTGGAGATTCATAGATTTCCATGCTCTTGATTTTATTAAAATGCTCAGAGCATCTACAGGTCTTAAATTTAAGCTTCCTAAAGAAACAAAATACTTTGCCTTTGAAGATTGCAACATCAATTTGCCATTTATTATCTGCAGAAATGGCAGCCACATTGAAGGGGTGAGGAAAATATTTGGCGCTGTAAAGGGATTCATAAAAAATCTAGCAGATATTGATGACAGAGTTTTCACCTTGACTGTTGGGGTTGAGTATGAGGGAGTATTGGCTAAATTCTCTTTAGTATTTAGATCGGAAAGTTTTTTAAGGTACATGCAAAGTCATGAAATAACTTTCCCAAAAGAGTTTCATGAGATTGGGGGTTGGGTTGAAAACATCCAAAATTCATTAAGTGGCGTTTTTAATGACGCAGAAACAAACTTTGGTGAAAATGGATACCTTTCTGAAATAGGTCAGTTTTTAGTTAATAGAAAATATTTGCCTCCTGACATGATCTTTTGGGGAGATAAATTTGGTTTAAAAATACATGAATCAGAGTTTGAGATTATTGATTTACTGCAAAGCGAAAAAATGACAGCTGCACCAGTATTTTCAATAGATGACTTAGATTGTGAGAGTTGTCATGAAAATTATTTAACTTGCGAATGCAATGTGGTTATGAGGGCCAAAGTAATTAAAGACTTCAAGCCTGTCGGCATGTTTTGGAGTCGAAATAACACGTTTAGCTAAAACATTAATTTATGTCTAAAGCTGAAGAGCTTAGAAAATGTTGCGAGCTTTTGGCTCCGCGTGACGGAGCCAAAGGTAGAGCCCGACAATACGCTGCAAGCCCAACCAGTCGACGTCAGCGATAAAGAATGGAGTCGCGCTGCTCTATATCTGAAGCTGAGATGGATCTGCAGGCACTTAGAGCGCCTAACACAACCCTTGTACGTCGTTGCAGAACATTGTCGTACTTATCCGTACTGCCTTCGGTTTTGAATCTAGTCTCAAAAGCAAACTTTGGTTTGCTGGGTTGTGCTAGCCGCTCTTTGCGCGCACATAAGTTGCGAGGTCTTTAATGCCTTGCGCTGTCTTACCTGGATGCTATTGTCGGTCCGCGCCAGCAGCCCGTAATGCGGGATCGCTACTTCTAGCCGGTACGACGTTTGTCGGAATACCTACCACTGGCCGAAGACAACGGCTCGATAAACGATTGAATGCCACCGCGAAGCGAGGCGCATTGTGTCTATTTCGGTCTGGTCTGTGACCCGTTCGGTCTGAATCGGCAGTGTTGCACCGTAGCGGTGCGTGCCAGATCGAAACGGTCATGATGCCTGGCGCGGGCTGCGGCAAGCTGACCGACGCGGCATGCCATTGGAGTGCATTGCCGCCGTAGCACTCGGACGATTTCAGCAACGCATCGGAGTTCATCGGTCTTGACACCGCGAGTTTACGCTTCCCCCATGAGGTTTTGACGATGGCCTCGTAGCACGCCGTTTCGCCGTGGCGACGCCCCCCAGCACAGGGAGGTTGCCTCATGGCTGATCGCAGTGCCGAGCCGTGGTATGCCACGGCGGCCTATCTCTACGTTCTGCATCTGGATGGCCCGGCGCTGGCCTGGGAGTACCTGCGCCGTCATCCAAACTATCGGCACGACTGGCTGCGCCGTCGTCGCCAACCGGATACTGCCGGGCATTGGGGGCTGCGTCTGCTGGAAGATCCCGCCCTGGATGCGCGGGACGCGCATCCGGCCTGGTTCCCCGATCACGATGCCGTGGTGCAGCTCTACCCGGATGCCGATCCACCGCCCGATGCCCTGTGCTTTGAGTTCTGGAAGCTGCCGGGCCACAAACACCTGATCCATGACGGCAAGCGCCTGGTGCTGGTGGCGCGCTGGCCCGGCTGCTGCCTGCGTTTCGTGCTCGCGCCAGGCTTGGATGATGGCATGGCTTACGCCTATGCCATCCGAGCCTGCGCCGCGCCTTGCGAACGCTATGCGGCCCTGGCGAGGGAATTGAACAAGATCGCCGTAGCTGCCGGTGCCGCACCTGCGGCGACTGTCCGGCCACGTCCGCCGCTGTCCGCATTGCTGGAGCTGCACACGCTTCAGGCGCTGGACGCGACCCTGGCGGGCGCATCCTTGCGCGAAGTCGCCGAAGGGCTGTTCGGCGTGGATACCGTCGAGGCCGACTGGCACAAGGACAGCGCTGTACGCGCTCGTGTACGCCGGCTGGTCCGGCGTGGCGAGGCGCTGATGCGCGGCGGCTATCGCAGCCTGGCGCAGCTCCCGCCAGTTGCAGCGCAGTAAGGGGGGGACGTTTTGCCGCCCCTGCATTTCGTCCCTTAGCAAGAAGCCCATCTTTCTTGAAAGTGTCTCTATCCGGCTGCGTGGTGTGGCTGGGCTTGATGGAGGACCATATCATGCGACCTGCTCCCTTGCGGCCTGCCGCCGCTGCTGCCGCTCCGCCCGCGCAGCCCCAACGCTACCTGACCAACGACGAGGCCGCCGACTACCTGCGCCTTTCGCCACGCACGCTGGAGAAGCAGCGCGTCATCGGCGGTGGACCGAAATTCCGCAAGTTCGGTCGGCGCGTCATGTACGCCGTTAGCGACCTCGACGCCTGGGCCGATGCGCGCAGCTATGAGGCGACCTCCGATCCGGAATATGCCGAACGGCACGCGGGTGACTACCGTGACGGCCGCTGACCGTCGGCGCGTGGGTGGCCATCGCCATGTCCCGCCCACCAGGGCACGCCTTGCAGCAGCGCGAACAGCTCGACCTGTTCCGCGCACTGCCGGGCGAGAACATGGCACCGCGCGATGCCCAGGACTTGATGGCCTATCCGTTCTTCTCGCTGGCGAAGTCGCGGCGCACCGCGCCGATCGACTTTCGCAGCGGCAACATCACCATCCGCGTGGAAGGCACGCAGGAGCATGGCATCGCCACCATCTGGGATGCCGACATCCTGATCTGGGCCGCCAGCCAGATCGTCGAAGCCAAGGACGCGGGCATCCAGCCGTCCCGGAGGATGCAGGCCACGCCCTACGAGATCCTGCGCTTCATCGGGCGCGGCAAGTCGCTGCGCGACTACCAGCGCCTCAAGGCCGCGCTGGATCGGCTGCAATCGACCACAGTCGCCACGTCTATCCGCGAGACCACGGGAAGGCGCTTGCACCGCTTTTCGTGGATCAACGAATGGAAGGAACTGGCCGATGCCAACGGCACGCCGCTGGGCATCGAGCTGATCCTGCCGGACTGGTTCTATGCGGGCGTGTTGGACGCCGCCCTGGTGCTGACCATCGACCCAACGTACTTCCGACTCACTGGCGGCATCGAACGCTGGCTGTACCGCCTGGTGCGCAAGCATGGCGGCAGGCAGGAATACGGTTGGCAGTTCGATTTCCAGCATCTGCACCGCAAGTCTGGCAGCAGTACGCGGTTTTCAGATTTCGCCTACGACCTGCGGGCGCTGGTCGCCCGGCAATCGCTGCCAGGATACGAGCTGGGCATCGTGCGGATTCCCGAGGACGACATGGAAATTCTGACCTTCCGGCCCGTGCCGCAGACGGCACGGGGATAACAGCGGGACAAGCTGTGGATGGGGTCGTGCTATCAGGAGTAAGAGGTGTCGTGCTATCAGGAGTACACCTATCGTGCTATCAGGAGTACGAAAACGCCGGAAAGCCAGTAACGGCACGGGTTTGCGATCCCTCTAACATTACTAACTTAAATTCTCTAACTATTGATAGAGAAACAGCATTGCGGTGGACAACTGCCGCAGGCCGAAAAAACAGCCAGCAAGAACTCCAAAAACCACCCCGTTCGGCACGGCAAAAACAGTCCGGCCTTCCAAGCTGGAGGGCCGCGCCATGATCGTTGCCTTGCTTAACCAGAAAGGCGGCGTCGGCAAGACCACGCTCGCCACGCACATCGCAGGGGAGCTGGCCTTGCGCGGCCAGCACGTCGTCCTGCTGGATGCCGACCCGCAGGGTTCCTCATTGGACTGGACACAGCGCAGAAGCCAGCAGGGCTTGCCCCGGCTGTTCAGCGCCGTGGGCCTGGCACGCGAAACACTGCATCAGGAAGCGCCGGAACTCGCTAGACGGGCCGATCACGTCGTCATCGACGGCCCGCCGCGCATCGCCGCCTTGGCGCGCTCCGCGCTGCTGGCGGCCGAGCGCGTGCTGATTCCGGTGCAGCCCAGCCCCTACGACTTGTGGGCCAGCGCCGAGATGGTGGCGCTGATCCGCGAGGCGCAGGTGTTCCGCCCACAGATCGCCGCAGCCTTCGTCATCAATCGGCGCGTCAGCACCACCGTGATCGGGCGCGAAGCGCGCCAAGCGCTCGCCGACCTGCCGCTTCCGGCGCTGCGCGCGGAAGTGCATCAGCGCATCGTGTTCGCCGACAGCGTGGCCGCTGGCCGGCTTGCACGCGAGACGGCGCCCGACAGCGCAGCCGCCCGCGAAATCACCGCACTGGTGGACGAACTGCTGCGGTGGCCGTCATGAGCGACAACAGCAACCCACCCAACAGCAAACGCCCGGCTAAGCGGGTCGGCATCGGCGCGCGTCCGCCCGCCAATCCGCACGCCGAGGCTTGGATTCGCCAAGGCGACGCGGATGCGCTCAACAAGGGCAACCTCTACACCGCTCGCCTGACCCTCGACATCACGCCCGCCATGCGGGCGCGCATCAAGGTGTCGGCCTTCACGCAAGGCGTGACCGTGGCCGACTTGCTGCGCGGTTTGCTGGAGCGCGAGTTTCCAGAACACCGCAGGGAGAACACGCCATGACCACATCCGTATTGTCTGCTGCCGCACCTGCCGCACCTGCCGCCATCGCGGTCACGGCTGCGCACGCTGCACCTTCCAGACAGGCTAGCAGCGCGCCGTTGACGCGCGTATCGCTCGCCTACATCGAACCACGTTTCAAGCTCTACCTGCGCTTCGGCGAACCAGCGCGCACGCTCCAGCTCGATCGCTGGCGGCGCTGTGCCATGTTCATGCCGGGTGCAATCCTCTGCCGCGTTCGTTGGCAGGCCAACGACTACGGCACGATCCGCTGGCAGCTCATGGTGATGCAGGCTGCTACACCGCTTGATGCCGTGCAGCGCATCCCCGGCGTGCAGCCAGGCGCGTGCCTGCTGCTGCATGCCGAAGGTGACGCCAATGTGCGCGCCGTGCTGGAACGCATCGACGGCATCGAGGCGCTGGGGATCGCTGCCATCGACGTGTCACCCGCCTACTGGCGCACGCTCGCCAACCGGCTCGCCGCGCATTTGTCGCTGCCCGGATACACCGCCGACCGGCACGCCGCCTGGCTGGCCAGGAGGGCGCTGCCATGACGGCCCATCCCACCGCCGCACGCACACCCAAAGCCGCGCCGCGTCCTCGCTCGCGCCTGCGCGCTCGCCTCGTGCTGGCGGGCTTCGCCGCCGTCGGCCTCGCTGCGCTAGCCTGGGCAGCTTTCGTACAGCCGTTGCCGCGCCTGATCTACAACCCGTCCGACAGCGTTCCGGTCGGCTGGTATCGCGTCGATCCGCAGCGCCATGGCGCCGACTCGCTGCCACGTCCCTTATCTGTGGGCAGCGTCGTCCTGACCACATTGCCGCCAGATGTTGCCGCGCTCGCTGCGCAGCGCGGCTACCTGCACGTACACGTTCCGCTGCTCAAACGTGTGGGCGCGGTCGCGCCGCAACCCGTCTGCATCGTCGCCGGTCAGGTACGCATCGACGGCGTGCCGATGGCCGCTGCACTGCCTGCCGACCGGCTGGGCCGTCCGCTGCCATCCTTGCAGCTTTGCCGTCGCCTTGAGGTGGGCGAACTGTTCCTGTTGAGCGTGACCAATCCGGCATCGTTCGACAGCCGCTATTTCGGGCCGGTCAGCGCATCCGCCGTGATCGGCGTCGCGCATCCGGTCTGGATGGAGGCACGCCCATGATGGCCGCCGATTCGTTGCACGTTGCCGTGTCTCTCATCGTGCAATCGGGCGTGTCGTTCCAGTGGCTGCTGTCGTGTCGTCGCGCGTGCAGCGCGGGCGTACTCGCGCCGCGCCTCGCGCAACATCCGACGCAGTCGTCCAACGTGCAGGCGTCTTGCCTCGAACGCGCCCGGCCTGCGGCCATTGGCGCGTTCGCCGGCGGGCTGGCTGCAAGCAGCGCAGCACTGCCGGGCCGCCGACGCCCGGAGCGACAGCGAGGAGCAAAGGCGGAAGGCAAGACAAAAGGACGCGGCACTTGGCCGCGTCGAAAGGCAGTCTGCACATGGGGGAGACACGGCACGCAGCGGCTTTGCCGCCGTGCCGTGTCAAGCGCGAGACTCGCGCCAATGCAGGCATGTCCGCGTGCTTCGCACGATCGGACACGCCCGAACTTACGAGGGGCGCAGTCATGAGCGATCGCCGCGACTACGATTTCCGGGTGCGCCCCAGCGCCCCGAAGAACCGGGGCAAAGGCCAGGGCCAGAGCTTCGTTTCCAAGGTGCTCAAGCAGGCTGGCAAGGCCAGCGGCGGCAAGTCCTCGATGCGCTATTCCGTAGCCGGTGGCAGCGGCGCACGCGCTGGCCAGCGTCCCGGCTCGCGCCTGGGGCGCGGCCATACGGCGGCGCGCTTCGCCGGGGCGAAGCTGACTCCCATGTCTCGGCGCGTGACGATCAAGACCCTGCTGGTCAATCAACGCAATGCCAGCCCGCAATCGCTCGCCAAGCATCTGCGCTACATCGAGCGCGACGGCGCCGGCCGCGATGGCGAACCTGGGCGGGCCTACGGGCCGCAGACCGACGAAGCCGACCTTGACGCTTTCAAGGAGAGGGCCGCCGACGACCGGCATCATTTCCGCTTCATCGTCTCACCGGAAGACGGCGCTGAGCTGGACGACCTGCGCACCTATACCCTGCATCTGGTGAACCGGATGGAAGCCGACCTGGGGACGCGGCTGGATTGGGTGGCGGTCGATCACTGGAACACCGACAACCCGCATACGCACCTCATCGTGCGTGGGCGCGACGACACCGGCAAAGATCTCATCATCGCGGGCGACTACATCGCCCACGGCTTTCGCCATCGCGCCGCCGAACTGGCGACGGAATGGCTGGGGCCATGCACCGAACTGGAGATCCAGCAGACCTTGCAGCGCGAGGTGGAGCAAGAGCGGTGGACGAGCCTCGACCGCACCCTGCAACGAGAGGCCGGCAAGGATGGCCGGGTGCAGACCGAACGCTTCAACGAACCCCGGCTGCAACGCCAGCGCCTGCTGCTGATCGGTCGCCTGCAACGCTTGCAGCGCCTGGGCCTGGCTGACGAGATGCAGCCGAGCACCTGGGCCGTCCATGCAGATGCCGAGAAGACCTTGCGCGCCCTGGGCGAGCGTGGCGACATCATCCGCACCATGCAGCGGGCCATGAGCGGCTGGCCGCGTGAGCTGGCGGTGTTCGACCCGGGCCAAGATGCAGATGGAAGCGGCCGCAGCATCGTCGGTCGCGTGGCTGCCAAGGGGCTGGCCGACGAGCTGCACGACCGGGGTTATCTGGTCATCGACGGCGTGGACGGCAAGGCCCACTACGTTGCGCTCAACGCCCGCGACGAGTTGGCGAACTATCCCACCGGAGCCGTGGTGGAGGTACGCGGCTCCGCCGAGGTGCGGGCGGCCGACAAGAACATCGCCGCGCTGGCCAGCGATGGCCTGTACCGCACCGATCATCACCTGGCGATCGAGCAAGGCCGAGCAAAGCCCGGACGTGACCCGCAGGAAGTGGTCGCCGCCCATGTTCGCCGGCTGGAAGCCCTGCGGCGGGCTGGCATCGTCGAGCGCGTGGCCGAAGGGCTATGGAAGGTGCCGGACGACCTGCCCGAGCGTGGCCGCCAGTACGACGCGCAACGACTGGGTGGTGTCGCCGTGGAGCTGAAATCGCCCCTGCCGATCGAGCGGCAGGCGCGGGTGATCGGCGCGACCTGGCTGGATCAGCAGTTAATCAGCGGCGGCAAGGGACTGGGCGACCTGGGATTTGGCGGGGAGGCCAAGGACGCTTTGCTGCAGCGCGCCGACTTCTTGGCCGAACAGGGGTTAGCCGAGCGACGCGGGCAGCGCGTGATCCTCGCCCGCAACCTGCTGGCGACGCTGCGCGTGCGCGATCTGGCGAAGGCCGCACAGGACATTGCCGCCGAAACCGGCCTGGAGCATCGGCCTGTCACGGACGGGCAACGCGTGGCCGGCATCTACCGGCGCTCGGTCATGCTCGCCAGCGGGCGCTACGCGATGCTGGACGATGGCATGGGGTTCAGTCTGGTGCCGTGGAAGCCTGTGATTGAGCGGCGGCTGGAGCAGCACCTTGCCGCGACGGTGCGCGGCGGCGGGGTGTCATGGGAGATTGGGCGACAACGTGGCCCGTCTATCTGATAACAATGGAGGAAAGATATTTCCTACGAGTCAACCGTTGTTCCCCTTTTTCGCTTCGTCGAGCAGCCATTGAGCAAACGCTTGTATTGGCTCTCTGCTCAATCCCATGGGCTCGGGGAGGATGAGGCAGAAGGTTTTGGAAATGGTTTTCCCCTCTGGCCACGGGGCCACCAGATTTCCTAGCGCAAGTTCGGTTTCAACGTAGAGGCGCGGTACTAGCGCAACACCGAGGCCGGCCAATGCGGCTTCTATCAACATTCCATGGAGGTCATAGCGTGCACCAATTGCAGGATTGGTCAGCGGGGTTCCCGTCTCTTGGGAGTACTGAAGCCAAGCTTCCGGGTTCTGTCGTCGGTGCAGGCGCGGTAATTCGTCCAGTGCGGTTTTTCGTTTGCGTCCTGTCAGAAGTTCAGGATGGCAAACCGGAACCAGCACTTCATGCAAAAGCTGGTGAGTCCGCATTCCCGTCCACGCTGGGTGCTCGAAATGAATGGCGGCATCGAATCCGCTCCCGGCCAGGACGAAGGGCTCCATGCGCTCGGCAAGATGCACCGTGATGTTCGGATGCTTCCGCTGGAATCTTGACAAGCGAGGAATGAGCCATCGCATCGCGAACGTCGGGATAGTGGCAATGTCCAGGCTTGCGCCATCGTTCGGCTGCCCCATCAGGTACTGACTGTCCCGATCCAGGCGGTCAAGCGATTCGCGAACCTGGACCGCGTAACGCTCTCCGTTGGGAAGGAGTCGGACACGATTGCCGACCCGCTCGAACAGCGCGACCCCGAGGAAGGCTTCGAGCCGCCCAATCTGGCGACTGATCGCGCCTTCAGTCAAAGACAGTTCCTCTGCCGCGCGCGCGAAACTGCCGTGGCGGGCGGCGGCTTCGAATGCGGTCAGTGCCGTGCTGCTGGGGATCTTCTTTCGCATGAGTGTTCTCTTTTTGAAGATGGCGATCCAGCTTAGCTTGATCTTTTATCACTGAAGCATACCGAATAATCGTTTTATGCGGCGATATCAAGGTCATACCATGACGAGACATCAACAAAGAGGGCCGGACGCACAAGAAGTCCGGTAGCGCGTGATCCATGATCTATACCGTCGAGTGCAGCTTTTCCGACCCAACCAGCGAAGCAGAGTGGAATGATTTCTATAGCCTGGAAAAGCTGCCCGCGCTTATTTCCGTGAGCGGATTCCATACTTCGCAACGCTTCAAGGCGTTGAGCCCTGGCTGCCCCGTCTACCTTGCCATGCACTCAATCGACGGTCTGGCTGTGCTCGAGGGCGATGAGTATCGCCAGAAGGGCGGGGGCAACTTCGCACGCTGGCAGCAGCACATCACCGATTGGCACCGCAATCTTTATGGCGGCCTTGAACGCGCGCCTGCCATCGGTGAAGGAGACCATCTGATCGTGAGCGCAGTCGGTCCCGAGCCGCTCATCGAGATGGGGCTCAAGCCTGATCTGATGCAGGCCGTCGCATTGGAGAAATTTCCTGAAAACAGGTGGCTGGCGAGGCTGGATAGCGCCATCAGTCTCGGTGTGGAAACCCTTCCGAAGGGCGTGCACCTCTATGCCCCAATGACCGCGCAATTGACCAGTGGCAGTGGCGCATGGCCCCAAGCGCAGGCGCAGAACCGACATGCCTAACCTGACGATCTTCATCCCGGCTGAAAAGATGCCGCCCGAAGCGAATCTGGCCGAACTCACCGAACGATGCACTGCGCTTTGCACGGACGTCCTCCGGGCTGCCCTGGACAACGTACATGTCATCTACGTCGCTGTTCATCAGGGGCGCGGGCGTCCTGCATACGCGGAAATCAAGCACCGCCTCGAACCGTTCAGAACGCCATCGGTCATGGACGCCTTCACGGCGCAATTGGATGTGGCCATAAAGCGCCATACAGGGCTGACGGCGCGCATCCGTTGTTTCGGCTATCCAACCCCCGCCATTTACGCGCGGAACTGATGACGCGCAAGGAGTACCGCAATGAACGACATGAAATTTCCGGGCCAGCAGATCGGCGAGTTTTCTATTACCGCCATCAGTGACGGATACCTTTCCGCAAGTCTGGATCTTCTCTCCAACATCGATCCCATGGCGGCGTCCAGGTTGCAGCAGGACGCAGGCGTGAGCGACCCATCTGCGATCCACATCAACTGTTACCTGGTGCGCGGAAGGGGCCGCACGATCCTCATCGACGCGGGGGCTGGCGGCTTCAAGCAGTGGGGCGGCAAGTTGAAGGCAAATCTCGCGCTCGCTGGCGTGCAGCCCGCCGACATTGACACCATTCTTCTGACCCATGCACATCCCGACCATGTTGGGGGGCTGCTTGACTCTTCAGGGGAAGCGGCCTTTCCCGATGCAGAGTTGGTCATCCACCAGCGTGAGGTTTCTTTCTGGGAGGACGATAGCAATCTCAGTCGAGCGAGTGAGCGTGCTCGTGGCAACTTTCTGTTGGCCCGGAAGGTGTTCGATCAGTATCGGGAGAAGACGCGCACGTTTGTTGATAGCGAAGTTCTCCCTGGCATTAGTGCGATGCCCCTTCTGGGACATACCGCAGGTCATTCCGGTTATCGCATCGAATCCGATGATCGTAGTCTGCTGGTTTGGGGGGATATAGTTCATTTCCCCCAGATCCAGATTGCTCGTCCCGGCGTGTCCATTGCATTCGACCAAGATCCGATTCTCTCCGCCGAAACACGATCCAAACTGTTGGATGTTGTTAGCTCGGACAAACTTCTGATCGCTGGGATGCACCTGGGCGAACTCGGATTTGCGCACATCAAGCGCAAAGGTATGGGCTACGAGATTTTCTACGAAGCTTAGCGGCCGATAGTGATGCCTGGGATTAACCAGCAGTGTGTAATGAGATCAATGATCCCACGGTGCTTGCTGCCAGCGATCAAACAGAAAGTCGCTGAACGCCGTCAGCCGGCGCGGCACGGGCTCACGCCGTGCCCGCACAATGCTGATCTTCGAGGGCGTGGCTTCCCAATCCGGCAGCACGCGCACCAGCCGCCCGTCGTGCAGTTCCTCGTGAATGTCCCAGGTTTCACGCAGCGAGATGCCCAGCCCGGCCAGACACCATGCGTGTAGCACGTCACCGCTGTCGCTGCACAACGTGCCGCTGACCGCGACGGGTTTCTCCCGGCGGTTTTTGCGCAGCGGCCAGGTGCTTTGCAGCAGGCCCGGATAGGCGAACACCAGGCAGTTATGCCGTTCCAGTTCCTCCGGTTGCTCGGGATGCCCCTGCGCCTTCAGGTAGGCGGGAGATGCCGCCAGGATGCGCCGGTTGTCGGCCACGCGCCGCGCCACCAGTCGCGAGTCAGCCAACTCACCCATGCGGATCGCCAAGTCCAAGTCGCCGCTATAAAGATCCTGCACTTGGTCGGACAGACGCAGGTCGAAACCGACCTTGGGATGTTGGCGGCAGAAATCGTGGATCGCCGGAGCCACGAATTTGCGGCCGAACGGTGTGGGGGCCGTGAGACGAATGGTGCCGCTCAGTTCCTGGCTGCCACCGGTCGCCAGCTCCTGCACTTCTTCCAGCACTGCCAGGGCGACCCGCGCCCGTTCGGCAATGGCGCGGCCTTCGCCGGTGATGCGCAGGTTGCGGGTGTTGCGCTCGAACAGCGTGGTTCCCAGCGCCTGTTCCAGCCGGGCGATCTGCTTGCTGACCGTCTTGGGCGCAAGGTGCAGGTCGCGTGCGGCAGCGGAGAAACTGTGGCGGTCCACCACATGCACGAACACCGCAAGGTCATCCAGATTGCGCAAAGCCATTTGGGTCATTCCGTAGAAAGTGTTTGTCTATTTTGGTCATTCAAAGGATATACCAATTCCGCCAGACTGACACTCTTTGTCCCCCATGCTGCCGTCGTCATGCCCCTGTCGGGGTGTGCTCGGCAGCACACCCCGACAGGAGTTTCAGATGACCCAGCGCGTTCTTTTTGTATTGACCAGCCATGACCGCAAGGGGCCGGCCGATGCCACCGATGCGGCACCCAGCGGTTTTTATCTTTCCGAAGTTACCCATCCGCATGCGGTACTGGCCGCAGCCGGTTATGCCGTCGACTTCGTCAGCCCCAAAGGTGGCAAGGCCCACGTCGATGGGCTCGATCTGGACGATCCGGTCAATGCCGCGTTCTGGAGCGATGCGGCGCTACGTGGCGCCACCGAAACCACGCTGGCGCCGTCACAGGTCGATATCGATGCCTATTCGGCAATCTTTTACGCAGGCGGCCACGCGACGATGTGGGACTTTCCGGACAACACTGATCTGGCGGCTATCGGGGCGCGCGTTTACGAACGCGGCGGCGTAGTTGCAGCGGTCTGCCACGGGCCGACCGGACTGGTGAACCTCACGCTCTCCGATGGCCGTTATCTGGTCGCGGGCAAGGACATATCCGCTTTCACCAACGACGAGGAACGCGCGGTTGGCCTGTACGACACGGTGCCGTTCCTGCTGGCCGATGCCTTGCAGGCGCGCGGAGCCCGGCATGTGCCTGCGCCGAATTTCCAGGCGCAGGTGGTGGTGAGCGGCCGACTGGTGACGGGCCAGAACCCGGCCTCGGCCAAGGGCATCGCCGAAGCAATGCTGCCTTTGCTGGCGGCGCCAGCCGTGGATCGGGGCTAAGCCATGAACGAGCGCATGCCTTTCGTCATCTACGTCTTCGCGCTTTGCGCGTTCGCCTTGGGCTTCACCGAGTTCGTCACCATCGGGCTGGTATCCACCATTTCCGCCGACCTTCATGCCAGTGTCAGCCAAGTCGGCACGGCGGTCACCGCCTATGCGCTGGGCGCGGTGATTGGTGCGCCCGGCCTGACCGCGCTGGCGACCCGCTGGCCACGCAAGTGCCTGCTGCTAGTGGCAATGGGGCTGTTCACGCTGGGCAATGCAGTGGTCAGTTTGTCGGATGCACTGACACCCATGCTGGTTGCTCGCTTCGCCTCGGGCCTCGGGCATGGCGTGTTCCTAGCCGTGGCATCCAGCGTTGCCACCCAACTGGCCGGCCGGCATAGAGCAGGTGCAGCGGTGGCAGTAGTCTTCGGCGGCCTGACGCTGGCCTTGGCGCTGGGCGTGCCGCTCGGCACCTATCTGGGCAGCGTGTTGAGTTGGCAGGTCATCTTCATGGCTGTGGCCGCGAGTGGCGCGATTGGCTTCCTGGGCCTGCTGGTCCTGATGCCCACGGATCGGGCAGATGCCTCGGTACAAGCCAACGCGATGGACGGTCTCAAAGCCATGTTCAATCCGCGCCTGCTGGCCGGGGCAGGCATCACGGTGCTGGCGTATGCGGGTTCTTTCACTCTCTACACGTACATATCGCCGATCCTGCTGCAAGTCACCCGGATCACCGAGAGCACCAGCAGCCTGCTAATGCTGGGCTATGGCGTGATGGCTGCCGTTGGCAACGTGTGGGGTGGTCGCCTAGCCGACCGCAAGGGTGCCGATCATGCGGTAATGACCGTCCTGGTCGGCCTGGCCGTGGTGCTATTGGCGATCTGGGCATCGGCGCCGTCGCTTCCCTTGATGGTGCTTCTAACGGGCTTGTTGGGTGCGCTGACCTATGCGGCAGTGCCTGCCTTGCAGGCGCGGGTAATCGGCTTGTCGCATGTCCACGCGCCGCAGGCACCGGCAGTTGCGGCTGGCCTGAATATCGCCGGCTTCAATGGCGGAATCGCGCTGGGTTCGCTGCTGGGCGCGGCAAGCCTGGAGGCGATGGGGCTGACCAGCACGGCCTGGGTCGGCTCGGTTGCTGTGGGCTTAGGGATTGTGTGGATGCTTTGGCAGATGCGGCATGCACCGGCGGATTGCATCGAAGCGTCGGAATAGGCGCGGGCAAAGCCGGTTTGCTCGTGTTCAAGGCACATGAAGTTCTTCGCAAGCCTCAGTCAACGGGAATTTCTAGGAGGGAATGCCGATGGACCTGAGACACCTACGCTGTTTCTTGGCCGTTGCCGAAGAACTTCATTTTGCCCGCGCCGCCGAACGGTTGCATATCGACCAGTCACCCCTCTCGCTCACGATCAAGGAACTTGAAGAACATCTGGGAGCACCGTTATTTGCGCGCACCACGCGCAGCACCCGACTGACGCCGGCCGGCCGGCTGTTGCTCGAATACGTTCCGCGCGTGTTTGCTGCACTGGATCAAGCCTGCGCCAGCGTGCGCGCGGCCGCTGCAGGCTATGACGGCCAGTTGCGTATCGCGCTGTCCGACGGCATCGCCCCGGCACGCTTTTCCTCCCTCATTGCATTGTGCCGACAGGAAGACCCAGAGGTCGCCATCCACTTCGATGAAGTACCGCTCACCCAACAGATCAAGGGGCTGCACGATGATCTATATGACGTGGGATTCTCGCAGTCCGCCGATGTCGGCGATAGCATTCTTGCCGAACCCGCTTGGCGTGATCCGTTGAGGGTCGCTATCCCGGCGCGCCATCCCTTGCTTGCGCATGCGCGCATTCCCCTGGACGAGGTGTTGCGCTATCCGCTGGTAATGGGTGACCCGCAGGTCTGCGAGGGCTACAACCACCAGATCGAACGGGTGCTGCGTGCGTTGGACAAAGAACCGCTGGTGGCCGAGCGGGTGATGTCCTTCGACTTGATGATGGCGCTGGTGGCGGCCGGGTTCGCCCTTGCGCTGGTGGGCGCTTCGCAGATTGCCGCGAACCGCGAGCCCAACATCGTTGCGCGACCGCTGGCCGGTGGCTCGCCGATGCTCACAACCTACCTTCTGCGGCGAGATATCGCTCCGTCAGAAGCACTGAGTCGTTTTGTTGCTCGCGTCGGCAGGCTGGAAGTGGATATCGGCACGGAGCACGACCCTTCTCGCACCGCTGCATCGGATGAATTGGAGGATTCCTGATGAACACCGCTTTCCGCACCACTCATGCACTCGCGCTGGCTGGTTTGCTGTCGGCCTGCGGACCATCGCCCGCCAATGACACGGTGGAGTTCCTGACAGCCCATCCCGAGCGCATCAAAGAAATCCAGCGACTGTGCCGTGAAGATCGCTCAAAGGTCACGGACGACCTGTGCATGCGCGCGGCCGAGGCTGCCAAACGACGCTTCTTCGGCGACCGACCTGAACAGCACACCAAGTAGTTCGCCGAACGTCTCCTGTCGCACAGCCGCGACGGACTCATCACCGATTCGCTTATCACGCCGCAGCACGCTCGTGCCTGCGGCGTTTTTATGGGCTTCGCAACCGCGAGAAGTCTGGCTTTTTCTGCCTTAATTCCCGCCATAACGGCCTTTGACCGGCCCTGATCCCGCACCGAACCTAACGACTGCGGCACGTTCTCGTGCTGCTTTTCTTGGGCTTCATTTTGCGGGAGAAAGGAGCGGTCGGCATGCAAGGTCAAGGGGTACTGTTCGGGCAAATCGGTGTCGTCTTCGGCATCGTGATTGTCGGCGTGTGGAGTGCCACGCAATGGACAGCCGCCGCCCTGGGCTACCAGCTACGCCTTGGCTCGCCCTGGTTCGATATCTTCGGCACGCCGGTCTATCACCCCTGGCGCTTGTTCGAGTGGTGGTTTTTCTTCGACGCCTATGCGCCGCGCATCTTCGACACCGGCGGCCTGATCGCAGGCGGCAGCGGCCTGGCCGCCGTGGTGGTCGCCATTGCCATGTCGGTGTGGCGTTCGCGGCAGTCGAAACTTGTCACCACCTATGGTTCGGCACGCTGGGCTGATGCGGCCGATATTCGCGAAGCAGGACTCACCCAGCCCGCAGGCGTATTCCTCGGTCGTCATGATGACCAGTACCTGCGGCACGAAGGCCCGGAACACGTCCTGACCTTTGCGCCCACGCGCTCGGGCAAGGGCGTGGGCCTGGTGGTTCCGACGTTGCTGTCCTGGCCGGCATCCGCCGTCATCCACGACATCAAGGGCGAGAACTGGCAGATCACCGCCGGCTGGCGCTCGCACTTCTCGCATTGCCTGCTGTTCAACCCGACCGATGCGAAATCGGCCGCCTACAACCCACTGTTGGAGGTCCGGCGCGGCGCGCAAGAAGTGCGCGACGTGCAGAACATTGCCGACATCCTGGTCGACCCTGAGGGCGCTTTAGAACGTCGCAACCACTGGGAAAAGACCAGCCATGCTCTGCTGGTCGGCGCCATCCTGCATGTGCTCTACGCGGGAGAGGACAAGACGCTGCGCGGCGTCGCCAACTTCCTGTCTGATCCGGCCAGCCCGTTCGAGCTGACCTTGCACCGGATGATGACCACGCCGCACTTGGCCGATGGTCCGCATCCGGTCGTGGCATCGGCCGCGCGCGAAGTGCTCAACAAGAGCGACAACGAGCGTTCCGGCGTGCTGTCCACGGCCATGTCCTTCCTCGGTCTGTACCGCGACCCCACGGTGGCCGAAGTCACGTCACGCTGCGACTGGCGCATCGCTGACCTGATTGCTTCCGAGAATCCGGTGTCGCTGTACCTGGTGGTGCCTCCCTCTGACATTAGCCGCACCAAGCCCCTCATTCGACTGATCCTCAACCAGATCGGGCGACGCCTGACGGAATCGCTCGACGGTTCGGACGGCATCGCACGCCGCCACAAGCTGCTGCTGATGCTCGACGAGTTCCCGGCGCTGGGCAGGCTCGACTTCTTCGAGACGGCCCTGGCGTTCATGGCCGGCTATGGCATCCGCAGCTTCCTCATCGCGCAGTCGCTCAACCAGATCGACAAAGCCTACGGCCAGAACCATTCGATTCTGGACAACTGCCATGTGCGCGTGACGTTCGCCACCAACGACGAACGCACCGCCAAGCGCATCTCCGAAACGCTCGGTACCGCGACCGAATTGCGCGCGCAGCGCAACTACGCGGGCCATCGGCTTGCGCCATGGTTGGGACACCTGATGGTGTCGCGCCAGGAGACGGCCCGCCCGCTACTGACGCCCGGTGAAGTGATGCAACTGCCACCGGACGAGGCCGTGGTGATGGTGTCCAGCGTGGCGCCGATCAAGGCCAAGAAGCTGCGCTACTACGCCGACGCCAACTTCAAGCGCCGCGTGTTGCCACCGCCCGTGCTGGTGGACGGGCAATACGCCGACGCGCCGCCATCGCGGCCTGATGACTGGAGCGGCCTGGCGATTCCCGCCGTGCCGGCAGCACCCACGCCCCATGCGGACGAAGGCTTCGCCACTTCCGTCGATCACGGCGGGCCGCGCCGGCAGCCCGAGCTTTCCGAAGTCGCCGAATTCCATCCGGACATGGAGCCATCGGCCAGCGACTTGTCGCTGCTCGATGACGACGACTTCCCACTTTCCCTTCCTCGCCAGTTCGATCCATCCATGCAGCGCACGGCCCGGCTGGCTTCCCTCGACCCCAACGACGGAATCGACCTATGAGCCAATACCGCCTCAATTTGTTCATCCAGCACGAGCACGCCAAGCGCCTGGAAGAGCTGGCCGCCAAGAAAGGCGTGTCCAAGTCCTCCATCGTCGCGGCGGCGCTGGCGTCCTGGCTGTCGCCCGACGCGGCTGACCAGCGCGAGGCGGCCATTGCCAAGCGGTTGGATCGGCTGTCACGCCAGGCCGAACGGCTGGAGCGCGACCAGAACATCGCCATCGAAACGCTGGCGCTGTTCATCCGCTACTACCTCACGGTCAGCACGCCGGTTCCCGAGGCCCATCAAGACGCCGCCCGTGCTCAGGGCAAGGCACGCTTCGAGCAGTTCACCGAGCAGCTTGGCCGTCACCTGCTGCGTGGGCGCAGCCTGGTGCGCGACGTGGTGGAGGAACTGCACCCTGACCCGCTGCGGATGGAAGAGGCGGTGGCAGCTGCGCAGGCGTCGGAGCGTGCGTCATGAGCGCCAACATCTCCACAGGTGGGCAATTCCCGCCCGAGCTGCGTTCGTCGGCTGCGGCTTCGATGGATCGCCGCATCCAGATGCTGCGCACGGCCATGGGGCCGCTGATCGCTGCCGCGCTCGAAGACCCGGACGTGGTGGAAGTGATGCTCAACCCGGATCGCACCCTTTGGGTGGACCGGCTTTCCACCGGCCGCGCGCCGATGGGTGTTGAACTGTCTGAGGCAGACGGCGAACGCATCATCCGGCTGGTCGCAGCCCATGTCGGCGCGGAAGTCCATCGCGGCCAGCCGCTGCTGTCGGCCGAGTTGCCCGAAACCGGCGAACGCTTCGAGGGCATCCTGCCGCCCGCCGCGCCGGGGCCGGCCTTCGCCCTGCGCAAGCGCGCCATCGGCGTGATCCCGCTGGAGCGCTACGTCATCGACGGGATGATGACTCGGGCCCAGGCGAACTTCTTGGTGCGCGCCGTGCGCGAGCGAAAAAACATCCTGATCGCAGGCGCCACCAGCAGCGGTAAAACCACGCTCGCCAATGCCTTGCTCGCCGAAATCGCCGCCACGGGCGACCGCGTGCTGGTGCTTGAAGACACGGTGGAGCTGCAATGTGCGGCCCGCGACCACGTGCCGTTGCGTACGCGCGCGGGCGTGGTGTCCATGACCGAACTGGTGCGCTCGTCCATGCGCCTGCGGCCGGATCGCGTCGTCGTCGGCGAGGTGCGCGGCCCCGAGGCGCTGGATCTCATCAAGGTATGGGGCACCGGCCACCCAGGCGGCATTGCCACGATCCACGCCGGCTCTGCGCTGGGCGCGCTACTGCGCGTGGAGCAACTGATTCTCGAAGTGGCGGTGAACCCGCCCCGTGCGCTGATCGCCGAGGCCGTGGACGTGGTGATCCACATCGGCGGACGCGGGCGCAAGCGCCGCATCGAGAGCATCGCCAGCGTCGTCGGCTTCGATGGCGTGGGTTACCAACTGGCGGACGCGCTGGAAGCTCCATTCCCGGAGCTATCACCCGTCGCCCCCGTTTCTTCCCTGTCCCTCAACCACCCTGGAGAACTGCCATGACGCAGATGACCATTCCTGCTTTCCGTGTTTCCGTAGACCCGCTGTCGCGCTTGTCCAACCGAGCACGACTGCGCAGCATGACGCGCCCTGCGGGGCAAGGGCTGCTGCTGGCCGCGCTACTGCTGTTCCTGGCTGGTACCGCGCAGGCCGCCGGTTCCTCGATGCCGTGGGAAGGCCCCTTGCAGTCGATCTTGGAGTCGATTCAAGGGCCGGTGGCGCGCATCGTGGCGGTGATCATCATCATTTCAACGGGGCTTGCGCTGGCCTTCGGTGACACCAGCGGCGGCTTCCGCAAGCTGATCCAGATCGTCTTCGGTCTGTCCATCGCGTTCGCCGCATCTTCATTCTTCCTGTCGTTCTTCAGCTTCTCCGGTGGGGCGGTCGTATGAGCGCGCCGGATACCTTTGCGGCCGGGTTCGCCAACGGATTCGAGATTCCGCTGCATCGCTCGCTCACCGAGCCGATCTTGCTGGGCGGCGCACCGCGCACCGTGGCAATCGCCAACGGCACGCTGGCCGCCGCCGTCGGGCTGGGCCTGCAACTGTGGATTCCGGGTGCGGTGCTCTGGACCGTCGGCCATTCGCTGGCGGTCTGGGGTGCACGTGTCGATCCGCAGTTTATGCAGGTCTTCGCCCGGCACATCAAACATCGCCCGCTGCTGGACGTGTAGGGAGACGCCGAGATGCTGAACCTTGCCGAATACCGCCAGCGGCCCGCGTTGCTGGCCGACTGGCTGCCCTGGGCCGGGCTGGTAGCGCTGGGTGTCGTGCTGAACAAAGATGGTTCGTTTCAGCGCACGGCACGTTTTCGGGGACCGGACCTCGACAGTGCGACGCAGAGCGAGCTGATCGCCACATCGGCGCGTTTGAACAATGCGCTGCGCCGTCTGGGGTCAGGCTGGGCGCTGTTCATCGAGGCCGAGCGCCGCGCAGCTGCCGACTATCCGCACTCCGAGTTTCCCGAGCCGCTTTCGTGGATCGTGGACGAGGAACGCCGCGCAGCGTTCGAGGAATCGGGCAACCACTTCGAGAGTGGCTATCACCTGACGCTGGTGTACCTGCCGCCGGAAGAATCCCGCGCCCGCGCCGCAGGGATGTTGTACGAGAACCGGCCTACCGAGGGCGTGGACTGGCGCGAGCGCCTGACGGCCTTCGTGGCAGAGACGGATCGCGTTTTCGACCTGCTCGATGGCGTGATGCCGGAGATCGCCTGGCTGGACGATGCGCAGACACTGACCTATCTGCATGCCACCGTTTCGACGCGGCGCTATCGCGTCGGCGTGCCCGAGGTGCCGTTCCACATCGACGCGCTGCTGACCGATTCCTCGCTGGTCGGCGGCTTGGCGCCCATGCTAGGCGACCAGCACTTGCGTGTTGTGTCGGTGCGAGGCTTCCCGACCTCGACCTGGCCGGGGATTCTGGACGACATCAACCGCCTGGGCTTTACATATCGCTGGAGCACGCGCTTTCTGTGCCTGGACAAAGCCGAGGCGGAAAAGGAACTCGCCCGCCTGCGCCGTCAGTGGTTTGCGAAAAGGAAGAACTTCATCGCACTGCTGCGCGAAACGATCTTCCAGCAGGAAAGCCCGCTGGTCGATACCGACGCCAACAACAAGGCGGCCGATGCGGACGCGGCCCTGCAGGAGCTGGGCAGCGATCAGGTCGCCTTCGGCTACCTCACCGCCACGGTGACAGTGCTCGATGCCGACCCCGCCGTGGCGGACGAGAAGTTGCGCATGGTGGAGCGTGCCATCCAGGGGCGCGGCTTCGTCACGATCCCTGAAACCCTCAACGCCGTGGATGCGTGGCTGTCGTCCATTCCCGGCAATGCCTACGCCAATGTGCGTCAGCCCATCGTCTCGACGCTGAACCTGGCGCACATGATGCCGGTGTCCGCCGTATGGGCTGGCCCGGAGAAGAATGACCACCTTGATGGCCCGCCGCTGATCGTCACGCGCACGGATGGCGCGACGCCGTTCCGGCTGGTGACGCACATAGGCGACGTGGGCCACACGCTGGTCGCGGGGCCGACTGGCATGGGCAAGTCGGTCTTGCTCGCCACGCTGGCGATGCAGTTCCGCCGCTATCGCGGCTCGCGCATCTTCGCTTTCGACATGGGCCGCTCCATGCGGGCCACGATCCTGGGCCTGGGCGGCGAGCACTACGATCTGGGTACGGACGGAGACATCGCCTTCCAGCCGCTCGCACGCATCGACCGCGAAGGCTACCGCACCTGGGCCGCCGAATGGATCGAAGGCCGCCTGCTGCACGAAGGCGTCGCAGTCGGCCCGGACGAGAAATCGTCCATCTGGTCGGCGCTGGGAAGCCTTGCCGGTGCGCCGGTGGAGCAGCGCGCGATGACAGGACTGTCCGTTCTGCTGCAATCGAACGCACTGCGCCAGGCGCTGTCGCCGTATGTGCTCGGCGGCGCGCACGGCAAGCTACTGGATGCCGACCATGACCGGCTGGGCATGGCCGACGTGCAGTGCTTCGAAATGGAAGAGCTCATGCACAGCAAGGCCGCTGTCATGGCGGTGCTGCATTACCTCTTTGCGCGTTTCGATGAGCGCTTTGACGGTGCGCCCACGCTGCTGATCCTTGATGAAGCATGGCTATTCCTGGACGACCCGGTATTCGCTGCACGCATCCGTCAGTGGCTCAAGACGCTGCGCAAGAAGAACGTCAGCGTCATCTTCGCCACGCAGTCGCTGGCCGACATCAAGGATTCGAGCATCGCGCCCGCGATCATCGAAAGCTGCGCCAGTCGCATCTTTCTGCCGAACCCGCAAGCGACCGAGCCGCAAATTCGCACGATCTACGAGGGCTTCGGCCTCAACAGGCGGCAGATCGAGATCGTCGCCACCGCGCAGCCAAAGCGCGACTACTACTACCAATCCCGTCTCGGCAATCGCCTGTTCGACCTCGACCTGGGGCCGGCGACGTTGGCCTTTGCGAGCGCTTCCACGCCGCAAGACCAGCGTGACATCGACGGCGTACTGCTGGATGCCGGCGTGCCTGGCTTCGCGGGCGCCTGGCTGCGCCATCGCGGCCTCGATTGGGCGGCCGACCTGCTGCCCTCGTTCCCCGGCCTCGCGCCGGATTCCTTCCGCATCACTGACCACCCACTGGAGAACCGGCCATGAACATCCGTGCGCTTTCCATTTCGCTCGCCGCCGCGCTGTCGGTATCGCTGCTGATCGTGCAGCCCGCAGCCGCCATCACAGTGTTCGACCCTGCCAACTTCGTGCAGAACACGCTGACCGCCGTTCGCACACTGGAAGAAATCAACAACCAGATTCGCCAGCTCCAGAACGAAGCGCAGATGCTGATGAACCAGGCTCGCAACCTCGCCAGCCTGCCGTCCAGTGTGGTCAGCCAGTTGCGCGTCAACTTGGCTTCAACCGAGCGGCTGATCGTCCAGGCTCGAGGCTTGGCGTACGACGTGACGAACCTCGATCAGGAATTCGCGCGCCTGTATCCCGAGCAGTACGCCGCTACCGTGAGCGGCGACCAGATGTACCTCGATACGCAAGCGCGGTGGAAGAACACGCTCAACGGCTTGCAGACCACCATGCGGATGCAGGCGCAGGTGTCGCAGAACTTGAGCGAAGACGAAAGCGTGTTGGCCGACCTCGTCGGCAAGAGCCAGTCGGCCCAAGGCTCACTGCAAGCGATGCAGGCCATGAACCAGTTGCTGGCCTTGCAAGCCAAGCAGTCCATCCAGTCGCAGCGGCTGCAGATCACGCAAGACCGGGCCGCGGCGCTGGAGCTGGCGCGGCAGGCGGCGGCCACGGAGCGCGGACGCGAGGTGACGCGCCGCTTCCTGGGCAGCGGCACGCCGTACACGCCGCAACCCGTCGATTTCTACAGCCACTGACGAGGTGCGGCCATGAAGTACGCACCTGTCCTGTTCGCTTTAGCGTCCTTGCTGTCCGGCTGCGACCGGCCGCTGTCGGTGGAGGCACTGGCGGCTGCCGATCCGTCCCGGCTGCACACGCTGCGCGTGCAATGCCGCGTAGGCGAGCACGACGCCGGGTTCTGTGCGCAGGTGGCGCAGGCCGATCTGCGGCGCTTTCTCTCCGGCCAGGCCTGGCCTGGCGAGTACCAGACGCTTCCCGACCTGCCGCCCATCCCGCCCAGCTTCGATGAACCCACTGATGGCAGTGACACAACGGCCTTGTCTGGGCAGGAGGACTCGCCATGAACGACGTGACGGTGATTGACCGCTTCCTCGATACCTTCTCGCGTTACATCGACTCAGGCTTTGGCCTGCTGCACGGCGAGGTGGCGTTTCTGACTGCCACGCTGATCGTCATCGACATGACGATCGCCGGGCTGTTCTGGGCGATGGGCCATGCCACAGGTCAAGGCGAGGACGTGATCGCCAAGCTGATCCGCAAGGTGCTGTACGTCGGTGCCTTCGCCTACATCATCGGCAATTTCAACTGGCTGGCAGGCATCGTGTTCCGCTCGTTCGCGGGCCTGGGCCTGACGGCCAGCGGCTCGACCCTGAGCATGGAGAACTTCCTGCAGTCGGGTCGGCTGGCCAAGGTCGGCATCGACGCCGGGGCGCCGATCCTGCAGCAGATCAGCAACATGGCGGGCTTTCCCGAAGTGTTCGTGAACATCACGCCCATCGTCGTGATGTTCCTCGCCTGGCTGATCGTCGTCCTGAGTTTCTTCGTGCTGGCGATCCAGCTCTTCATCACGCTGATCGAGTTCAAGCTCACCACGCTCGCCGGGTTCGTGTTGGTGCCGTTCGCACTCTGGAACAAAACCGCGTTCCTGGCCGAGAAGGTGCTGGGCAACGTGGTGTCCTCCGGTATCAAGGTCCTGGTGCTGGCGGTGATCGTGGGCATCGGCTCGGGCCTGTTCGCCGAGTTTCAGGTGCAGCCTGCCGAACCATCTATCGACCATTCGCTCGTCGTCATGCTGGCCTCGCTGACACTGCTGGCGCTTGGCATCTTTGGGCCGGGCATTGCGACCGGACTGGTGTCGGGCGGCCCGCAGCTCGGCGCAGGCGCGATGGCCAGTGCTGCACTAGGCGCGGCTGGCACTGCCGTGGCCATCGGCGCAGCGGCCACGGGTGTTGGCAGTGCCGTTGCCGCTGGCGCGCGCATGGCCCCAGCTGCCGCCAAGCTGGCCGGCAGTGGTGCGCGGGCCGCCGCTGGGACCGCTAGCAGCGCGAAATCGGCGTTCCAGGCAGGCTCCGCTTCTGCTGGCGGCGGCCTTAAGGGCGCTGCCGCTGGCGTGGGCCATGTCGCCAAGACCGGCGCGCAGGCCGCCGGCCAGAAGGTGGCGCAAGGTGCGCGCTCGATCCGAGACCGCGCTGTCGCAGCGTTCAGCGCCGACGCGGCTGCATCCGCACCCACCGCAAGCGGCCATGCCCCCAGCGGCGATATGCCGCCAGCGCCACCACAGGAACAACCGGCCTGGGCCAAGCGCCTGCACCGGCGCCAGCAACTCACCCACGCGGCCACGACCGCCGCCCATACGCTGCGCGGTGGTGACGGCGGCAGCTCAAGCCAGGGGCCGAGCTTGCGTGATTCCGATTCCTGATCTTCAAGGAGAACTCTCATGCGATTCAAACGACCGCAGGTGCGCTATGCCGACACGCCGCAACCTGCCACCCCGTATCAAGCCGCCGCCCAGGTCTGGGACGACCGTATCGGCTCGGCCCGCGTGCAGGCCAAGAACTGGAGGTTGATGGCCTTCGGCTGCCTGACGCTCGCGCTGCTGATGGCCGGCGGGCTGGTGTGGCGCTCGGCGCAGTCCATCGTCACGCCCTATGTGGTGGAGGTGGACAACGCGGGCCAGGTGCGAGTAGTGGGCGAAGCCGCCACGCCGTACCGGCCCAGCGATGCCCAGGTGGCCTATCACTTGGGCCGCTTCATCGGCCTGGTGCGCTCGCTGTCCATCGACCCGATCGTCGTCCGCCAGAACTGGCTCGACGCCTACGACTACACCACCGACAAGGGCGCCGTGGTGCTCAACGACTACGCCCGCACCCATGACCCGTTCGCGCGCATCGGCAAGGAGTCGGTCACGGTACAGATCACCAGCGTGACCCGCGCTAGCGACACGTCATTCAACGTGCGCTGGACGGAGCAGCGCTTCGTCAACGGCGCAGCCGCTGGCACCGAGCGCTGGAACGCCGTGATTTCCATCGTGCAGCAGACCCCGCGCACCGAGCAGCGCTTGCGCAAAAACCCTTTGGGCATCTACGTCAACGGGTTGTCGTGGAGCCGCGAACTGGATTCTTCTGAAGGAGCCAAGCCATGAATGATCTTTTCCGTAAATCCGTACTGCCGTTGATGCTGCTGGCCTCGACTGTCTTGTACTCGGGCTGCGCCACGCAGGGCAAGCCGCCGCCGGCCATCTCGCTCGATGAACCCGTGCAGGCCCACACGATCCCGGAGCCGCCCGCACCGGTGGAAGTGGTCAAAGTGCCCGAGCCGCTGGCGCTGCCGGCGCAGTTGAAGCCATTACCCGAGGTTGAAGATGCCAAGGCCGTGCCGGAACCGGCCGACGAGAAGGTGCGTGTCTCGCGGGCTAATACGGAGGCCCGCGTCGCGCCCACGCGCGAGGGCTACGTCAATGCGATTCAGGTCTGGCCATTCACCGATGGCGCGCTGTATCAGGTCTATGCGGCCGTGGGCCGCGTGACCGTGATCGCGCTTCAGCCGGGCGAAGAGCTGGTGACGGTGGCCGCCGGAGACACGGTGCGCTGGATCGTAGGAGACACATCGAGCGGCAGCGGCGACGCGCTGCGGGTCAATGTGATGGTCAAGCCCATTCGCTCGGGGTTGAAGACGAATCTGGTCATCACGACCAGTCGGCGCACCTACCTGCTGGAGCTGACCTCGACCGAAAAAACATGGATGGCCTCGGTGTCCTGGGAGTACCCCAAGGACAGGATGCTGGCCTTGCAGCGTCAGGCGCAGGCCGCCAGTGCGGCTGCGCCGGTGGACTCTGGCTTGTCGCTGGAGAAGATTCGCTTTCGCTACGCGATCAGCGGCAGCAACCCACCGTGGAAACCGCTGCGCGCCTTCGATGACGGCGAGAAAGTCTATATCCAGTTCCCGCCGGGCATCGCGCAAGGTGAGCTGCCGCCGCTGTTCGTGATTGGTGCGCAGGGCGACGGGCAACTGGTGAACTACCGATTCCGCTCGCCGTACTACATCGTGGATCGCCTGTTCGGCGCGGCCGAACTGCGCCTGGGTGCCGACAAGGGCGACATGGTGCGGATCGAGCGCACGGATGGCGTGGCGCCGAGGAACTGACCATGAGCCAGGACAATATCTCCGACCCCACCGCGCCGCATGTGGGCAAGGTCGCGCCCGAGGCGGTGGCGCTGCGCGCGCAGCCGCGCCCGGTGACGCGCCTGAACCGGCGCACGCTGGCGATGCTGATGAGTGGCTTGTCGGTCGCCGTGCTGGGCGCGACGATCTGGTCGCTCCAGCCGCACAAGCGCGGCACTATTGAGCAGACCGAGCTTTACAACGTAGATCGCGTCTCCAAGTCCGAAGGGCTGGACGCGCTGCCGGCCGACTACTCGAAGCTGCCACCGAAGGTGCCCGAGCTGGGCCCCCCGCTTCCGGGCGACCTCGGCCCGGCCATCGTGGCCTCGCAGCAGCCGGTGACACCTGCCTATGCGCCGCCAGGCCATGACCCCGGGGATGCTTTGCGTAAGGAGGCGGACGCGGCGGCGGCCTCATCGGTGTTCTTCCGCTCGGGCCAGCCAGGAAAGGCCACAGCCCAAGTGGCTGCGGCTGCGCCCGGCAACGCCTTGGCGGGCTTCGACCCGCTGGCGGCTGGGCCGGCCTCAACGGCGGCCCAGCCCACCGACCCGACCGCCACGCAGAACCGGCAAGACCAGAAAGAAACTTTCCTGAAAGGCGGTTCTACGGAAACCCGTAATTCCAGCAACCTGCAAATGCCTGCCTCGCCTTATCAGGTGATGGCGGGAACGGTGGTCGCTGGAGCACTGGTGACGGGCATCAAGTCGGATTTGCCGGGCGACGTGATCGCCACGGTGACCGAGCCCGTCTATGACACGGCCACCGGCAAGTTCCTGCTGATCCCGCAGGGGGCACGCCTCCTGGGCAAATACAACAGCCAGGTAAGCTATGGGCAGAGCCGGGTTCAAGTGGTGTGGAACCGCATCATCCTGCCGGACACATCCTCGCTGACGCTCGACAACCTGGTGGGCACCGATCCGGCCGGCTATTCCGGACTGGAAGACGGTGTGGACTACCACTGGAACCGTATCGTCGCCGGCGCGGTGTTGACGACGATGCTGGGCGTGGGCGCCGAACTGGCTGCCCCGGAGAACCGCCAGGACGGCAACCGCATCGTCATCGCCGGGCGCGACAGCGCCCAGGACAGCGTTAACCAAGTCGGCCAGGAGATGACCCGGCGCAACATGAACATCCAGCCAACGTTGACCGAGCGACCGGGCTTGCCGGTTCGCATCATCGTCAATCGAGATCTGGTGCTGCGGCCGTACCAGCCACTGTTCTTCAACAAGGGGGCGATGCGATGAGCACGACCAAGAAACTGCGGCTGGGCCCGCTGCCGAAACTGGAGTCCACGAAGCTGACCTTTGCGTGCCCGGCCAGCTTGAAAGCCGACCTCGACCGCTACGCCGCGCTGCATGCGCAGGCGTATGGCGAAGCGGTCGATGCGGTGACACTGATTCCGCACATGCTGGAGGCGTTCATCACGGGCGATCGGGGATTCAAGAAAGGAACCACGATCAGGGCCGCATCACCGAAGCAACCTTGACGAGAGAAAACTTCTTTCGACGCTCACGACGAAAGCGCAGCCCACGGGCTGCGCTTTCGCTTTGAGAGGTGGCTGATAAGCCGAGGCATATCATTACGATCCGCCTCTGCCCGCTACGCTGCCCCTGAGCTTGCTACCGCGAAGCGCCTATGTGGCACCTAGATCGAAATCGGGCCAGCGCATGCAGCAGTCGAAATCTGGCCTAACCTGTTGTCTCATAAGACCTTTCGAGTAGCTGCATGCTCGCATTAAGGGCTTGACAGCGGACATTTTTTATGCCCGACAGATCCGCCCGCCCCGTGACTGAAGCTGCCATATTTTTCTCGGACAATTGAGATTCGAGAGCCCCCTTGGGTGATCCAACCGACAACAGGTGGCGACACAATGCACATTCGGCGTATCGCAAAGGACGAGCTAGAGCAGCTATTGGCCCTGTATCAACATCTTCATCCACAGGACGAGCCTCTTACCGAGATGGAATCGGTCAACTCGACATGGCACGAGCTGATGGGCAATCCACGCTACCAATACCTCGGCACATTCCACGCAAACCAGTTGGTCGCCAGTTGCGTCCTGACGCTGGTGCCAAACCTGACACATGGCTGCAAACCATACGCTTTGATCGAAAATGTCGTGACGCATGGCGAGTACCGTCAGCGCGGCCTTGGCAAAAAGCTGCTGGCCCATGCGCTGGAGCTAGCCTGGGAGGAAGGTTGCTACAAAGTCATGCTCATGACCGGGCGCAAGGACGAAGCGACGCTGGGTTTCTATCAGGCAGCAGGTTTTGACCCGAACGACAAACAGGCCTTTGTCGCCAGGCCAACCCTGCACACGCGGTAAGCCCCCACGATGTAACCCAAGGGACTCAGCGCAAGCGCCCGACCATCTGCGCCAGCACTGTCAGCACATCTCGCCCCAGCTGCTGCGAGCGGGCACCGTTCCATCCGGTACGCGGCTGCGGGCTGTCATCGTGGTCCTTGAACGGCATCTCGATGGTGAACGACAGGCAGTCGAAGGCCTCGCCCACGGCGTTGCAGGCCAGGGTCAGGTTGGCCTGGCCGGGCTGGCTGCGCGGGTAACCGAAACGGGTCTGGAACTCGGCGCCGATACCGACCAGACGGCTGCGGAAGTCCTCCTCCAAGGCAGCCAGGCGCGGAGTGTAGCTCGGATTGCCCTCACAACCGGCGGTGAACACGTGGGGTATTTCCTCATCGCCGTGAATATCCAGAAACAGGTCGACGCCAATGCGCTGCATGTGCTGCAGCACGAACAACACTTCAGGGCTGTGCTCGGAGTTGGCCGACTGCCAGGCGCGGTTGAGGTCCTGCCCGGCATAGTTGGTGCGCAGATGAACGCGATAGGCGCCGTCCGGGTTCATGTTCGGCACCAGATAGAACTCGGCCTCGGCCAGCAGCGCGGCGATCTCGGCATCCTGCGGGTTCTGCAAACGCTCGATCAGCCCCTCCATGAACCATTCGGCCATATGCTCACCGGGATGCTGCTGGGCGATGATCCACAGCTTGCGCGCGGCGCCGGCCTGGCCGCCGATACGCAGCAGCTGGATATCGCGCCCTTCGAGGCTTCTGCCACAGGCCACGAGCGCCGCACCGCGCTCCAGCGCCGTGGCGACCAGGCGCTCATGCCGCGCTCGGGAATAGGGCTCGAAATAAGCGAACCAGGCGCGCTCGTGCTCGGCCTGCAATTCGAAGTGAAGCTGACCATCCTGGTAACGCGTCGGCACGCGAAACCAGTCTTGCTGGTCATAGCTGGCCACGGCCTGGTAACCGTCCCAAGCGCTGTTGTACGCCGACTGCCCGGCATTGTTCAGGCTGAAGCCGTGGCGTTGCCCCGGCTGCAGGCCATCGGCCAGAAAGTGAAACCACTGGAAATGATGGCTGTTGAGGTCGGGCCGCATGGCCAGCAGCACGCGCTGTGGGTCACTGGCATCGATGACCTGGATGTTGCCGCTGTCGAAATCCGCGCTGATCTTCATGACTGCCTCGTATGCGAAATCAGTGCTCAGGATTGCAGCTCATGGCGCACGTGTGAAGTCGCCGCGAAACAGGCCGATCAACGACTGCCCGCTGGTGCAGAACCTGGACGTCTGCATGAATGCTGGAAGCAGAGCGATGCAGGAAGCCAAGGCCGAGATCGTTTTTCAACAGCCGGCCAGCGAACTAAGGTGGTCAGGGTCAGCCTAATAGCGACTTGCCCTGTTTATCGCCTACGGAGTCACTGCCATGCCCAGCCCGACCAATCTGCGTCTCGCCGCCACCGCCCTGCTCGCCCTCGCGCTGTTGGCCGGCTGCGCCGGACGTGAACCTGACTCCGCCACGCCGGAAACACAGCCGCAGAGCGAACAGCCGATCACCCAGACCGAGCAAGACCAACTGCGCCAGCAGGCCCTGCGCGGTGATCTGGACAGCCAGTTCCAGCTTGGCAGCAGCTACTTCGTCGGCCAGCCGGAAAAAAACCTCAAGCAGGCCGAATACTGGTGGAAGCAGGCCGCAGACAAGGGCCATGCCATGGCTGCCGTGAGCCTGGCCTACCTCTACACCGGGCGTGATGCGCCGGAGTTCGCCAACCAGCGCGACATGCTCAAGTACCTCAACCAGTCAGCCGCCGCCGGCAACCCGATGGCGCAGCATGTGCTGGGTAATCTCTACCGCCGCGGCGAGGGCGGCGTACCGCGTGACCCCGACCAGGCCCAGCGCCTCTACCAGAGCGCCTGCCAGCAGAACTACGAGCCGTCCTGCGCGGCGCTGGGTCGTCAGTGATCCGAGCGGCGCTGTATCAAGGCTGTAGATCGAACAGCGCCTTGCCGCTTTCCATGTCGCAGGGCGCGGAGAAATGCTCGTGAAAGATCAGCCAGCGGCCGCCCTGGCGGCGCAGGCACTGAGTCACGCGCATCCAGCAGGTTTCCAGCTCGCCCTTGTCATTGGTGCCACCGCAGTGCAGCAGATAGTGGGTGACGCCAAGATCGCCATCGGCGGTGAAAGTCGGCTCGTGCGGTTCGAAGCGGCCTTCGCCACTGCACATTTCCATGCAGGCCTGCCAATGCGCCTGGTACGCCGGGCGCCCTTGGAAACGCAGCGGCCCCACGGCGTCGTAGGCGACCACGCCTTCCACGTAGTGGCTCATGATGCGCGCCACGTCCTTGCTGCGGCAGGCGTCGGTCCAGTCATTCAGTGCGCGTTGCAGTTCGTGCTGACTCATGTTGTTTCTCCTTCGCTGGGGTTCAGGCCTTGTGGCAGCAATCGCGGGCAGGCACGTGCTGCTCGTACTCATCGTGCAGACGCGTCCAGTTGAGCCCCTTGCCGTCCAGATCGGGCATGCCGTCCCACCCTTCAGCGCGGCCAAAGGGCGTGAAGTCGAGGAAATGGAAGCTGCTCATCAGCATCTCCACGCCTCGGCCATAGGTGGAATAGGTGTGGTAGATGCGCCCCTGATCACGCAGGAACACACTGACACCGGGCTGCTCGCCCTGGACGTGGTAGTTCAGGCCCAGGCGCTGCAACTCTTCTTTATCGCGGTAGTTGTACTCGACCGGTGCGACCTGCTCGTCGGTGGTGGCGTGGTAGTCGTAGTTGAAACGGCTGCAATAGGAGCTGTACCAGGGCAGCGTCCAGCCCATGCGTCGCTTGAAGGCTTCGAGATCGGCCAGCGGTGCGCGTGAGACCAGCACCAGATTGGTATCACGGGCGTGCAAGTGGGACTGGTGGCCGATGTTGTCCACCAGGCAGGAACAGCCGTCGCAGCCCTCGCCGCGGTCCATGTGGTACATGAAGTGGTAGACGATCAATTGGCTGCGCCCGTCGAACAGGGCGTCCAGCCCGACCTCGCCCTGAGGCCCGTCGAAGCGGTAATCCTCCTCGACCAGCACCATGGGTAGCGCGCGACGAGCACGGTTGAGTGCGTCTCGCTGACGGGTCAGCGCCTTTTCCTGCTCGAGCAGGCTCTTGCGAGCGGCCAGCCACTGCTCTCGCGTGGCGACTTCGGGAATATAGCGACGGTCCATGAGGGTTCTCCTGCTCAACGATGGCGGCTCAGTGCTGGGCGACCGGGTCGACATCCAGTTGGCGAATCGGCCGCACCTCCACGCAGCCGACACGGGCGGCGGGAATATGGCCGGCGAGTTGTATGGCCTCGTTGAGATCGCGAGCCTCGATCAGGTAGAAGCCAGCGAGCTGCTCCTTGGTTTCAGCGAAGGGACCATCGGTAATGGCCAGCTTGCCGCTGCGCATGCGTACCGTGGTGGCAGTCTGCACCGACTGCAGCGCCTCGGCGGCGAGCATGCGCCCGCTCTCCTGCACACGCTGGGCATAGGCGTGACATTCGCTGTCATGCGGGCTTTCGGGGGAGCCGTGCAGCTCCTGTTCGTTGGCGTAGACGAGGCAGAGGTATTTCATGACGCACTCCAGTTCCTTGGCGGTGGATACTGGATAGTCGAACGCGGCGAGCGCATTTCGACATTGGCCGGAAAAACATCCTCTGAGCCGACGAACGGCAGGGCACGCGCCATGCGCACAGGCTTCCGTTCGCGACTACCTGAAGGGCATGCGCGGCGCCCTACTCGGGGACCTCGACGCTGACGTGAATGGCGTCATGGCGCCAGAACTCCAGGTCGCAGTCGATGATGCGGCCGTGCTGGTCGCGGTTGACCCGCGTAATGCGCAGCGCCGGGCTGCCGGGGGCGACGCGCAGGCTGGCAGCCGCCTCGGTGTGCAGGGCCGTGGGCACCATGTCGAAACGCACCCGGCCATAGTGAATGCCGTATTCGCTGGCATACAGGTCGGTCAGCGAGCGCGTCAGATCGAATTCGAGAATGCCGGGGAAGTAGGCCGGGTTGAGGTAGTGCTCGACATACAGCACCAGGCGCCCGTCGATACGCCGCGCGCGGCACACCTGATAGACGCTCGACAGCGCCGGCAGCTCGAGCACCTGACAGATCTGCGCGCTGGCCGGCATCAGCCGCGCACTCAGGACTTCGGTGGCGGGCACCCGTCCCTGTTCGGCGACCATGGCGTGGAAGTGGGTACGCACCAGCGGGTTGTAGGCCACCCGTCGCGGCGAAACGAACCAGCCACGCCGTTCCTCGCGATAGACCAGCCCCTGCGCCTCCAGCTGGCCAAGTGCTTCGCGCAGGGTAATGCGCGTGGTGTCGAACAGCTCACTGAGCTTGCGCTCGGCCGGCAACTTGCTGCCGGAGGGCAACAGGCCCCGGTCGATCTGCTCCTGCAGTGCGCGGCAGATGAGGGTGACAGCCCGCGGCGCTTCTTCGCGCATCAATATTTCCCCTTTTGGACTAGTCCAGCCCCATCACAGGGCAAAAGTCGCTTACTTAGACGGGTTACAAGACTAGGTAGTCTAGATGACCGGTAGATGACAGCTTTGCTGCAAGCACGCCGCATGCCACCGCCACACGCACTCGCAGCCTGCAAAATCAGCGACTTATCCATGGTCTACGCTTGATGAGCGCACCGCCCGGACAGGCCTAGACATCTGCCACAGGCAACCGGACATAAAACTGTCATCGAAGGCGCCTAGATTGGCTCGGGTATTGCTGATCTAGACCAACACTCACACCGCAAAGGAGTTTCCGATGAAACAACTGCTGCTGGCTTCTCTGATGGGTTCGGCCATTGCTCTGGCCACTTCCGCCATGGCTGCAGGCACCGACCTGCAGGCGCTGGAAAAAGCCGCTCGCGCCGAGGGCACCGTGAACAGCGTGGGCATGCCCGACAGCTGGGCCAACTGGAAGGACACCTGGAACGACCTCAATAGCAAGTACGGCCTCAAGCACTCCGACACCGACATGAGCTCGGCGCAGGAGATCGCCAAGTTCGCTGCCGAGAAGGACAACGCCACCGCCGATATCGGCGACGTCGGCGCCGCCTTCGGCCCCATCGCCGTGCAACAGGGCGTGACCCAACCGTACAAGCCGAGCACCTGGGAGCAGATCCCGAGCTGGGCCAAGGACGCCGATGGTCACTGGATGCTGGCCTACACCGGCTCCATCGCCTTCATCGTCAACAAGCAGTTGGTCAAGGAAGTACCGAAGTCCTGGGCCGACCTGAAGAATGGCAAGTACCGCGTCGCCATCGGTGACGTCAGCGCTGCTGCCCAGGCCGTCAACGGCGTACTGGCCGCTGCTATCGCCAATGGCGGTGACGAGAAAAATATCCAGCCGGGCCTGGACTTCTTCGCCGCCATCGCCGAACAGGGCCGCCTGTCGCTGTCCAATCCGACTATCCAGACCCTGGAGAAGGGTGAAGTGGAAGTCGGCATCGTCTGGGACTTCAACGGCCTGTCCTACCGCGACCAGATCGACCCGAGCCGCTTCGAGGTGCTGATCCCGTCCGATGGTTCGGTGATCTCCGGCTACACCACCATCATCAACAAGTACGCCAAGCACCCCAACGCGGCCAAGCTGGCGCGTGAGTACATTCTCTCCGACGCCGGCCAGATCAACCTGGCCAAGGGCAATGCCCGGCCGATCCGCGCCGAGCACCTGACCCTGCCGGCCGAAGTGCAGGCCAAGCTGCTGCCTAACGAGCAGTACGCCAAGGTCAAGCCGATCACCGACGCCGCGGCCTGGGAAGCCACCTCCAAGGCACTGCCGCAGATGTGGCAGGAGAACGTGATCATCAATATGGAATAACCCGCGCTCGGTGGGAGGCGCTTCAGCGGCGACAGTCGCGGCTGAAGCCCCTCCCACAAGCTGCTCCTGATACCTGTAGGAGCGCGTAGGGTGGACCGGGGCGCGTAGCTGACGCTTCATCCGTCCACCTTGCCGTTTTGGCGTTTACCCATGCGGTGGATCGATGAAGCGCGATCCGCCCTACGTTTTTCAGGATTCCCCATGCCTTCCAAGGTCATCCTCGTCGTGCTCGACGGCCTTAGCCACTCGGTCGCGCAACACGCCATGGGCCACCTGCATGCCTGGTGCGACGCCGGGCGTGCGGCCTTCTACCGCCTCGACTGCGAGCTGCCGGCCCTGTCGCGCCCGCTATACGAGGCCATTCTCACTGGCGTGCGCCCCATCGACAGCGGCATCGTGCACAACGATGTCTCGCGCCTGTCACGCGAACGCAGCCTGTTTCACTACGCCCGTGATGCCGGCTTGAGCACTGCTGCAGCGGCCTATCACTGGGTCAGCGAACTGTACAACCGCTCGCCGTTCAATGCCGTGCGCGACCGCCACACCTGCGATGAGTCGCTGCCGATCCAGTACGGCCACTTCTATTACGCCGACCATTACCCGGACTCGCACCTGTTCGTCGACGCCGAGAGCCTGCGCCTGCAGCACGCCCCCGACCTGCTGCTGGTGCACCCGATGAACATCGACGACGCCGGCCACAAGCATGGTCTGGACAGCCCGCAGTACCGCAACGCCGCGCGCATGGCCGACGTGCTGCTGGCCGACCACTTGCAGAACTGGGTCGATGCCGGCTACCAGGTAATGGTCACCGCCGATCACGGCATGAACGTCGACCGTTCGCACAACGGCCTGCTGCCGGAAGAGCGCCAGGTGCCGCTGTTCGTCATCGGCGACGCCTTCAGCCTCGATGCCAGTGCGCGCCCACGCCAGCTCGAACTGTGCGGCTGCATCTGCCAGTTGCTCGGCGTGCCGCACGACAAACCCTACTGCGCGGAGTTGCTGAAATGAGCGCGCCCTCCTCCCTGCGGCGCTGGCTGCCGCTGCTGTTCGTGCTGCCCTTCGCCCTGTTCTTCCTGGTGTTCCAGGTGGCGCCGCTGGTGTGGGTGGCGATCAACAGCCTGAACAGTCCCAACGGCTGGGGCCTGGGTAATTTCGAGAAGATCTTCGCCTCCAGGTTCTACCTGCAGGCGATCAAGCACAGCCTGCAGATCGCCTTCTGGTCGAGCCTCTTCGGCATGGCCATCGCCATTCTCGGCAGCTATTCGCTGCGCCAAGTGGACTCGAAGCTGCGCGACTTCGTCATCGCCTTCTCCAACATGACCAGCAACTTCTCCGGGGTGCCGCTGGCCTTCGCCTTCATCATCCTGCTCGGCTTCAACGGCGCGCTGACCCTGCTGCTGATCCAGCTCGGCCTGATCGAGAGCTTCAATCTCTACTCGAAGAACGGCCTGATCGTGCTCTACACCTACTTCCAGATCCCGCTCGGCGTGCTACTGCTCTACCCGGCCTTCGATGCCCTGCGCCAGGACTGGCGCGAGTCGGCCGCGCTGCTCGGCGCCGGCACCTGGGACTTCTGGCGGCACATCGGCCTGCCGGTGCTGACGCCTGCGCTGCTCGGCACCTTCGTCATCCTTCTGGCCAACGCCCTGGGCGCCTACGCCACGGTGTACTACCTGACCACCGGCAACTTCAACGTGCTGCCGATCCGCATCGCGGCGATGGTCTCCGGCGACATCTCGCTGGACCCGAACCTGGCCAGCGCCCTGTCGATGATCCTGGTCGGGTTGATGGTGCTGATCACCGTCGTTCACCAGCTACTGCTAAAAAGGAGCCAGCATGTCGCGCGCTGATGCCCCCACTGCCAGCCTCTACCACCGCATCGTGGTCTGGTTGCTGTTTCTCATCCTGCTGCTGCCGCTGGCCGGCACCCTGCTCTACTCGCTGTCCACCAGTTGGTCGGCGACCATCCTGCCGGACGGTCTGACGCTCAAGTGGTACGCCGCGCTGTGGAGCGACGAGCGCTTTTTGCGCGCCTTCGGCCAGTCGCTGCTGGTGTGCTTCGGCGCCCTGGCATTGTCGGTGGTGCTGATCCTGCCGCTGATGTTCGTGGTGCACTACCACTTCCCCAAACTCGACACGCTGATGAACGTGCTGATCCTGCTGCCGTTCGCCGTGCCGCCGGTGGTGTCCTCGGTGGGTCTGTTGCAGCTCTACGGCTCCGGGCCGCTGGCGATGACCGGCACGCCGTGGATTCTGCTCGGCTGCTACTTCACCATCGCCCTGCCGTTCATGTACCGCGCCATCGCCAACAACCTGCAGGCGATCAACCTGCGCGACCTGATGGACGCCGCCCACCTGCTCGGCGCCAGCACCTGGA
>Ga0070754_10000212_pt1 | contig 59251 bp, 57 predicted proteins | sample VirMetDEL_Sep_01_FD_75181 | JGI IMG/M metagenome (GOLD analysis project Ga0070754, IMG submission 75181) | Aqueous microbial communities from the Delaware River and Bay under freshwater to marine salinity gradient to study organic matter... | ecosystem: Environmental > Aquatic > Marine >...
CCAGCGCAAGATTGCCCTGCGCTCGCAGCACTACCTGATGGCCAGCAGCGTGATGCAACAGACCGACATGGTGATGACCGTGCCGGAACGCTTCGCCCGCCGCCACAACCTGCACCATGTGACTTTGCCAGTCGGTGACGTGCCCACGCTGGAAACCCACCTGTATTGGCACGAGAGCACCGATCAGGACCCGGCCAACCGCTGGATGCGCGAGCAGATGATCGAGCTGGCGCAGCAAGTCACCGCGCAGGAGAAGAAGGCCGAGCAAGCCCCTGCCGCATGATGGCCCGCCCCAGAACGCAAGAAGGCCCGCAGATGCGGGCCTTCTCGTTGTTGCCGGGGAGAATCAGCGAGCGAGCTTGCTGTCGATCGACAGCTTGCCGGCACCTTCGAACACCAGCGCGACGCTGATGGCCAGCAGGGCCAGGGCGAACTCGTAACCGTTGTTGCTCATGAAGAAACCGTTGGCCAGGTGCACGCTGAAGATCGCCACCAGCATGGTCACCGCCAGCACCGCGGCAGCCGGGCGTACCAACAGACCGATGATCAACGCCACACCACCGAAGAACTCGGCGCTACCGGCCATTAACGCCATCAGGTAGCCCGGCGCCAGGCCGATACTCTCCATCCACTGCGCGACACCGGCCAGGCCGTAGCCGCCAAACCAGCCGAACAGCTTCTGCGAGCCATGAGCAGCAAAGGTAATGCCAGCGACGATACGCAGGATGGTGATACCCAGGCCGGCTTGGCTGGCGGTGATGCTTTTGATCAGGTTGTTCATTGCAAGGCTTCCTTCGTTGTGTGGGGTAGATGGCGCACAGAATATCCAGATTATTCGATTAAAAAACGGCAAAATACCGCTTATCAAAATCGACTATTTCGATATTTAATTGGCTGTGACACGCCGCCCCTGCGGCTCAAGCAAATAGCGTTCACGGTCATAAGCAAGGTAGTACTTGTTCACCGCATTCACGTAGCTCACTACGCCCATACCCATCTGCTCCATGGCCACACGCTCGACCTGGAAGAACCACTGATTGGGATTGAGCCCACGCCTGCGTGCCTCGGCACGCAGGCTCTGCACCCGTTGCGGGCCCAGGTTGTAGCCCGCCAGCACGAAGGCCATACGTTCACGCTCGTTGAGTTGCGGGCTGTTGAAGAAGTTGCGACGGATCATCGCCAGGTACTTGCTGCTGGCTGGACGTTGCCGTCGAGATTCTGGATGTTGCTCACCCCGACGCTGCGCGCCGCCGCCGGCGTGATCTGCATCAGCCCGGTCGCCCCACTCGCGCCGCGCGCCGACGGGTTCAAGGTCGACTCCTTGAAGGCCAGCGCAGCCAGCATCAGCCAATCGAACCCCTGCTGCTCGGCGTGCTGCTGCAACACCGAACGCACCTTCTCCAGACGCTGGCGTTCGTTGCGCCCCAGGGGCGAATGAACCTTGTACAGCCGTCGATAAACGCGCTGGAACGCAGCATCCTGATCGGCCGGGCTCTGATAGCTGCTGAAGAAACGATCGATGCTGGCGCGCAGCATCGGCGCATCCGGGCGCACGAACCACTTCATGTCGCCATCGCGCGCCAGCACCAGATGCTTGTCGACACGCAGCTTGGGCATCACCTTGGCCCAGCGCTCGGCAATCGGCAGCTCTACCGCGGTGCGCTCGAAAATGCCAGCCTGGACCATTTCCAGAACGTCCTCGACGGCCAGGCTGGGGTCGACCCACTCGACCACGATGGGTGGCAGCTTGCGATCAGCCAGCTGTTGGTTGATCCGTCGTAGCGCCTCACCTACGGCGCTGCCCGCCGGCAACGAGAGGCTGCGTCCGGCCAATTGCTCGAGGCTGCGGTAGTGCCGGTTACCCTGCTTCGACACCAGCACCAGCGGCACTTGCTTGCGAATCGCCGTACTGGCACTGACATCATGCCCGGTGCGCACATCGAGCAGTTCGCCGGGCGCGACCAGGTCACCCTCGCCGCGCTGCAGGGCGCCGAGCAACTGATCCTTGGCTTTAGGGATGATCCTCAGCGTGAGGCTGCGCCCGTCTCGGTCGTTGCGATTGAGGTACTGCTCGAACGCCCGCAGGCGGTGGTACTCGACGCCAATGCTCTGCCCCTTGACCGAGCCTGAGCTGTTGCGGCTCTGATTGACCAGCACGCGCAACTCGCCACTGCCGCGAATGGCCGGTAGATCACGGGTGCTGCGAGCCTGGCCACCGACCTCCGGCGGGCCGGCCAGGCGCGCGCTGGCCGGCAGCGGCAGCATGGCCAACAGGCACAGGATCAGCAGCAATCGCGACATCGACTCTCCAGGGAAGGCGTTTGACCGCCGAAGCCTCACCGGTCGTGGCCTGCTGTTCGCCGATGCGCGACAGACGGCTACAGACCGTAGACCCGCCAAACAGGCTGCCAAGGCCGGCAGGGCGCGGAGATTCGCACAGCCAAGCGCTACAGCGCCAGCCCACAACCTTGCATCAACCTTAAAAACAGCGAACAACTTATTGTTTTAAATCGGCTTTCTGACGAACGGACGGCGTCTGCTATTCTGCCCATTCGCGCTCAACAGGTGGCACCATGCAACTCATCGATATCGCCGTCAATCTCACCCACCCCAGCCTCGCTGCGCAGGCCGAAGCACTGCTCGAACGCGCCTATGCAGCCGGTGTGTGCCAGATGGTACTGACCGGCACCAGTCTGAACGAAAGCGAGGCCAGCCTCGCACTTTGCCGACAGCTGGACGACAGCGGCCAACGTCTGTTCAGTACGGCTGGGGTTCATCCGCATGATGCCAGTTCCTGGAACGGCGCCAGCAGCAACGCGCTCAAGGCATTGCTGGCCGAGCCACAAGTGCGCGCCGTAGGCGAGTGCGGGCTGGATTTTGACCGTGACTTCTCGCCGCGACCGGCCCAGGAAAAAGCCCTGGAAGAACAACTGGCATTGGCTGTCGAGCTACAGATGCCGGTATTTCTTCATGAGCGCGAGGCCAGCCAGCGCCTTCTGGAAATCCTGCGCGGCTATCGCGACCAGCTGCCGGCCGCCGTGGTGCACTGCTTCACCGGCGAGCGCCGCGCGCTGTATGCCTATCTCGATCTCGACCTGCATATCGGCATCACTGGCTGGGTCTGCGACGAACGCCGCGGCACCCACCTGCATCCGCTGCTCAAGGACATTCCGGGCGAGCGCCTGATGCTGGAGACCGATGCGCCTTTCCTGCTACCACGCAGCCTGCGGCCGAAACCCAAGAGCGGGCGCAACGAACCCGCATTTCTCGGCGAAGTGCTGCGCGAGGTGGCGCTGCACCGCGGACAGAGCGAGCAAACGCTGGCAGCACAGAGCACGGCCTGTGCCCGGGCGTTCTTCGATATGCCAGCGATACTAAGTGGTGACGCAGCAGAATTTTGATTGACGTCAAGACTCTGGCTATCCACCAAGGCATACTGCTGGCACTTGGCCAATAGCGAACGCAACGAAACGGATAACAACAGCATGGGCGCCTGGATCAGCAATCTTTCACTCAAGTACAAATTCTGGGCGGTCAACGCCGTGGCTTTTGTCATCAGCCTGATGCTGGTGCTGTTCGCCCTGGATACCGAACAGCAGGCCCGTAGCGCCGATGCACGACAGGCCACCGCTGCTCAGGCACGCCTGCTGCAGCAGTGGCCACAACAGGCCACATTGCCCAACGCCGCCAATATTCAGGTCGTGCAAGGCAACCTGCCGGGCGCGCAAGGCGCACCCGACGCCAGCGGCTGGCAGGCACTGGAGCATGACGCCTGGTTCGGCGAATCACCGGTGATCGGTGCCCAGCGCCTTGCCCTCGGCGATGGGCGCAACCTGGCGATCATGGCGCGCGCACCCAGCCTGCTCGATCTGTTCGCCCAGCACGCTTTGACCTATGCCGTCGCCGTCGCGGTGCTGATGCTCCTGCTGCTGGCCGCTTCGCAGCTGTTGATCCGCTTTCTGCTCAGCCACCTCAACACGCTCAAGGATGTGATGCTGCAAGCCGAGCGCAGCGGCGATCTGTCCCTGCGCGTTCCCCTCGATAGTCGCGACGAAGTCGGCCAGATGGCTGCCGCCTTCAACGCCATGCAAGCCGGCTATCAGCGCGTGGTCGGCACCGTCGGCCAGGTGGCCAGCGAACTGGACAGCGGCACCCGCAACATGGCTGAGCGCATGGGCTCCGTGCGCCAGGGCATGCTCAGCCAGCAGAGCGAAACCGATCAGGCCGCCACCGCAATCAACGAGATGTCGGCGACCGTCCAGCACATCGCCGACCACGCCGGCACTACCCGCGACCAATCCCTCAATGCCGATCAGTTGGCGCGCGCCGGTCAGCAGGTGGTCGAACGCGTCGAACAATCCATAGCGGCACTGTCGCAAGGCGTACGCCAGAGCGCTGGTAGCATCGAACGCCTGGCCGAAGACAGCCAGCACATCAATCGCGTCGTCGGCGTGATTCACGGTATCGCCGAGCAAACCAACCTGCTCGCCCTCAATGCCGCCATCGAGGCCGCCCGCGCCGGAGAAATGGGCCGTGGCTTCGCCGTGGTCGCCGATGAAGTGCGCAACCTGGCCAAGCGGGTGCAGGACTCCACCGACGAAATCACCCAGATGATCGGCAACCTGCAAGGCGGCACCCGCGACGCGGTGGAATTCATGCGCGAAAGCTCGGAGAGCGCCAACCACTGCGTAGAGCTGGCGCAGGAGGCCGGCGAATCGCTGGCCGCTATCACCGCCGCCGTGGCGCTGATGCGTGACAGCAATACGCAGATCGCCGTGGCGGCGACGCAACAGAGCCAGGTGGCCGAGGAGATGAGCCGCTCGGTGGTGGGCATCCGTGACGTTACGGAGCAGACGGTTGGCCAGACTCTGGAATCGGCCGCGACCAGTCAGCAGCTCGCGCAATTGGCTGGCGAGCTGAACAAGGCCATCCGCCAATTGCGCTTGTAAGCCACTGCGATAAAGCGCGCAGCCAGGCAGGAAGCTATCTGCGCCATAGCCAAGGCCAATTCGTCGCACGCTCGCAGCCGCCCTAGACTCGCCCCATCGAGTCGAGGACAGCAGCATGAGCAAAGGTCACCCTGGTCCCTTGAGCTGGCGCTACAGCGCCAACCAGCACCGGCATCCCGCCAACCTGGCGCTGCGCCTGATCAGCGCGCCGCTATTGCTGCTCTCGCTACCCCTCCTGCTGATCGGGTTCTGGCAAGCGGGTTTCGTCCCGCTCAGCCTCGGCGCCATCGGTCTCTACGCAGCACTGGCCATAGAACTTCATGGCCGCCACCTTGAGCGCAAATAAGCCGAACCCTTCCCCGAAAAGCACGACCTGTGCACGCCTGCGCTTTTATAGCAGGGCGTGACCATTCCAGGCTTGGCGCTCTGCGCGGCCGGCCTGAAGCAACGCAGCCGAATGTCCGCTCGTCAGGCGGTTTGAGGATTATGGGCGCAATGAGATAGAGTCGACAAAAAATTGGCCAAAGACAGCAGTATGTCGCAGTATCGACATTTTTTTGTCACTTTATTTTTGACACTTCTTTGCCAGTTGCACGCTAATGCCGAGCCCGCGCCCTACCCGCTGGATCGTCCGGCATTGACGGTGCATCTGGCCGATGGCCGGCACCTGGCGTTCAGCCTGGCTCAGCTCCAGCAAATGCCGCAGGCTTCGATACGTTTGAGCACCCCGGAGGGCGCGCAGCAACATTGGCAGGGTGTGTCCCTCAAGCAATTGCTCGAACGCATTCCTGGCGCTGACACCGGCCGGCCGCTGCACACCACTGCGCTCAATCATTATTCGGTCCTGATTCCCTACGACGATATCCAGCGCTACGACCCGCTGGTGGCCTACCTGCTCGACGGCCGCTTCATTTCCATTCGCGACTACGGCCCGCTCCATCTGATCTACCCCTTCGACGACCACTCTGAACTGCGCCAGCAGATGTTCTACAACCGCTCCATCTGGCAGCTCAGCGAGATCCATGTCGAGTGAAGCCCATGTCAGACAACCCCGCCGCCACCGTGCAGGTCAGGAACTCGCGCCTCAAGCTCATCGCCCTGACCGTGCTGGTGCTCGCCATGACGCTGACCGTCGCCGTATCGCTCTGGCTGGTCCAGAAGAAAGCCCGAGAGCTGGCCTTGCCAACCCTGCACAGCGAGCTCTGGCAGGCCTATCAGATTCACATGGAGATGGATCGCCTGCTGCTGGCCTCCCAGGCGTTGTTGCAAGGCAGGCTGGAGCCTGACGATCTGGTGGTGCGCACTCAGGTACTGCGCAGCCTGACCCAATCTCTGGAAGGCCAGCATCTGTTCGACTTTCTCCCCGAAGCTCGCCCTGCGGCCGAGAACACCTTGCAGCGCATCATCGCCCTCAGCCGCCAATGGGATGAGCAGGCGCAATGGGGCAATAGCGTTGCGGCACGGCAAGTCGCCGAGCAGGCCGTTAAAAGCCTGCCGCCACTGCAGAAGCCAATGCATGAAGTAATGGTGGCCACCAACATCTCCCTGGCCAATGAGCTCGATGCCGAGCGCCAACACCTGTACGGCTACTTCACCGGTCTGGGCTGGGCGTTGCTGGGGCTGCTGGTGGGGGTTTCCCTGCTGGTGCTGCGCCTGATCGGCAACTACCGTGAGGCCCACGAGCTGTCGCACAACCTGACCGAGCTGAACCAGCACCTGGAGCAGCGAGTCAGCGAACGTACCCTCGAACTGGCCGAAGGCCAGGCCCTGCTCAAGCAGATTCTCGATGCCAGTCCAAGTGACGTGGTGCTGACCGACAACAGCGGCAAGCAGGTGTACTTCGTCAACCAGCGCCTGATGCAGCGGCTGAACCTGGACAAGGCCGGCGACTTCTCGCTCAATCGCCTGTTCTGCAACGCCCGTGAAGCCCTGCACTTTCGCGAAGCATTACTGGCACGTCACCGCGTCTATGACTGGGAAGGCCTGCTCGCCGGCGACCCGCCCTATTGGGGCGTGCTCTCCGGGCGCTTGCTGGAATACCGCGGCGGTCCGGCGCAACTGATCTGGAGCTACGACATCAGCGTACGCAAAGACATGGAGCAGGAGCTCCTGATGCTGGCGACCACCGATGCGCTGACCGGTCTGAGCAATCGCCATGCCTTCATGCAGCGTGCCCAGGAGCTGCTCAAGACCGCCGAGCGCTTCGAGCAGCCCTGCACGCTGCTGATGCTCGATATCGACCACTTCAAGCAGATCAACGACACCCACGGCCATCAGGTCGGCGACAAGGTGCTGGCCACCCTGGGGGAATTGCTCAGGAAGGAACTGCGCGAGGTCGACATCATCGGGCGCCTGGGCGGCGAAGAGTTCGCCGCACTGCTGCCCAAGAGCGATCAAATCGAGGCGGCACGGGTGGCCGAACGCCTGCGCGCCAGTGTCGAAGCCATGCCACAGCCCTGCGCTGGCGGCGCGCCATTGCGCATGACCCTGAGCATCGGCCTGGCCAGCCGACACCCGGCGGAACCCCTGGAAGGCCTGCTCGGACGAGCAGATACGGCGCTCTACAAGGCCAAGAGCGCCGGACGCAACCGCGTGGTTCGGGCCACTAGCTGACGCGTGTGACCACTCAGGCAAACACCGTCACAGTCTGCCGACTCAGGGCGATCAGCTCACCGCGCGGGCTCCACATCGCCGCAGCCACATGCCCGTAACCATCGCGGGCATATTCGATGTCCGCGCGATACAGGCACCAGTCTTCACTGCTGAGGGTGTGCAGGGGCTGGACGAACTCGATGGTCCAGGTCAGCGAGCTACCCGGCGCCGGGCTTTTCAGATGCGGCAGCACGGCCGGCGGCCATGCGTCGACCAGCGCCAGCAAGTGGGCCTCGCTGAGCACCTGCGGCTCGCGCTCACCGTGCAAGCGCACCCAGCCCCCCATTTGCCGCGACGGCGTGTTGCTGAACGGCATGCCGCCAATGCCCCAGCGCATGGCCAGAAAGCGGGTGAACTCGGGCGTGACGCTACGCACGTAGGGCAACTCCTGACACTGCTCAGCCGGCGCAACCTGCGGCGCGGGCAGCGCCTCCACGGCGATAGTCGAAGGCCGCGCCGCGCCGAAACTGCCCTGCACCACGGTCACCACCTGGCCATTTTGAACCGCGCGCAGGAACATCTGGCTGACCGCCCGCCCCTCGCGCAGCACCTCGGCCTGGAAACTGACTGGAACATCCGACGCCACCGGCCCGACGAAGGTGATGGCCAACGAGCGTACCGGTCGCCCCTGCGGCACCTTGGCGCACATGGCTTCGAACGCCAGCGCGGCCACCAGACCACCGAAGCTGGCGCGCCCCTGCCCCCACTCAGCCGGAATCACCACGGCGTCGGGGTCGCGGCGTACCGCTTCGAGCATTTCAGAAAAGATCATACGCACCTCGGCATTCATCGATGGCGAGGATCTTAGGGGATGGCAGCCGCTGAACGATAGCCAGAAAGAAAGCCAATTCGGTCATATTGGCGGCGAAAATGACACCTTACCCTGCATTGGGCAGGTCACCATAGAGCGCCAGCAACGCCTCATCGGCGCGTCCCTCGGCAACCTGCATGGCCTGCAGCCAGACGGTTCGGCAAGGCTGCAGAGACGGTACTGCCTGCGCTTGCGCCAGCCACTGCAGGCAGTCGTGCCAGTCGCCCAGTGCGCTTTGCGCGCGCTTGAGCCGCTGTTGCGCGGCCTTGCTCAAACGGCTCTGCTCCGGATAGGTTTCAGCGGCGTAACGTACGCGCTTGATCAACAAGCGCAGACGGTGGCGGTCGTGCGCCGGATCGCGCAATGCGCGGGCCAGCTGCCGTTGCTGGCGGCGCAAACGCCGGCGGATATGCTTATCTATATCGCTCAACTGGCCCTGCCTGGCAGCTTCACGCCAGTTGGCCGGCCAGCCATCGAGCAACAGCATCAGGTCGGCCAATTCACGGCTACCGGCAATGGCAGCGTAACCCGAGGCGCGTTGCGCCTGATCGACAGGCGCCAGATGAGCCAGGTCCATGCGCACCAATTCGGCCAGCAATACTTCACGATCACGTAGCGGGCCGCTGATACGCCCCAATACTGCCGCGCCCTGCTCCAGCGCATCCACCGCAGGCAGGCCGCGCAGCGGCCGCAACAGGCTGCGCAGTTGCCGCAGGGCGATGCGCAGATCATGCAGCGCCTCTGTGTCGGTGCAGTCGGCCAACCGTGCCTGGCAGGCGTACAAGCGCACCTGCAGGGCCAAGACCCGCTCAAGGCAATGCTCGATGAAATCGCTCATGCTCACTTCTCCCGAACGACGACAGGCCAGGCTAACACCCTGGCTCCAGGTTTCGCCCGTGACCGCTTGTCGCTAGCGCGACAAACGCCAGGGCAGTGCTCTACGCAACGCTTTCAATGCCCGCATCAACGGCGCGCGCGAAGCGGGTCCAGCGGCGTAACGCTGCTGTTCGAAACAATGGGCGAAGGCCTCGATCTGCTGCGCCTGCTCAGGCAGTTGCCGTGCGGCACGCATCGCGAAGGTGCGCGGCCCTTCACCGCTCTCTCGGCGCACATCGTGGCGCGCCAGCAGGCGTTCGAACGTGCGAAATGCCTCGCGCTGCGGATCAGAGCGTTGTTGCCAGGGCTTGAGCAGCCAGAATGCCAACAGGCCGAGCAACAGCGTCCCCGTACCGACCAGAGCAAGCGCCAGACGCTGCCAATCCAAACTGCCGAACCAGTTCTGCAGCAGCTTCAGTTGCTGCTCGCCCTGATAGCCCAGCACCCAGCGTTGCCAGCCATAGTTGAGATTCTCCCAACTCATGCGCAGCTGGTTGAGCCAGGCCAGCTCACGGTAGCGCAGCGGCGAGAACGGCTGGTCGTCGAGAAAGCCATCCTCCTCGCTCAAGGCCTCTTCCAGACCTCGCTCGATACGCTCGGGAGCGACCTGGAAGGTCGGATCCACGCTGCGCCAGCCCTGCCCTGGCTGCCAGTACTCGACCCAGGCATGGGCATCGAACTGACGCACCTGAATGTAATTGCCATTGGGATTGAACTCACCGCCCTGATAACCCGCGACCACCCGCGCAGGAATGCCCGCAGCGCGCAGAACGAAGGTCATCGCCCCGGCATAATGCGCGCAGAAACCGCGCCGGGTGTTGAACAGGAAATCGTCGATGCTGTCCTGCCCCAGAGGTTGCGGACGCAGCGTATAGGCGAAAGGCTGTTGATTGAAATGCTGCAGCAATGCCGCGACCAGCGCATCGCTCTGCGGGTATTGCGCCTTCAACTCGGCCGCCCACGCACGACTGCGCGGGTCGCCCTGCTCGGGCAACTGCAGCGCCTGACGGATACCCAGCGGCTCGCCCTGCGCCTCACGCACGGCCTCTGGCCAGGAGCGCACCTGATAGAGCAGCGGCCGATCCACCGGCCTTGTCCTCTGCCACCGGAAATCGCTCATCATCCGTCCACTGTCCTGGCCCATCTCGCCGACGTCCAGGGCGAACAACCAGCGTTGGCCGCTGGGCTGCATGACGATGCTGTAATCGAGCGGTTCGCCGGCCTTGCTCCATTTCGGACTGATCGGCACATCGGCGTAGCTGGACTGCGACCAACGCCTGCCGTCGAAGCGCTCCAGGGTCAGAGCCCGCCAATACAGCTGCCCTCGCGGTGGCACCTGACCCTCGAAGCTGGCGCGAAAGGCCAGCGCCGAGGAGCGACTGAGCTCGGCGATATCGGCTGGCGCCATGCTGTCCGAAAGCCCCGTGATGCCCTTGTCGCTGGGCAGCGGCAGCAACCACAACGGCCCCATCCGCGGGAAGAACACGAACAGCAGCACCATCAGCGGCATTGCCTGCAACATCAGACCGCCTGCCAGGCGCAAGGTAGGCCAGGGACGCTCGGCAAAACCGCTGCGCTGCAGGCCGACCAGAGCAGCCAGCAGCGCCGTGACGGGCAACAGGCTGTAGAGCGCGGCCAGGATGCCATCCTCGAACAGGTAGGCGGTCACCACACAGAAGAAACCGAGGAAGATCACCACCAGCGCGTCACGCCGCGTGCGCATCTCCAGCAATTTGAGAGTGAAGGTGGCGATCAGCAACACCACCGCGGCATCCAGCCCAACCAGCGTGCCCCGCGACAGCAGGATGCCAGCCAGCACCAGCAGCACCAGCCCACCTTTGGCCCAGCCATTGGGGTAGCGCGCGCGCATGCGCAAGATCTGCACGCGCCAACCGGCAGCGCCGAGCCACAGCGCGATCATCCACAACGGCAAATGCACCAGGTGCGGCACAATCACCAGCGCCTGGGCGACCAGTAGCCAGATCAGGGCAGTTCTTGGGATGCCCGGCACGTTGCTCATGCGCGCCCCCCGAACAGGGCCAGGGCACGCAGGCAGGCATCACGATGGCCGTCGCCATAATCCGCTGCGATCACCTGCCCCGGTAGTTGCAGACCGAATGCCTGCTGACGCTCGGAGAGCTGCAGCACCCAGTGACAGAGCAGCGACAGACGCATTTCGCTGTCGCCACCGAGACTGTCGAAGTCCAGCCACAGATCACGTCCGCTGAGCATGGCGAAATCCTTGACCAGCAGGCCCTGGCCACGCGAATAGGCTTTCCAGTGCAGGCGCCGTTTCGAGTCTCCCGGCTGATATTCACGCAGGCCCTGAAAATCGTCGGCACCCTGAGCGCGAGCACGCATGCCCTGCTCTTCCTCGTCATCGCCCAGGCCCGCCGACAACGGCAGGTCGCCTTCCAGCGGCCGCGGATAGACCAGCAGCGCCTGGTCCAGATCGACCCAGCTCCAGGCCACCAGCAAGCCCAAGGGAAAACGGCTTTCCACCCGCAGCCGCTCGGGTCGCAACCAGCCGCGCCGCTCGGCCAGCAGGCTCAGCTCGACTTCCGTCTGGCCTTCACGCGGCACGTCACTGACCACCAGTTCAGCAGGCGGCCAACCCAGCGCGACGGCCTGGTGCTCACGTTCGCGACTTTCCAGGCGAACGCGAAAGCGTGCCTGCTCGCCAACGAACACTGCCCCGCCGCCGCCTGCCTTGAGCACCAGCCCAGCCAGGTTGCGGTAGGTATGCAAGATGGTGACGACGAACACCGCCATCAGCAGGAAGGTCAGGCCGTAGGCGAGGCTGTTCTGGTAATTGATACCCACCAGCAGCATCAGCAGCAACGCAACGGCGAAGGCAGCACCGACCCGGCTGGGCAGAATGAAAATACGCCGCTGATTCAGGCGCACGCTCGCTGCTGGTGGAATACGTCTGGCCAACCAGCGTCGCCAGAGTGGTTTCAGCGCTGCAGGCATCAGAGCGCGGGCACTTCGCGCAACAGCCATTGCACTAGGCTGCCGCCACCATGACCGCTAGGATCGGCGCGCTCACGCAGGCGATGGCCGACCACCGAGGGCAGCACCGCCTGCACGTCTTCGGGAATCACATAGTCACGCTCGGCCAGCAGCGCCCAGGCCCGAGCGGCGGCGAGCAAGGCCAGGCTGGCACGCGGCGATAGCCCCCAGGCGAACTGCGGCTGACTGCGCGTCGCCTCGACCAGACGCAACACGTAGTCGATCAAGGCATCGCTGGCCCGCACCTTGGGCACGAGCGCCTGCAGGCGCGCCAGCTCGGCGTGATCGAGGATCGGCTCGAGCCGTGGCAACAGATCGCGCCGGGCGCCACCCAGCAGCAGCGCCCGCTCTGCGGCCTGCGCCGGATAGCCGAGCGACAGGCGCATGAGGAAACGGTCGAGTTGGGACTCGGGCAAGGCGAAGGTACCGCCACTGCTGACCGGATTCTGCGTGGCGATGACGAAAAACGGCTCAGGCAGTGGCCGGGTCGCGCCCTCGATGGTCACCTGCCCCTCCTCCATGGCTTCGAGCAATGCGCTCTGGCTTTTCGGTGTGGCGCGGTTGATCTCGTCGGCCAGCACCAGCTCGGCGAAGATCGGCCCGGGATGGAAGACGAACTGCCCGCTGTCCTTGTCGAACACCGAGGTGCCGAGAATATCGCCCGGCAGCAGGTCGGAGGTGAACTGGATGCGCTGGAAGCTGAGCCCCAGCACCCGCGCCAGGGCGTGACTGAGCGTGGTCTTGCCCATGCCCGGCAGGTCTTCGATCAGCAAATGACCACGCGCCAACAGACAGGTCAGCGCCAGGCGCACCTGCGCCTCTTTGCCCAACAACACCTGATTGACCGAGTCGAGGCAGGCATCCAGTTTGGTTCGCATCGTTTACTCCTTATGCAGAAGGTCGATGCTACTGGGGCGCCCGCTGACGGCAAAGCGCTATGAAATTTTTGCTCACGAAACTGTGAGGCCAGACGCTATGTAAGCCGGAAATGCCCCGCCATTCCCTGAAGCTCGCGCCCCAGTTCCGCCAACTGGATACTCGACGCGGCGGTTTCGTCCATGGCCGTAGCCGACTGGTCGGCGATATCACGGATCGAGGTAACGCTGCGATTGATCTCTTCGGCTACCGCGGTCTGCTCTTCGGCCGCTGCGGCGATCTGCTGATTCATCTCGGAAATCAGGCTTACCGCTTCGGCAATGGCCGCCAGGGCGCCCTCGGTCTGATTGGCATCGTCGACCGTCAGGCCGACCAGACTGGAGCTCTGCTCCATGTCCGCCACGGCACGGCGACTGCCCTCGCGCAGAGCCGCAATCAGCGACTCGATCTCGGCGGTGGATTGCTGGGTGCGCTTGGCCAGCGCCCGCACCTCATCGGCGACCACCGCGAAACCGCGCCCCTGTTCGCCCGCGCGCGCAGCCTCGATGGCCGCATTGAGCGCCAGCAGGTTGGTCTGCTCGGCCACGCTCTTGATTACATCGAGCACGGCGTCGATACGCTGGGTGTCCTGGCTCAGGCGCTGGATACTCGCGGTGGTCGCCTCCATCGCGCCGGCCAGTTGTTCGATACGCTGCAGGGTCTGGCGTACCACCTGATTGCCGCTACCGACACGTTGATCAGCCTGCTCAGTGGAGGCTGCTGCCGCTTCGGCATTACGCGCCACCTCATGCACGGTGGCGGTCATCTGGCTCATGGCGGTGGCGACCTGGTCGGTCTCCATCTTCTGTCCATTGACGCCTTGACGCGTCTGCTCCGCAGTGGCCGATAGCGTCTGCGCGGCGCCGGAAATCTGCGCCACACCGCTCTGCAGGCGGCCAACCATATCGCGCAAGTTACCGGCCATGCCTTGCATCGCCGCCAGCAATTGGCCGATCTCATCGCGGCGATCTTGCTCGATATGTACGCTGAGGTCGCCACTGGCGATGGACTCGGCCAGGCCAATCACGCGCTTCAAGGGTCGCACGATGGCCAGACTGATCATGATCGCCGCACCCAGGCCGAACAGCAGAGCCAGAGCGGCCGCTGCGATGATCAGGCCGCTGCTGGCCTGACGTTCGGCCTGCATGGTCTGACGCTGGGTTTGCACAGCCAGGTCGACTCGCTGGAGCAACTGGTCGACCTGCGCCACCAATTGCGCATAGACCTGTTTCTGCTGCTGCAACTGGGTGGCGTATTCCTTCAGGCGTTCGTTGAACGAATCAACATTGACCACCACCTCACCCAGAACGGCGGCGTAACCGGGATCCTCCAGCGCATCGCGCAATTCGGCAGCCAGCGCCTGCGCCTCGCCGGCCTGGGCGATTTCACTCTGTTCATCGCTATCGCTGCGCCGGCTGGCCTCCAGACGCTGGCGCGCCTGGTCCAGCGCCTGCAGCAGCAACTGGTGGATCTTGCCGACCTTGCCGGCCTGCAATACCGAATCGCCGCCCTGCTCGCCCTGGGAGCTCTTGAGCAGGTCGACTCCGTCCTCGGACAATCCCTCCTGCAGCAGATCCAGGCTATTGGCGGCACTGACCACCAGCCAATCGGCGGCCTGCAGGGACAGCTGCATGTTATCGGTGAGTTCGACATAACGGGCGAAGGCGCTGCGGTAGTCGGCCAACGCGGGCTCGACCTGAGCCAGAACCGCCGCGGTGTCACTGTCGAGCTCGGCTTGCAGTGCCTGCCCCGTCTGCACGATGCTCTCGGCCTGCTCGGCCAAGCGCTCGGCGTGCTTGCTGTCGCCGTCCAGTGCGAACGCCTGCTCACTCTGGCGCATGCGCAGCACCTGCTCGCCAAGAGCGCTCATGCGCTGCTGCAACTCGGCGCCCGCACTGACCTCACGTAACGCCAGCAGCCCGGTAGCCGCCACCAGAGCCGTCAGAATCAACACAAGAGCAAAGCCCAGCATCAACTTGCTGGTTGTACTCAGACTGGCCAACCGCTTGCCCAATGAGCCACCCATGACAACCCCCTGCCTACTGCAGCTAGCCCCCGAATCCTAAAACATAGGAGCGCAAGCTGCTGGCGACAAGCCAGTAGATACCCAGATGGCCGAAAAAGTTAACTGAACGTCGCTTTCAGGCCGACTTCAGGGACGCTGCATCTGAAACAGGTCACGCGTACGGCAGTAGGCGCTGCCCCCCAGACGACCGACCAGGTCGAGCTTCAGCGGGTCGATACGGCCCTGCTCGGTGAGCACCGCGTCATCGACATGCGCCAGCAGCACTTCGGCGAAAATCAGATGACAGGTAGGTTGTTGCGCCGGATAAGGCTGAATCTGCGCTACGCGGCACTCGAAGGTTACCGCCGCGCCTGTGACACGGGGCACGTCGATGCGCTCGCAGGGTTGGCTGGCAATGGCGCAATGGGCGAACTCGCTGACCTCATGAGGCAGGACCGCGGCACTGGCGTTCATCGCCTCGGCCTGCGCGAAGCTGACCAGCTGAATCGCCAGCTCGCCGCTGGCCTGGGCATTGCTCAAGGTGTCCTTGAGACTGCCGTCATCGCGAGTATTGACGTTGACCAGCAAGGTTGGCGGATTGTCGCTGATGACCTGAAAGAAACTGAACGGCGCCAGGTTGGCCACCCCATCGGCCGAACGGGTCGAAACCCAGGCAATGGGCCGCGGCGTCACGCTGGAAGCCAGCCAGCGATAGGCTTCGAGGGGGCTCAGCTCGGCAAAATCGAGTTGCATCAACGCCCCGCTCGCGATTCACGGATGTAGAAGCGCGCACGTTCGGCCTTGCTGGTACAGCCTGCATAGGCCTCGAACTGCTGCTGGGTCTTGGCAGCGGTGAGCAGAGAGAATGCCTTGGAGTAGCTTACGGTACCGGCGAAACCTTCAGCCTCGGCGATGCTCAGCTCCTTCCAGGCAGCATCCAGCTGGTTGGCGCAGGTCTCGCGGTAGACGGTCTTGCCGGCACAGCCGGTGAGCGTCACCACAAGCAGCGGCAAACAGATCCAGTGTTTCATCGACCACACTCCTCGAACGGATATGACTACGGATTGGCCCAGTCTATGACGCTGCGGCAAAGGGAAAGTGCCCGGTACTCGCCGCTTCGCTTGCCTGATCATACCGATGCCGACGGACGGAAGGCGAGCCTGTAGGCACTTCGAAGCAGCAGCCGACAGTTTCTGCCACGCACGCCCTTGGCTGAGCCTCACGGCCCGAGTAAGGTCGAGACTTCACAGGGGGATTCGTCAATGAGCAAGAAAGTGGCGCTGGTACTGGGCTCAGGAGGTGCGCGCGGCTATGCGCACATCGGCGTGATCGAAGAATTGCAGGAGCGCGGCTACGAGATCGGCTGTATCGCCGGCTGCTCGATGGGCGCTGTGGTCGGCGGCATCTTCGCTGCAGGCAAGCTGCGCGAATACCGTGAATGGACGGAAAGCCTGGATTACCTCGACGTGCTGCGCCTGCTCGACGTCAGCTTTCGCCTCGGCGCTATCCGTGGCGAGCGGGTGTTCGGACGCATCCAGGAAATCGTCGGCGACGTGGACATCGAAAACCTCGCGATCCCCTTCACCGCGGTTGCCACCGACCTGACCAACCAGCAGGAAATATGGTTCCAGGAAGGCTGCCTGCACCAGGCGATGCGCGCCTCGGCGGCGATTCCCAGCCTGTTCACGCCAGTCATCCAGGGCAAGCGCATGTTGGTCGATGGCGGCTTGCTCAACCCGCTGCCAATCGTGCCGGTGGTTTCCAGCCACTGCGACCTGATCATCGCGGTCAACCTCAACGCCACCAACCAGAATCACTACCAGTTGCCGGTAATCGAGCGCCCCGCCGCCCTCAAGGGCCGTATCGATCAATTGATGAGCAACCTTGGCTCGCGCCTGCCGAGCTTTCGCCGCAAGAGCGAGGACGATGCCCTGCTGCTCGCCGAGGAGCAACGCATCGCCGACGACGTCAGCCCGGCAGGCGCGCCAAGCCGCAAAGCGGACGAAGATGAACCGGTGCCCAAGTCCGCCAGCGGCTCGCGAGTCGTCGAGTTCAGCGGGCCGGCGTCGCTGCTGGAGCTGGTCAACCAGAGTTTCGAGGTCATGCAGACATCCCTGGCGCAGTACAAGATCGCCGGCTACCCGCCGGACATCCTGATCAACGTGCCCAAGCGCGCCTGCCGCTTCTTCGAGTTCTACAAGGCACCGGAGCTGATCATGCTGGGCCGGCAGATCGCTCGCGATACCCTCGACAAGTACGAAAGCGAACGCGGCTGATCAGGCGCGTGGCTCCTCGCCCGGCAGCGGCTTGTCAACCAGCGCTTCGGCGGCTGGCGTCTTGTTCGCCACCCAGTCGCTGAGCAGGCTGTAGGCCACTGCCAGCAGGGTCGGGCCGAGGAACAGGCCCATGAAGCCAAACGCCAGAATGCCGCCGAACACACCGAGCAGCACCACCACCAGCGGCAGGTTGCCGCCACGACTGATCAGGTAGGGCTTGAGGATATTGTCCACGCCGCTGATGACGAAGAAGCCCCAGACACCCAGGAAGATCGCCATACCGATCTCCCCCTGCCACACCAGCCACGCCACGGCTGGCCCCCAGATCAGCGGCGGGATCATGATGAAGCTGAAGGCGAAGGTCAGCAGGCCCAGTACCAGAGCCCCCGGCACTCCGGCAATGATGAATCCGATGTAGGCCAGCACGGCCTGCGCCGCCGCGGTGCCGATCACGCCGTTGACGACCCGCTGCACCGTACCGGCGACCAGCTCCAGATAGTGATCGGCGCGCTCGCCGATCAACCGCTCCAGCAGGCTGTGCACGAACACCGCCAGGCGCGGACCATCACGGTAGAAGAAGAACACCAGCACCAGGCTCAAGGCCAGCTCGACCATGCCCCCGCCGACCTTCGCGCTACGCGCCACCAGCCAGTTGCCGACCTGCCCCAGATAAGGCCGCAAGGTATCGAAGAAGGCGGCCCCCTGCTGATCGATGGTGCGCCACAACTCCACCAGGCGATCGCCAACCAACGGAATGCTGGCCAGCCAGCTCGGTGGCGGCGGCAGGCCATCGACCTGCAGGTCCTTGACCAAGGCATTGGCGTCCTTGATGTGGTCGGCCAGATTGAAACCCAGCCAGACCAGCGGCACCGCAACCATGATCACCCAGAGCCCGGTAAGGATGCCCGCCGCGAGCGACATTCGGCCGTTGAGCAACTGCGTCAGCAGGCGCATCAGCGGCCAACTGGCAAAGGCCAGCACCGCCGCCCAGAACAGAGCCGACCAGAATGGCGCCAGCACCCAGAGGCTGGCTGCCAGCAGGCCGAGCAGCAGGATCTGCACCAGCAGACGATCATTAGTGGCCATCAAGCGAAACTCCCTTCGACGAAACGACAAAGCGCCCTGACGGGCGCTCGATCACAGGCGATTGTGGACAACAGCTTAACAGGCCATCGAAAACCCCAGGAGAGGCGTGCGAGACGATCCGCAGGCCCTCCCATAGAGCGGCCGATAAGCGCAGCCTGGGCATTATGCATGGACATTCCGACTGAACGTGCCAGCCATGTTTGACAGCCTGATTAACGCAACAAACGCACGTTCAGTTTGTCGCCCTCAATCTCGCCAAGCTCCAGGCGCGCTTCGCGCACACGCTGCTCGATGAGCGCCTCGCGCCAGGCTTCGGCCTGGCTGCCGGCGAGGGTAACGCGCAATGTGCTGTCGAGACGCAAGCTGCGCGCCACCACCTCCACCCAGGCGCTGTCGGCCTTGGCTTCGACGGGCAGCTTCAGCTCGCCATCGCTGCGCAGCTGTCGCAGCAAGGTCGCCGGGGTGGGCAGAAGAACGCCCAGCGGTGCGTCGGCGTCCAGCTGCTCGACATGCAGGTATGCGCGGCGGTTACCACGCGTAATGCTGTAAAGCGCCAGCAGGCTTTCGTGATTCGGCTCGGCCAGGCGTAACAAGGCATAGGACTGCTGATCATCGGAGCCGTACAGCGTGGAGTTGCCAAATACCGAGTTGGCCCACAGGCTGCTCGCACCGCACTCGCGCCCCTCGCACCAGTAGAGCAGTTCCGCCCCCTTTTTCAGCAGGCTTTCCCGCGCGGCGGTGAACACCTGATCGGCACTGTGGGTGCGCGGTAGCTCATAGGTCACCGCCTGATGCTGGCCTCGCGTGAGAATTTCTCGCTCGTAACGCAAGCGCCCGCTGATACGGCGAATGGAGCCTTGCGGATAGATTCGCTCGGCGTCAGGTGCTTGCTTGAACGCGACGATGTGGCTGGCGGGGAAACGCGGCAAGACTTCGAGATCGTGACTACCAGGCGGATCGGCCGCCAGTGCGGCACCACTGCAAACCGTGACAAGCACCGCAGAGAAGAACTTCACAGCCCCCTTCATGAGCTGGCAGTCCACTGTAGACACACGACGGGTGAGCTTGCAAAGCAGCAACGGGCGACGTTTAACGGGTCGATCATGCGATCCTCCATGGCAGACCGCCACACCTTTCCCCAGGGCCGCCGGCAAGTCAAGGAATGTGCAGGAATGGATTGAAACAATCCGCTACACGTTGCGCACCTGCCTCGTCATCCAGGTGCAGATGGTGACCACCCGGCAGGCGGTGGATCTCGAACGGAAGATCCTCCAGTAGCGCCTGCACCCCCGACTGCGCCCCCATCATCCCCTGCTCGGCCAGCACGAAGCTCACCGGGCACTGCAGCGCACGAACGAAAGCCTGGGCATGAGCCCAGCTCAGACGTAGCGGCGACGGCAGCGTCAGGCGACTATCGGTGCGCCAGGTGTAACCACCCGGCACCGGCATCAGGCCGCGCTGGGCCAATAATTCGGCCGCCTCACGGCTGACCGCACCAACGCCTTTCATGCGCGCCTCGACGGCGCGCGCCATCTCGGCATACACCGGTTTGCGCTTGTCGCTGAGCGCCTGCCTGGCGCGCAACGCCTCGCCCAGCTTGGCGGGTGCCTGTTGCGCTTCACCGGTGTAGGGCACCAGGCCGTCGATCAACGCCAGGCGCGCGACCCGCTCGGGCATCGCCCCAGCGAGCAATACCGCGGTGATGGCGCCCATGGAATGACCCAGGATGGAAAATCGCTCCCAGCCAAACTGTTCGGCGACCTGGAGCACGTCAAAGGCATAGTCCCACAACGCATAGCCGGCCCCTGGCGAACGATGATCGGAGTGGCCATGGCCGGCAAAATCCAGGGCGACGATACGCAGCCCCTGAAGCTTCGGCGCCAGCCGCGCGAAACTCGCTGCGTTATCCAGCCAGCCGTGCAGAGCGAGAACCGGCAAACCGTCCTCCGGCCCGTAGAGATGAGCAGCCAACTCGATATGCGGCAGGCTCAGACGAACTTCCTCGAAATCCATGTTCATGCACGTTGCTCCTGGCTACCGGCCCAGCGGGTGAACAGCTGACGCAGCAGCTCGGCGGTGGCCTGTGGGCGCTCCAGCGGGAACATATGCCCGCCAGGCAGATTGTGGTACTCGGCGCGCGGCATGCGCCGCAGCAGACGCGCATGATGCGGCAATACCACCCGGCTGTGGCGACCGCGCACCATGGCCAGCGGCACCGCCAACTGCTGCGGGCGGCCCGGCGAAGTATGCGGCACGCTGCGGTAGATACTGATTTCGGTCGCAGGATCGAACTTCAAACGCAGCCCCTGCTCGCCCCCTTGCAGACCATGCCTGACATAGGCGTCCAGGCACTCAGGGTCGAAGCGTCGAAACAGGCTCTTGTCGGCGAAGTAATCCCGCGCCTCGGCCAGATCGGCGAATGCTTCACGGCGCCCCAGGGTGCGGCCGGCGGGCGTGATGCGGTCGATGAAGCCAAAGCGTTTGGCGGCGCGAATGACCATGCGGTCAGCCAGGGTCAGCACCGGTGAATCGAGCATCACCACCCCACGGTACAGCTCGGGGCAAATCAGGGCCGCGTGATAATGCAGCACGCCGCCCAGTGAATGGCCCACACCCCAGACTGGCTCACCGCCCTGCTGCAAGTGATGGATCAGTTCATCGACCAGATTCGACCAGTTGTCATTGACCGGAAACCGTGGATCGTGGCCGTGCTGCTCCAGGTGCTGCACATCGAAATCCGGTGCCAGGGCAGCGAACAGCTTGCCGTAGGTGGCAGACGGGAAGCCGTTGGCATGAGCGAAGAAGATCGGCTGCGGCATGCATCACACTCGAAAAAGCGAACATACCCGGATTCTCCGGCAGCCCTGAGCGCACGGCAATGACCGTAACCGCCATTGATGGCGGCGCAACGGCCAGGGCTATAGCAGCAGACGCCCGACAATGCTCGCCGCCACCAGCAGGAATACCAGGCCACAGACGAAATCGATGGTCGGGGCCACCTGCAGCAAACGCTGGCGCATCAGCGGCCGGCTCAGTGTCAGGCCCAACAGACTGAACCAGAACAGGCTCAGGCCAAACAGCAGCGCAGCACAGGCCACCTTGCCGGGCACCGACATATCAGCCGGCACCAGACTGCTGAGCAGGGCCAGGAAGAATACCAGTGCCTTGGGGTTACCCAGACTGGTGAATACCCCGCGCAACCAGGGGCCGAACAACGAGGGCGCCAGCTCACCATCCAGGCGTCTGGGACCGGCACTGCCGCGCCACCAGGCGCGCACGGCAGTAACGCCCAGCCAGCCCAGATACAGCGCTCCGCCTATCTGCACCAGATCGAACAGCCACTCGGTGCGGCTGAGCAACAGGGCCACACCGCTGAGCACCAGCGTGCCGTGCAGAAGAATGCCGCAGGCCAGGCCCAGCGCACTGAGCAGACCCGCGCGCTGGCCCTGGTGCAGGGCGGTACGGACCACCAAAGCCACATCGGGGCCGGGGCTGATAAGGGCGACCGCGAACACGGCAGCCAGCGACAGCAAGACGGACGTCTCCTGCATGGTGATCTCCAGGAAATTGAAAGGACGGGATGTGCGGGTGGATCAGCCCTGGCGCAGGCGCGCCGGCGGCAGACCGTAGGTGCGGCGAAACAGCCGCGAGAAATGCGCCTGGTCGTAAAACCCCAGGCGCAGGGCGATCTCGCTCAAGGGTTGTCCGGCCAGCACCAGCGGCAACGCTCGCTGCAGGCGCAGCTGCATCAGCCACTGATGGGGTGGCAAGCCGGTGTGCTGGCGAAAACGTCGCAGTGCCTGCCACGGGCTCATGGCGCAGAACACGGCGATCTCCTCCAGCGACGGCGGATCGTCCAGACGGCTTTCCAGCCAGTCGCGCAGCTGCTGCCAGGTGTGATGATCGAAAACGCGATGCGCCTCGCTGACGCGCAAGGTCGACCCCATTTCCAGCAGATGGGCCAATGCCTGCCAGAGCGCCTCTTCCTGGGCCAGTTGCGAACCTTCCAGCATCGCCGCATGAAATCGCTGCAGGTGCTGCGACAGCAAAGGGTTACGCAAGCTGCTGGTGGTCAAACGTGGTGCGCCCTGGCGGCCGTCGCTCAGGGTGCGACTCGCCTCGTCCAGCCAGGAGGGATCGAATGCCATCACCCGGATGCGGTAGCTCTGCCCATCCAGACAGGCGCCGTCGTGAATCCCTTCCGGCGCCATCAGCAGCACGTCCCCTGCCCCGACATGCCGGCGCTCACCACCATAGGCGTAGCGATGCTGCCCCTGTATCAGCAGGCCGACGTGATATTCCAGATGAAAGTGCCGGGGAAAGGCGAAGCGGCGGTACTCGGCATCGATCAGACGGACGCCAGGCAAGCTGCTTTGAATGTGAGTGATGTGATCCATGCGCGTACTGTAGCGCCGTGAGCCGGGTAAATCTTGGATGAAATTGCAGGCATCAGAGCCGGCCAAAAGGCCTGCGAGCTGGCGTCCGACAGCACGAGCCAGGCGCCAAAGCGCAGCTCACCGGCTGTAGCTTCAACGCAGCAGCCTTTGGACAGGCTCTCAGCGTTTCGGCGCTTGCTCACCCAGAGGCACGATGGCCATCGTCAGCCGTGAGATGCAACTGGCCTTGCCGTCGTCGCCACTGAGGCGAATATCCCAGACATGCGTGGTACGCCCCAGATGCACCGGCCGCGCAACGGCATGTACGCGCCCGCTGCGCAGACCACGCAGGTGGTTGGCGTTGACCTCCAGGCCGACGCAGTAGAAACGGCTGCTGTCGATGCACAGGTAGCTGGCGGTGGAACCCAGCGTTTCCGCCAGGACCACCGACGCACCGCCATGCAACAGGCCGTAGGGCTGATGGGCACGCGAGTCGATCACCATGCTGGCGCTGAGCGATTCGTCGTCGAAGGCTTCGAAACGAATGTCCAGCACCTCGCCAATACTGTTTTTCAGGGTCGCATTGAGCGCATCGATATCAGGCGGTCGTTGCCACAGTGCCATGCCAGCATTCCTTCTGCCGTGTCGAAAAACCAGGCCGGCAGAGGCCGGCCCATTCATGATCAATCGTGCCAGAGCACCGCTTCGCTGCGCTGCTGCCACTCGGCGAAACGCCCGCCGTAGGTGCCCTCGATCACCGCGCGCTTGATCTTCAGAGTCGGCGTGAGGAAACCGTTCTCCACCGCCCAGACGTCCTTGACCAGCACCAGTCCCTGCAGCTGCTCATGATGATCGAGACAACCGTTGACCTCGGCGAGCAAGGCCTTGAGGCTGCTTTCCAACTCATCACGGTTGTCGTTGGCCGCCTCCTGACGCCCCACGTCCGAAAGCACGCAAAGGGCAATGGGCTGCGGCAGACCATCGCCAACCACGCACACCTGCTCGATACGCGAGTGCTCGCCTATGCGGTTCTCGATCGGCGCTGGCGCCACGTACTTGCCCTTGCTGGTCTTGAAGATTTCCTTGATTCGCCCGGTCAGGCGCAGATTGCCCTCGGCGTCCTGCTCACCCTTGTCGCCAGTGCGCAAGAAACCATCGTCGGTCAGCGCCTCGGCGGTCTTGAGCGGATCCTTGTAGTAGCCCTGCATGGTCGCGCCACTGCGCACCTGGACTTCACCATCCTCGGCAATGCGCACCTCGACACCCGGATTGTTCTGGCCAATCCAGCCCTGCTTGAACTTGCCAGGTCGGCACACGTGGGAATAGCCGCAGTTCTCGGTCATGCCGTAGACCTCCTGGATCTCCATACCCAGGCGGCGATACCAGTTGAGCAGCGTCTCGGGCACCGGCGCAGCGCCGGACAGCGCGTAGCGAATGGCGTCCAGGCCAAGCCCGGCGAGGACCTTGCGCCCGATGAAGTGGCCAATGATCGGCAGGCGCAGCAGGCGGTCGAGCTTCTGCGCCGGCATCTTGCTGTAGACGCCCATCTGGAACTTGGTCCAGATGCGCGGCACGCCGAACATCACCGTCGGCCGTGCGCGTTTGAGGTCGGCGAGGAAGGTATCCAGGCTTTCGGCGAAGAAGATCGTCTGCCCGGCATAGATCGACGCCAACTCGACGAACATGCGCTCGGCCACGTGACACAGCGGCAGGTAGGAGATCAGCCGATCATCCTCACCCACGCCGAACAGCGTGATGGCATTGCTGGCAGCGAAACCGAAATTGGAGAAATTGTGCATCACGCCCTTGGGCATGCCGGTGGTGCCGGAGGTATAGATGATGGTCGCCAACTGGTTGGCTGCAGGCTTGGGGTCATCCTGAACCGGCGCGCTGCGCTGCAGGTCGTCCCAGCGGTAATCGAATTCGCCGTGCGGATGCAGTGGCAGGCTGACGGTCGGTAACCCCTGCGGCAGCCCCGGCGCCATCGACGCCCAGTCGTCGAGCTTGCCAATGAAAGCCAATGCCGCCTCGGAATGCTCCAGTACCTGGCCCATGGAGTCGGCGGTGAGATTGGGATAGAGCGGCACCGAAACATGACCGGCCATCCAGATGGCCAGGTCGGTGATGATCCAGTGCGCACAGTTCTTGGAAATGATGGCGATACGGCTGCTGGGCGGCAATTCCCGGCTGCGCAGCCAATTGGCGGCTCGACGTGCCTGTTCGCCGACATCGGCCCAGCTCAGCTCCAGCAGTTGGCCGCCCCCCAGAGGCTGCACCATGTAGGTTTTGTTCGGGTGCCTTGCTTCACGTTCGTAAAACAGCTCGAGCGGCAAACGGATTGCATCAGCCACGGGGCTTGCTCCTTTGTTGTTTTTGTAGGAATCAACCAAGCATTTGCTTGGTTGAATATTCCACGCAGACAAAAGAGGCGCAAGTTAAGAAATGTTTCTCGCCTGGAACATTTGCATGCTCCTACGAAGGCCAGGCGGGATGCACCTGCAGCGCCGCGAAAGGCGCTGCGGGCTCAACGGGGATGGATCAGCGCCAGCAGTTCCATCAACCCGGCGGCCGGAATGTCGCCTTCCAGTTCAGCCAGGCTGGCAGTGCGCATGGGCAACGGCTCCTGGCGATGACCGTGCACCAACAACCCACCCAATGCACCAATCAGAGGCTGGTGGCTGACCAGCAGCACCTCGGCGCTTTCACGCTCATCGAGATGCTTCAGCACTTCGCGCGGATCACTGTCCGGGGTCAGCCAGGGCACCGTAACGGCTTTGCCGGCGAAGCCCAGTTCGCCGCGTACCAGCTCGGCCGTCTGCTGAGCACGCACATAGGGGCTGGCAACAATGGCAGTCAATGGCCGGCCGGCGAGCTGAGCGGCTGCCTGCAGCACTTCATTGCGACCGTGAGCAGTCAGCTCGCGGGCCGCATCGCTTTCAGCCTGCGGCTCGGCTTCACCATGACGCAGCAGCCATAGCCTCACAGCTTGGGCTCCTCGTCGCGCACCGGATGTGGCGCTGGCGGGATGCTGTGTGCGGTTTCGCCTTCCGGCGCGCGCGGCGCAGGCCAATCAGCGAACGGCCAGGGTTTTTCGTCGGTATTGAAGGTACCGAAACGACCGATCTGCGCCAGGTACTGGCTCAGGCTGTCACCAAAACTCATCAGTCCGCCATTAGGCGCCCCGTAGAACAGGCGATATCCCAGTTGCAGCAGCACCACCGCACCGAGCACCACCTCGGCCAGTTGCCAGACGATGACGAAAATCACCATCCACAGAATGCGCAGCAGAATCGACTCACGCTCCAGTTCCTGTTTTTCATCGCTCATGACTCACGCTCCTTGATTGGCTGCCGGGCTCAGAAACCCGCTGTAGGGATGAAATCGACATCGGTCTTGGGCTCGCCGAGCATCAGCAGTTCGATGACCTGAGCCAGCGTACGCCCCTCGAAAAGAATGGCATGCAAACCTGCGACCAGTGGCATGTACACGTCCAGCTCCTCGGCGCGAGCCTTGAGTACCTTCAGTGTGTTGACCCCTTCAGCGACTTCTCCGAGACGCTGCACGGCCTCTTCCAGGCTGAGACCTTCGCCCAGGGCGAAGCCCACCTGATAGTTGCGGCTCTTCGGTGACGAACAGGTGACGATGAGGTCACCGACGCCTGCCAGGCCGAGAAAGGTCATGGGGTTGGCGCCGAGCTTGACCGCGAAACGGGTCATCTCCGCCAGGGCACGGGTGATCAGCATGCTCTTGGTGTTCTCGCCCATGCCCAGCGCCGCCGCCATGCCGGACATGATGGCGTAGACGTTCTTCAGCGCCCCGCCGAGCTCCACCCCGAAACGGTCGGCGCTGGCGTAGACACGGAAGGTCCGCCCATGCAGGGCCTGCTGCACGCGCAGGCACAGCTCTTCGTCTTCACTGGCGATCACCGTCGCGGTCAGAGCGTGGTCGGCCACCTCCTTGGCCAGGTTCGGCCCGGACAACACGCCAATGCGCGCATCGGGGGCGATCTCTTCGAGAATCTGACTCATCAGCTTGAAGGTCTTGGCCTCGATGCCTTTGGTCGTACTGATCAGCATCTTGTCCGCCAGCAGCGGCGCGACGGGTTGCAGGGCATCGCGCAGGGCGCTGGAAGGCAACGCGACCAACACCAGCTCGACCTGCTGCAGCACACCGCTAAGGTCGCTGGTCGGCTCGATACCGCAATGCAGCTTGACGCCCTTCAGGTAGCGCGGGTTTTCCCCGCTCTGGCGCATCTGCTCGGCCTGCTCGGGGTCGCGCATCCACTGCAGGACGCGCTGGCCGTTTTCCGCCAGCAGATTGGCCAAGGCGGTGCCGAAGCTGCCGCCGCCGATTACGGCAATGGGTTGAAGCTGTGTCATAGGTCTTCCGAATGAGGCCATTGGTGATGGCGGTCTGCAGGCATTATACGGAGCCGAGAGTACCCGGCCAGGGCAAAAGTTCAGTGCTGGCCGCCTATCGAGGCAGACAAACGAGAATTACCGCAGAGTGCGCACGCCTGAGACTGGCAAAGCGCAGCCGGTCGGTTAACATGCCGGATCGACGTTAATTGCCAAGGACGATTCGTGCCCACAGGCAGCCCCTTGCCCCCGCCCAGCTCGTCTCGCCAGCAGACAGCGGAGCCGCCAATCACCAGGGACGGCATGGCCATCGGTCAGCGCCGCGGCTGGAACATCCATACCCGTACCCAGCTGATCAGCGTTGGTCCGGCGCTGTTGCTGACGCTGCTGCTGACCGGCTTTCTGACCTTCACACGCCTGCAGGATCTGCGCCAGGAACAAGGCCACACCGGCCAGTTGATCGCCAATCAGCTCGCCCCTGCCACCGAATATGGCGTGCTCAACGGCAACCTGCAAAGCCTGGAGGCCCTGCTGCGCGCCACCCTGAGCACCCCTGACGTGCGCTTTGCAGAAGTTCGTGATCGCAACGACGACATCCTTGTGTACGTGGAACTGCCCAAGGAACAAGGTCATAGCACCCCGCAGGTCGAGGTGTTCCAGGCGCCGATTCGTCTGCAGGGACCGCCTTCCCACCTGCAGACGCTGCCGCCGCTGGGCAAGGTGCTCGGCGACGGCTACCTGGGGCGGGTCGTCGTCGGCATGTCCAACGACACCTTCAACACCCGTCAGCAGGAAATCCTGCTCAAGGCCGGCGTTCTGTCATTGTTCGCCCTGCTCCTGACCTTCCTCCTCGCCCGTCGCCTGGCCAAACGCCTGGCGCAACCGCTCAGCGCCATGGGGCTGGCTCTGGAGCGCATCCAGAGCGGCGACTACCGCCCATCCCTGGCCGAACGCGGCAACGACGAGCTGACCGACCTGGCCCGGCACATCAACAACCTGGCTCGCGCGCTCGAGCAAAGCGGCCAGGAGCAGCAGCAGGCGATTGCCGAACTGATTCAGGCCCGCGAGGAATCCGAGCAGGCCAACCGCGCCAAGTCCGACTTCCTGGCGATGATGAGCCACGAACTGCGCACCCCCATGAATGGCGTGCTGGGCATGCTGCAGTTGCTGGAAACCACCAGTCTCAATGACGAACAGACCGAATACGCTGCCCTGGCCACCGAGTCCACCGAACACCTGCTCAAAGTGATCAACGATATCCTCGACTTCTCGCGGATCGAACGCGGTGCGCTGGAGCTCGAAGCCATTCCCTTCAGCCTGCTGGAGCTGCTGCAAGGCTCGGTGCAGGTGTTCCAGCACAGCGCCCAGCAACGTGGCCTGCGCCTGCTGCTGGAAACCCAAACCGGCCTCGACCAGCTGGAAGTGCGCGGCGACCCCACACGCATCCGGCAGATCCTGGTCAACCTGGTCGGCAACGCGCTGAAGTTCACCGAAGAAGGCCAGATCCGCGTGGAGACCCGCTGGCAGAAGCTGGACGAGCAGGTGCTGTGGTTCACCTGCGCCGTGCATGACAGCGGTATCGGCGTCGATGCCGAGCGCCTGGAGCACATGTTCGATGCCTTCCAGCAGGCCGACACCTCGATTTCTCGGCGTTACGGCGGCACTGGTCTTGGCCTGCCGATTGCCCGCACCCTGGCCGAGCGCATGGGCGGTACCCTGCGTGCGGAAAGCCAATTAGGCGAAGGCTCGGTATTCACCCTGGAGATACCGTTGCCCTTTGTGCCTTGCAGCGAGCATTTGCACAGCAGCGACAACCAGGCGCTCGGCAGCGGCGACGGCCAGGCCGTGCTGTTGGTCGAGGACAACCCGGTCAACCAGACGGTAATCGAAGCCATGCTGCGCAGCCTGGGCTATCAGGTCAGTCTGGTCGGCGATGGCCAGCAAGCAGTGCAGAGCGTCGCCCAGCACGACTACGACGCGATTTTGATGGACTGTCGCCTGCCGCTGATGGATGGCTACGAGGCCACGCGGCAGATCCGTCAGCTTGAACAGGGGCAGCATGTGCCCATCATCGCCCTGACGGCCAATGCCCTGCAGGGCGACCGCGAAGCCTGCCTGGAGGCGGGAATGAACGATTACCTGGCAAAACCGTTCAAACGAGCTGATTTACAGCGCATTCTGGTGCGTTGGCTGCCAGTCCGGGCATAAGTGACTGGCGCCCGTGACAAGCCCGAGTTACAAGGGGAAACTGCTGTCCTGTGACAATACGGAACTAGCAGAGTACAACTGTACTCACTGCGCTGTGACTTTCACCACAACGCAACAGTCTATGACTAGGCTGCCGGCATACCCCTACCGGGCGTAGCCGGCCAGGACGATTCGCCCAGCCTTAGAAGCGTGGGGACAATTGAGGAGCTCGCATGACAAGACAAAACGCCTACACTCGGGAAGACCTGCTCGCCTGCAGCCGCGGCGAACTGTTCGGCCCGGGGAACGCGCAACTGCCCGCCCCAAATATGCTGATGATCGATCGCATCGCTCACATCAGTGAAACCGGCGGCAAGTACGGCAAGGGCGAAATCGTCGCTGAGCTCGATATCAATCCGGACCTTTGGTTCTTCGGTTGCCACTTCGAGGGTGACCCGGTGATGCCGGGCTGCCTCGGTCTCGACGCCATGTGGCAGCTGGTCGGCTTCTACCTCGGCTGGCAAGGCAACCCGGGCCGTGGTCGTGCCCTGGGCAGTGGCGAAGTGAAATTCTTCGGTCAGGTTCTGCCGACCGCCAAGAAGGTCACCTACAACATTCACATCAAGCGCACCATCAGCCGCTCACTGATCCTCGGCATCGCCGATGGCACCGTGGCCGTCGACGGTCGCGAGATCTACAGCGCCGAAGGCCTGCGCGTCGGCCTGTTCACCTCCACCGACAGTTTCTGAAGGACTTGCACATGCGTCGTGTAGTGATCACCGGTCTGGGCATCGTTTCCTGCCTGGGTACTGATAAAGAAGCCGTAGCTGCCAGCCTGCGCGCAGGCAAGTCCGGCATCCGCTTCAATCCCTCCTACGCCGAGATGGGCCTGCGCAGCCAGGTGTCCGGCTCGGTCAACCTGAACCTGGAAGAGCTGATCGACCGTAAGCTGTATCGCTTCATGGGCGATGCGGCGGCCTTCGCCTACCTGTCGATGGAACAGGCGATCAAGGACTCCGGCCTCAGCGAAGAGCAGATTTCCAACCCGCGTACCGGGCTGATTGCCGGCTCTGGCGGTGCTTCCACCGTCAACCAGATGGAAGCCATCGACACCCTGCGCGAAAAAGGCGTCAAGCGCATCGGCCCATACCGCGTGACCCGCACCATGGGCAGCACCGTATCGGCTTGCCTGGCCACGCCGTTCAAGATCAAGGGCGTGAACTTTTCCATCTCCTCGGCCTGCGCCACCAGTGCACATTGCATCGGCCAGGCCATGGAGCAGATCCAGCTGGGTAAACAGGACGTGGTCTTCGCCGGCGGCGGTGAAGAAGAGCACTGGAGCCAGAGCTGCCTGTTCGACGCAATGGGCGCCCTCTCCACCCAGTACAACGAGACGCCGGAGAAAGCCTCCCGCGCCTATGACGCCAAGCGTGACGGTTTCGTCATTGCTGGTGGTGGTGGCATGGTCGTGGTCGAGGAGCTGGAACACGCTCTGGCCCGCGGCGCCAAGATCTACGCCGAAATCGTCGGTTACGGTGCCACCAGCGACGGTTACGACATGGTCGCGCCGAGCGGTGAAGGCGCGATTCGCTGCATGCAGCAAGCGCTGGCAACCGTCGACACCCCGATCGACTACCTGAACACCCACGGCACCTCGACGCCGGTTGGTGATGTCGCGGAAATCAAAGGTGTGCGCGCCGTATTCGGCGACAAGGCTCCGGCCATCAGCTCGACCAAGAGCCTGTCCGGTCACAGCCTCGGCGCTGCCGGCGTGCAGGAAGCGATCTACTGCATGCTGATGATGGAAGGCAACTTCATCGCTGCATCGGCCAACATCGACGAGCTCGACCCGGAAGTGGCCGACCTGCCAATCCAGCTCAAGACCGCCGAAAACGCCAAGCTCGACACCGTGATGAGCAACAGCTTCGGCTTCGGCGGCACCAACGCCACGCTGGTGCTCAAGCGCTGGGCAGGCAAGTAACTGCTGCGGTAATGAAAACGGCGCCTTCGGGCGCCGTTTTCGTTTTTGGCCCTGCCTCAGACCTTGAAGCGCGTCACCAGGTTGTTCAGGTCGACGGCCAGGCGCGACAACTCCTGGCTCGATGCACTGGTCTGATTGGCCCCGGCTGACGTCTGCATCGACAGATCGCGGATGTTGACCAGGTTGCGGTCCACCTCACGCGCGACCTGCGCCTGCTCCTCGGAAGCGCTGGCGATCACCAGGTTGCGCTCGTTGATCGAGGAGATCGCCTGGGTGATCTGCTCCAGCGCCACGCCGGCAGCCTGGGCCACTTCTAGCGTGGAGCGGGCATGGCCAGTGCTGCTCTGCATGGCACTAACGGCGCGATCCGTTCCGCCCTGGATACCGCCGATCATCTGCTCGATTTCCTGGGTCGACTGCTGGGTGCGATGGGCCAGCGCCCTCACCTCGTCGGCTACTACAGCGAAGCCGCGACCTGCATCACCAGCCCGAGCAGCCTCGATGGCGGCATTGAGTGCCAGCAGGTTGGTCTGCTCGGCGATGGAGCGAATCACGTCGAGCACCTTGCTGATCTCGTGCACACGCTCGGCAAGCTGCTCGACCTCACCCGATGTGGTGGTGACATCGCTAGCCAGCTGTTCGATGGAGCCGACGGTCTGGCGCACCTGCTCACGCCCGTGCTGGGCAGTGATGGTCGACTCGCGCGAGGCTTCGGAGGTGCTCACGGCGTTACGCGCCACCTCCTCGACCGCCGTCGTCATCTCGTTCACCGCAGTGGCGGCCTGCTCGATCTCGGTGTTCTGCTGATGCAGACCGCGAGTCGAATCCTCGGTCACCGCATGCAGTTCTTCCGATGCCGACGCCAGCTGGTTGGAGGAATCGGAAATGCCCTGGATGGTGGTACGCAGGCTCTGCTGCATGTCTTTCAGGGCGCCGAGCAAGCGCGCAGGTTCGTCTTTCCCTTCCGTGTGAATGCTCTGCGTCAAGTCGCCGGAGGCGACTTGCTCCGCCACCCGCACCGCCTCACTCAGCGGCGCGACGATACTGCGCGTCAACAGCAGCGCCAGTGCGACAGTGATCAGGGTCGCCAGCACCATCATGGCGATTACCCAGACCCGCGCAGACTCGGTCACATCGGCAGCCATTTTCCCGGCAGCCAGAGCACTTACCCTGTTGATCTCAGTCAGCTTGATGAGGCTCTGCAGCATGGCATCGGCATGCTGGTTGATCGAACCGCCAACGACCTCGGCAGCCGCCTCGAAATCACCTTGACGAACGGCCTCCGTTATACGGCCTTGCTCCTGCAGGTAAGCTGCTTCGGCACGTTTGAACTCGTCATAGATACCCTGTTCTTCGGCGCTGGAAATCAGTTGTTCATAATTCCCCAGACTCTTGCCAAGGGATGAGCGCAACTCCTCAGCCAGGCGAAGATTGTTCTGCACCTGGGCTGAATCACGATTGAGGATCAAGCGCAGGGTAATGGCGCGCAAACGCAAGACGTTGACGTTGACGTCACCAATGGCCAGGACGCTTGGCAGCCAGTTCTCGTTGATCTCATCGGACTTTTCACGCATCGCCCCCATCTGCGTCAGTGAAAAAATCCCGAGCAGTACAACAAGCAAAGCAACCAGCCCGAATCCAATAGCCGCCCGTGGGGCGATAGAGAAATTTCGCAGTGACATTTCGTGGAACTCCCTTTTGCGCGCACAAATCGAGACATCCATAGCCTTGCCTGGCATAGGACCTTGGAGATTGCGCTAATCCCTAATCTCTTATCGACGCCATCCACGCACTCTTGATCAGAAAAAAGAAAATCTTAACGACGCAGCGCCCCGGCCATCGCCTGGTCGACATGGTGGCGCCATTCGGCATCACGCCAGTCCTGCTCCCTGCTGACATGCCAGTCATCACGTTGCTGGCTCTGCTCGCACTGCCGAAAGCCATCGTCCCACCCCTGCGTGTACAGAGGCTCGGACTGATAGCGGCTGAGCGCTTTGGTGTAACCGCCCAACGGGCCGGCGGCTGCCCGCCCACTCTGGCAGCCCGCCTCGAAACCATCGACGAAGGCTGGCGGATAGTCGGCAGCCAACATGCTTTCGCGCAGGCTCTGGCAGGCGGCGAGCATGACCAGCAATCCGCCGAGCAGCATCCGCTGGCAAGCCGTCATCTCAGGCGCCCCCAATCCAGTCGGAAAGCGCGGTCTTGAACTGGCACAGCGCCCAAGGGCTGGTGCTGCAGGCGCCGCTTTCCAGCGCCGTGCGCAAGGCGCCGACATCGGCACCGCGAATGTAGCGCTCGGCATCGCCCATGCGGTCTTCACCGCCGAAGCCAGCACCGGCCATCTCTGCCAGCGCCTGCTCCTTGCTCCAGTCCTGATAGATGATGCGATACATCGCCGCGATCAAGCCGGTACGGTTCTGCCCATGCTTGCAATGAATCAACACCGAGCCCTGGGCCTGCGCTTGGCGAATGCTGCGCATCACCTCGATCACATCGGTGTCGTCGATGCGGTCGGTATGCAGCGGCAACTGGATCTGGCGTACACGCGGATCACGCAGCCACTGCTCGTCACTCTTCTGATAGAAGTTGATCACCGTGGCAACGCCGAGCGCCTGCAGCTGCGGCCAGTCCTTCGCCGCCGGCAGCGCGCTGCGATAGAGATCGGGCGTCATGCGATACAGGTTGATGCGCGAGTCCAATGGCTGCGCCCAGTTGCCTGGGCGCACGCCCTGCAAGGGCGCTGCCGGCGAGCTCGTCGCCCCCCAGGCCATGCTCAAGGGCAGTGCCAGCAATGCACTGAAGAACACCAGGGCTGCCAGCACCAGGCGCAGGCTCTGTACGATTCGGTTCATCGGCAGGTTTCTCCCAGGACGGTCTCTTGATAGGAACTACGCGCCACAGGGACGCGGTAAAGCAGCCAGCGATAGGTCAGCACGCAGATCACCCAGTCGATCAGCAGCGTCCACAGGTTGTGTGAAAGGAAATGTGCGCCCTGCAGCATGCGCCCCAGGGAAAACAGCGAACCGAGCCCCAATGCGAATGCCAGCGCCACGCGCGCGAGCCGTGGTCGGCGGTCGCGCAGCACGAAGAACAGCGCCAGCAGCGAGAAGCCGGCCGTGGCATGGCCGCCGGGCCAGCAACGGCCAGGGTTGGCAGTAGGCGCGCGTTCGCTGAGCAGCGGCGTGAACTGCTCCTGGCCACCGAACTCGCTCAGGCTCCAGGGGCAGTGCATGCCGGTCAGCGTCTTCAGCGGAGTGACCACCGAAGTCGACAGGCCCAGCGCCAGCACCAGGTAACCCAGCTGACGGCGCCAGACGCGCAAGCGCGTCGGCAGCAGACTGAGCACGAAGCCGGCGATGGCCAGCACACCCAGCACGATCACCGCCTGCTTGGCGCGGTCATGCAGAATGTCTTCCAGCCAGAAGCTGTGGCGGCCGATGAAACCTTCGCCAGGCTGGTAGAACAGATTAGCCAGGGCGAAATCCACCGGACTGGGATCGATCACCAGCATCAGCGCCATCAACAACAGCGGAATGCCCAGCGCCAGGCGAAAATTGAAATAACGAGACGGCATGGTCGCTCCTTAGCGCTGGCTCATGCGTTGATCTGACTGATCGTCTGGGTGCCAGGCGATCAGGCGTTTGCCGAAGGCATGGCTGGCGCCCTGGTAGTAGGCGATGTCACGCTGCATCAGCGGATCATCAGTGCCGACCTGAGCCTCGCGGCTGCGACCCAGGGCATCTTCGTGGCGACGCATGCCCTGGCGCGGGCTGAGAATCGCCAGATCGTGCCCGTCGAACAGCCCCAGGTGCTGGTAGTTACCCAGCAGGGCGCGGCCTGCTGCGTGATCCTCGCGCAGCACGTTGCGGCCGAAGAAGGTCGACACGTAGTCCAGGTTCAGCAGCCCCATCAGCGTCGGCGCCACGTCGATCTGGCTGGCCACGTCGGCGTACTCGGCAGGTTTGATGTGCTTGGGCGAGTAGACGAACAACGGGATGTGATAGTTGGCCACCGGCAGGTCTTCACGTCCGGCGCTGCCGGCGGTGTGGTCGGCGACGAAGACGAACAGGGTGTCGTCGAACCAGGGCTTGCTGCGCGCCTCGGCGAGGAACTGGCCAATGGCATAGTCGGTGTACTTGACCGCGCCTTCACGCCCGTCGCCCGACTTGATGTCGATACGGCCATCGGGATAGGTGTAGGGGCGATGGTTGGAGGTGGTCATCAGCTGCAGGAAGAAGCGCTTGCCACTGGCGTGGTCGGCATCGGCCACCTTCATCGCCTGGTGATAGAGGTCCTCGTCGGCCATGCCCCAGGCATTCTGGAAGCTCATGTCGGCGTCGGCGACGCTGCTCTGGTCGACGATGCGGTAGCCGTTGCCGCCGAAGAAGGCGTTCATGTTGTCGAAGTAACCGCGCCCGCCGTAGATGAACACGCTGTCATAGCCCTTGGCGCCCAACTGCTGACCCAGGCTGGCGTAACCGGCCTCTCGGCCGATGCGCTTGACGATGGAGCGTCCCGGCGTCGGCGGCATGGACAGGGTGATCGCCTCCAGGCCACGGTCGGTGCGGGTGCCGGTGGCATAGAAGTTGGTGAACACTAGGCTGTGCTTGCGCAGCTCATCGAGATTCGGGGTCAAGCCGCGGGTGTCACCGAAGCTGCCCAGGTACTTGGCACTGAGGCTTTCGATGGTCACCAGCACCACGTTGAGCGGTTTTGGCTGGCCCGGGTTGTCGATCACCCGGCGAATGTCTTCGGGGTCGCTGCCAATGAAGCGTGCATTGGGCTCAGCCACTTCCTCACGCAGCAAGCTGGCCACGGCCTGATCCGGCAAGGTTGCGTAGAACTGCTGGTAATCCAGCTCGTTGTTACGGAAGGCGGCGAAGAACTGGTAAGGCCCGTTGCTTGCCAGTTCACGCTGATAGGTGTTGCCGCCCAGCCCACGCGGTGCGTCCTGGCCGACCACGACCAGGCACAGCCCGACCAGCATGGCCAGCAGCATCACGCCTGGCACCGCGCGCTTGAACGGCAGGCGCGGTGCCTGCAGCGCATCGCGCAGGACACGCCGCAGAGCGAAGGTGAGGCCGATCGCCAGGGCAGCCAGTAGCGCCAGCAGCGGGTAGATCGGGTAGGACTCGAGGATGTTGTCCACCACCTCCTTGGAATACACCAGATAATCCACGGCGATGAAGTTGAAGCGCACCCCGAACTCGTCCCAGAACAGCCACTCCGCCACGGCGGTGAACAGCATCACGAAGATGCTGACGGCAACCACGCCGATCAACAGCCGCTGGTGCCAGCGCCGCTGCCACAGCCAGGCCGGACACAGCAGCAGGTACAGCGCCATCGGCGCAGCGGCGTAAAGCAGAAAGCTCAGGTCATAGACCAAGCCGACTGCATACAGGCCGAGCAGGTTGACCGGCGTGATGCCGGCATCGCCCAGATGGCTGATCAGCAGCACGCTGCGGGTAAGGAAGAAAACTGCCAGCCAGACCAACAGAATGATCGACAGATAACGAAGTTGCGCGTATTGAAGCCGTGGCATCGTATGATCCTTGTTGGATGAACGAGCCGAAGTCTGCTCCCCGCGTCGTGAGCCCTTCGTCAAAGCCGTGTGAAAAAATCGTCAAACCCGGGACTAACCGCCGATGCGTATTCTGGTCATCGAAGACAATCGAGACATCCTCGCCAACGTGCTCGACTACCTGCAGCTCAAGGGCTTTACCGTGGACTGTGCCCAGGACGGCCTGAGTGGCTTGCACCTGGCCAGCAGCGGCCATTACGACTTGATCGTGCTGGACATCATGTTGCCCGGCATCGACGGCTATCAGGTGTGCAAACGCCTGCGCGAAGACGGCCGCAGCGAAGTGCCGATTCTCATGCTCACCGCTCGCGATGCGCTGGATGACCGCCTGCAGGGGCTCAACGCCGGCGCCGACGATTACCTGATCAAGCCCTTTGCCCTGTCCGAGCTGGTGGCGCGCATCGAGGCGATCCTGCGCCGCAGCCGCGGCAGCCGCAAACGCCAGCTGCAGGTCGCCGACCTCAGCTATGACCTCGACACCCTGCACGTCAGCCGCGCCGGTCAGCCGCTCAAGCTCAACCCGCTGGGCCTCAAGCTACTGGCCATCCTCATGCAGCGCAGCCCGGCCGTGGTGCGCCGCGAGGCCCTGGAAGAAGCCCTGTGGGGCGACGATTGCCCGGACAGCGACAGCCTGCGCAGCCACATCCATCAACTGCGCCAGGTGCTCGACAAGCCCTTCCCCAGCGCCCTGCTGCACACCATCCATGGCGTCGGTTATCGCCTGGCGGAGAGCACCGATGCTGTCTAAGCAACCATTCGAGCGGCGCATCCTGATCGCCTTCGTGCTGATGACCGTGATGGTCAGCGGCCTGTTTTCCCTGAGCATCGTCGCCGTGGTGCACTTCATCGAAGAGCATCTGGTGTCACAGGACATGAGTCGCCAACTGGACGAAACCCTCAAGGAGGACATCAGCCAGGACCTCCCACCGCGTCTGGACAGCAGCACCCGGTTCTTCTCCTCCGATCAGGCCCAATACGCCATTCCAGCGGAGTACAAGGGCCTGCAAGAGGGCTTCAACGAAGTGGTCAACGGTGATCAGGCCTATTACGTCTATGTGCAGGAGATCAATGGCCAGACCTACATGCTGGTGCAGGAACAGGAGGAGTTCGAAGCCCGCGAAAGCGCGCTGTTCAACGTCGTCCTCGCCGGTTTCCTGCTCACCGTGATTGCAGCCTGGGGCCTGGGCCTGGTGACGGCACGCAAGGTCATGGCACCGGTGACACGCCTGGCCCAGCAAGTGCGCCATCGCGATCAACTGCACCCACTGGCACCGCCACTGGCGCCGGACTATCCGGACGACGAGATCGGCCAACTGGCGGCAGCCTTCGACAGCACCCTCGGCCAGGTACGCCAGTCGCTGGAGCGCGAACGCCTGTTCACCAGCGATGTCAGCCATGAACTGCGCACGCCGCTGATGATCATCGCCTCCTCCTGCGAATTGCTCAGCGAGGCGCCGCTGGCCCCGCGCGAGAAGGAACAGGTCGCGCGCATCGCCCGCGCCTGCGAGGAAATGCGCGAACTGGTGCAGACCTTTCTGCAACTGGCGCGCGACAAGAGTAACGAAGCGGTGTTCATCGGCGACCGCTCCCTGGCCAGTGTCGCCGAGGAGCAGGCCAGTCGCTGGGGCGCGCTGATGGAGGAAAAGGGTCTGGAGTTCCAGATGCAGGTCGAGGGCGAGGATCATGGGCAATACAACGCCACCTTTCTCGCCACGGTGATGGCCAACCTGCTGCGCAATGCCCTGCATTACACCGAACACGGCAGCGTGCGCCTGATCCTCGAACAAGGCGCCTTCCGCATCGAAGACAGCGGCGCAGGCATACCGATCGAGCAGCACGAGCGGATCTTCCAGCCCTTCGTACGCGGCGCGCAGGCCCGAGGCGAAGGGCTTGGCCTGGGGCTGTCGCTGGTCAAGCGGATCTGCGCCAAGCAGGGCTGGCAGGTCAGCCTGCAGAGCGAACCGGGCCATACCCGTTTCCGGGTAACGCTGAATACCAGCAGCGTTTGACGAAATTTTCACAGCCCTTTGACGTGATCTTGATGCCCTGACCTCTAGGGTGGCGAACGTGACCCATTTGCCGGACGTTCGCCATGACCAAGCAAAGCCCCATCGAGCTGGAATTTTCCCGCAAGTACGACCGCGACCACTCCCAGCAGTACCTGCACAAGCATCAGGACGGCCTGGCCAGGCGCCTGTCGCACTGGCGTGACGTGCAGGTCGCGCGCCACGCACTGAAGCTTGCCGATGAGCCCAACCTGGTGCTCGATCTGCCCTGCGGTGCCGGGCGTTTCTGGCCGATGCTCTGCGAGCAACCAAACCGGGTGATCTTCGCCGCCGACAACTCGGCCGACATGATCGCCACCGCACGTGCCGCCCAGCCACCCCAGGTGGTGGCGCGGGTCAACAGTTTCCGCACCTCCGCATTCGATATCGATCTGGGCGACAACGCGGTGGACTGCATCTTCTGCATCCGTCTGCTGCATCACATCGAATCGGCCGAACACCGCCTGGCCATCCTGCGCGAGTTTCATCGCGTCAGCCGCGATACGGTGATCGTGTCGCTGTGGGTCGATGGCAACTACAAGGCCTGGAAACGCAAGCGTCTGGAAGCGCGCCGAGCCGCCCAGGGCCGTGCCTCGGAAAACCAGAACCGCTTCGTCGTGGCCAGGAGCACGCTGGAGAACGAATTCCACCAGGCCGGTTTCAGTATTCTCGGCCACCTGGACTTCCTGCCCGGCTACGCCATGTGGCGCACCTACGTCCTGCGCAAGGTGGCCTGAGATGGGTATTCTCAGCGAGAAGGCCCTGACCGCCCTACCCTCGACCGAATTCGACCGCTGGTGGCACAGCCCAGGCGAATGGGTCGAACCGGCCAATCAACGCCGTGGCGGCGAAAGCGGCGTGCGCCTGCTGCAACACTGGGATACCAGCCGGCCAGCGCTGTTCTGCAAGCGCCAGAGCGGGCATATCTACCGCTCGGTGCGCCATCCGTGGGGGCGCCCGACCATCCTGCGTGAGCTGCAAGCCTACCGTGCCCTTGCCCGCCTGGGTGTGCGTACGCCGAACATCGTCTACTGTGCGGCTCGCAAACAGGGCGGACAGTGGCAGGCGTTGCTGATCACCGAAGCACTGAAGGGCTTCGTCAGCCTGGAACAGTTGTACGAGCAGGCACATTCGCCGCAGCTCACCCAACGGATGCTGCAGCGTCTTGCCGCAACCCTGGCGCGCCTGCATCTAGGTGGCTGGCAACACGGCTGCTGCTACGCCAAGCACCTGTTCGTCAAGGCACATGGCGATGGCGATGTGGACATTGCCCTGCTGGACCTGGAAAAAAGCCGCCGACGCTGGCGTGCCGCCAGCGCAGCGCGGCGCGACCTGGGCCAGCTGGAGCGGCATCGCGGCGCCATGCCCGAAGCCGACATGCTCTACCTGCGCCAGGCGTACCAGCAGGCGCTGAACACACCCTGGGGCGGGCTGCAGACATGAATGAAAGCCCCGATCTGGATGCGTTGTCGTTCAAGGGACGGCGTGGCCTGACGCGTATTCTCGATGCCACCGGCTATTCGCTCGCCGGGCTGCGCGCCGCTTACCAGGGTGAGGCGGCGTTCCGCCAGCTGGTGTGGCTCAATCTGGTACTGCTGCCGCTGGCATGGGTAGTCGACGTCAGTCGCGCGGAACGGGCGGTGCTGGTTCTGGTGCCGTTACTGGCACTGGTGGTGGAGTTGCTCAATTCCGCCATCGAAGCGGTGGTGGACCGTATTTCCCTGAACCTGCACCCGCTGTCCAAGCAGGCCAAGGACATGGGCAGTGCGGCACAGATGGTCGCGTTGCTGATGATCGCCCTGAGCTGGGCGATCATCCTGCTCTGATCAGCGCACGGTGAAACGCTGTTCGGCCAGCTTGCGATCGCCCTGATAGACGATGAAATGCCATTCACCGGGCACCACTTCGTGGTGTTCGGTGAACTCGAACGCCATCACGTCCTGCGGCGCGCCGAGCACCAGCTTCTGCTGCACTTCGAACTTGTCATGACGCTGGCCATCGGGGGTAACCACACCGGGCGTGAGGTACAGCAGGGTCAGCGGAGCTTCACCCTCGCGCTTGCCGGCCAGGCTGTAGCGCATGCCGAACTTGGTGCCGAGCTTGGCCGGAACCTGGTCGGTGCGTTGGATCTCCTGATTGCTGCGGGTGAGCACTCGCTCGCCTGGTTGAAAGTCCTGGTACTGGCTGCTGAAGACGCCGTACTCGACCGGACCTTCGACACGAACTTCCGCCTGGCTCAGACCTGCCCAGGCGAATAGACCGGCCATCATGGCCACTCGGGTGTAATGCATGGTGCGCTCCTCGTTGAGATGAGCGCGAGCCTATGACGCCCGAGTGACAGCCTGATGACAGATGCGCTAAGGGACATGCCCTCCCTCATCCGGCGCTACGCGCAGCCTTCTCCCAGAGGGAGAAGGTCATAGGAGGTCGCCACTGCGCGACGTCCACTCTATGGGTCCAGTTCGGCCTGCACCTTGCGCGGCAACACGGACAGAAAGTTGTCGCGTGCCACCTTGTGCGCCACGTCCTCGGGCAAGGCATCGAGGAAGGGGTCGAACCCCTTCATGTATTCGCCCAGGCTGCCGAAACGGCCGACCACGTCAGAGCCGAGCATGAAGCGCTCCGGGTAACTGCTGACCAGATGCACCCACTTCGGATCAGGCTTGCCGTTCTCGTCCAGCAGATAGGGATGCAGCATGGTCCAGGACAGATCGATGTACAGATTCGGGTACTGGCCGAGCATGCGTTCGATGGTCTCCAGCAGGAAGCCGAGCTTCTCCTGATGCCGATGAATCTCGGCACTGGTACCGGCATGCGCCCAGATGAAGCGCACATGCGGATGGTTGCGCAGAGGCGCCTCGATTTCCTCTAGATAGATTGGCTCGCGCTCACGCTTGGAGGTGATGTTCGAGTGCAGCATCACCGGCAGGTCATATTCGGCCGCCAGGTGAAAGACCCGCGCCAGCGCCTCGTTATTGGCGCGTGGCGCACTGCCGTGGATCAGCGCGGTGAGGTCGTCGTGGCGGGTGAACACCTCGCCGATGCCCTGCCACAGGCCGGGGTCGAGCTCCAGCATGCGGCGGATATGCGCATCGGCATTCTTGTCGTTGGGGTTGAAGCCGGAAAGGAACGGATGGAAGCGCTTGCGCTGCTCGGCGGGCAGACGCTTGTAGGCAGCGGCGATGAACACGTCGGTCGCGCTGTACCAGTAGGCATTGGCGTCATCACCGGCGTAGTAGCGCGGACGCTTGGGCTCGTCCTCGTCCCACTTCTTGGCCACTGGAATACCGGAGAACATCACGTGATCGACGTTGTTCTCCGCCATCTTCTCCAACAACTCATCCATGCCGGCGCTTTCCTGAAAGAAGTCGACATAGTGCAGGTGCGCGTCGCTGTAACGGTAGTCACGAGCCTGAGCGCTGCAGGCAAAGACGCTGCTGAGCGCCAATATCCATGGCATGGAACGAGATATGAGCAAGACGAGTCCTCCTGACGGCATGAGCAGCATAGACCGCCGAGTCGCGGGGCAAGTTCGGCGATCACGCGTCACCGACTCGCATCAGCGCCCCTGGAAGAAGCAGGCAAAACCTGTGGCCGCACCATATCGATACATGGAAAGCGGGCTGAACACCCGGGATGGCCATGGGCATGCGCACCAATGATGGCACTTGGCTTGCAATGCCTCAGGCAGACCAAAAAGGGGAATCACCATGTTGCAGTTGCTGCGCAAGCCAGCCCACAGAGCTCAGGACGAGGCCGCATTGGACGCACTGTTCCAACAACACGATCTCACCACTCGCCTCCCGGACCACTATCAATGGATGACGCGCCTGAACGATTTCAGTGCGGGTCTGCAGCAACGCATTCGCGCCAGCCTGGGTGCCGCCGTCGGCATCGCTGCGCATGCCCCGCAACTGGCCCGCATCGCCGCCGCCAACCAGCAGAGCGGGCAAACCCTGGCGCAGTCCTCGGAGCTGATCGCCAGCGCCAGCGAACAGGTCACCACCACCCTGGACGCTGAATTGGTGCCGGGTGCAGGCGAGGTGGCGCGGCTGTCCGCCGAGGTTTCGGCGACCCTGCAGCAGTGCCAGCAAAGTGGCCAGGCCGTGCAGCGCCAAGTCGAAGTGATCGATGCCAGCGAAGCGCAGCTGGGTCAGGTGATCCAGCAACTGGCCGGACAGCTCGATGAGGTGAGCAAGGTCATCGGCGTCATCGCCAGCATCTCCCAGCAAACCAACCTGCTGGCACTCAACGCAGCCATCGAAGCGGCGCGTGCCGGCGAACATGGCCGTGGTTTCGCGGTGGTCGCCGAGGAGGTTCGTCGCCTGGCCGGGCATACCACCGAGGCCACAGGCCAGGTCAGCAGCATCATCGAACGCTTCCGCGATGGCATGCAGCAGCTCGGCGATGCCGGCCAACACATGAACCAGGCCGTGGCTGACGGTCGCACCGGCATTGTCGCCGTCAGCCAGGGGCTGGAAAGCACACGCCAGGCCATGGATCGCCTGGATGGCCAGGTCGGCCAGATCGCCGCAGGCACCGAGCAGATCGGCCAGGCCGTGCGCTCGATCAACGGCGACGTGCAGAACATTGCCCAGGTTGCCGGCGAGTTGCTCGGCAAAGCCGGTCAGGTGCTCCATCACAGCAAGGCTGTTCGCGAGGACGGAGATCGCCTGCTCGCCGGTCTCGGCGACTTCCGCCTGGAAATCCACGCCGCCGTGCGCGCCAGTGTCGAACAGTTGGCGACACGCGCCGAGTTGGCTGGCGATGTCACGGCGGCCGAGCGGCTACTCGCCGAGACACTGGCGCGCGACAGCCGTTTCGAGCTGTTCTACCTGGTCGACAGCCGCGGCGTGCAGATATCCGAGAACATTTTCGCCAGTGATGTGACGCACAACGAAGCGTCCAGCTGTCGTGGCCGCGACTGGAGCCAGCGCCCCTGGTTCCGCGCCGTGGTCGAACGGATGCAAGGCCATATCACCCAGGTTTACCGCTCTTCGGCAACCGATGATTTCTGTTTCACCGTGTCGGTACCTATCGTCGACGGTCAGGGCCGCCTGTTACGTGTGCTGGGCGCCGACGTGCGGCTGTCGGCACTGGTATGAGCACGCTTGCCTGGGCTAGGCTGACGAGCATCGCCGTCACGCCTACAGGGAAGCGCCATGATCCGCATTCATAACAGCAAGGGCCTTCAGCAGCAGATCGAAATCGGCTCGCACCAGTTGCTCGGCGACGTGTCGGCCGAGCTCGGTGGCGAGGATGGCGGCCCCGATCCGCACGATCTGTTCGACGCCTCGCTCGGCACCTGCAAGGCCATGACCCTGCTGCTCTATGCGCGCCAGCGCGGCCTGCCACTGGAGGGCATCGACGTCAGCGTCGAGCGTGACGACAGCGAAGAACGCGAAGGCAACTACCGCCTGATCGTCGAGCTGTCGCTCAAAGGTCCGCTGGACGACGCGCAGCGCCAGCAACTGCTGCGTGTCGCCGACAAGTGCCCGATCCACAAGCTGATGACCAGCACCGACATCCAGGTCGAAACCCGTCTGGCTGGAGCCTCGGCATGAGCGAGCTGCAACTGATTCGCCCGCGTGCCGAGGACATCGCCGGGCAACCGATCCTGCGGCCGCTGCCCTCGGCGCGCTTTCGCAGCATCGGCCCCTTCGTCTTCTTCGATCACATGCTGGAGCAGGACTACCCCGCCGGCAGCGGCATGAACATCGCCCAGCACCCGCATATTGGCCTGTCCACCCTCACCTATCTGTTCGAAGGCCAGTTGCTGCACAAGGACAGCCTGGGTTCCGATCAGCTGGTGAAGCCTGGCGAGGTCAGCTGGATGACCGCAGGCCGCGCCGTCGCCCACGTCGAGCGGACACCGCCCGAGCAACTTGACCAGCGCAAACGGGTGCACGGCCTGCAGGTGTGGCTGGCGCTGCCAGAAGCCGACGAGCAGTGCGAGCCAAGTTACAGCCATCACCCGGCCGACTCGCTGCCGCGCAGCGATGCCATGGGCGTGCAGATCACCCTGATCGCCGGCAGCGGCTTTTGCATGCAGTCGCCGGTCCCGGTTCGTTCACCGACCCTGTATGCCGATCTGCACCTGGCTGCCGGGGCCAACCTGCTGATTCCGGCCGAACACAGCGAACGCGCCCTGTACCTGATCGCTGGCGAAGCGGAACTCGATGGCGAGGTGCTGCCCAGGCACAGCATGGCCGTGATTGCCGCCGGCGAAACGCCACTGCTCAGCGCCTGTGGTGAGTGCCACCTGGCGCTGATCGGCGGCGAGCCCATCGGGCCGCGGCGGATAAACTGGAATTTCGTCGCCACCACCCCGGAGCTGATCGACCAGGCGCGCCAACGCTGGGCCGCTGGTGACTGGCCGCAAGTGCCAGACGAAACCACGCGCATCGAACTGCCGCGCTGAACCCATCAAGGACAGGCGCGCAATGGCGCCTGTCACTCGCAAAGGACTGCCCTCTTGCCCTTGTATCGCCCCCTCGCCGGCCTGCTGTTGCTGCCCAACCTGGCTCTGGCCGATCTACCCCGTTTCGAACCTGAACCTGGGCAGCATGCTCAGGTACAGCAGCAAGGCGAACGCTATTTTCTGCAGCAACCCGACGGCAGCCGTCTCGCATTGAGCATCCCTGAAGGCAACGATGCAGAGGCACCGAGCTTCGAGATCGAGGACTACAACTTCGACGGCCACCCGGATCTGGCAATTCGAGTTCCGGTCGGGATGGTCAACTCGGCCTACCGCATCTACCTCTACCGCCCGGCCCAGCACCGCTTCGAGCGGTTGCAGATGCCGCCGGCGTTGATGGAACGCGTCAATTGCTCATGGCTGTCTGAGCTGCAGCCCAATAATTAGGAGCGAGCTCTCTACAGCCACTGCCGCAGCGGGCCGCGCTGGTACTACGACGCCTACCGTTTCGATGAGTCCGGCGTCCCGTGGCTATACAAGACGCTGCAGGTGCGCCACGACTACGACCCCGATGCTCCCGTGTTCTTTGCCGTCTTCGAGAAAAACCTCGACCCTGAGGGCAACATCATCGCCAGCCGCGCCCTCGACGACGATGATCGGCCCCTGACCTGGACAGTGCCCAGCTCACGCCTCTACCTCCACCAGCGCCCGGACCACGCCAGTCGCAGCAAGGCCTATCTGATCGAGGGGGACGTCTGCGACGTGCTGGATCAGCAAGGCAACTGGCTGCTGATTCGCTACGCCTCACGCAAGGGGCCGCTGGAGCGCTGGGTTTCACTCGACCAGGCCTACGCCCAGGCTCAGCCCTGAACCCTCCCCTTTGAGTACGCCGCAACGCCTTCGCAGTTTTTTGTTACCTGTGCGTGATCCAGAAGCGCAGTAGCCGGGTATAAGCTGCATGCGGATTTTTCAGGCCAACGGATGACCCATGGCAGATCGCGATTTCGATTACGAAAGCACCCTGGAAGCTTGCGCACACGGCGACGAACGTGCCTTCCAGGCGCTCTATCGGCAGGAGGCCGGGCAACTGCTCGGCCTGGCCATCAGCATGCTGGGCCGGCGCGATATCGCCGAGGACTGTCTGCACGACGCCTTCGTGCGCATCTGGCAGCACGCCGCGCGTTTTCGACGCGAACTGGGCAGCGGCCGCGCCTGGGTGCACAGCATCCTGCGCTACCGCGTACTCAACGCCCTGCGCAGTGGCAGCCGTCATGCAGAGGTGGACGATGATTTCATCGAACGCGTGCTGGACGACAGCCCGCAGGCTGAAGCCCAGGCGCTGGAGCAATCCGAAAAGCGCCTGCTGCGTCGCTGCCTGCAACGCCTGGAAAGACCACGCCGCCATCCGATCCTCCTGGCGTTCTACCGGGGCCTTACCCACGAACAGATCGCCAGCCGCCTGAGCACACCGCTGGGCACCATCAAAGGCCGTATCCGCGCCGGCCTGCGCGCGCTGCAGGAGTGTCTGCAAGCATGATTACCCACGATCCCGAAGAACGCCGCGCCCTGATAGGCGAATACCTGCTCGGCCTGCTCGACGAGCAGGAAGCCGCCGAGGTGCGCCAGTTGCTCGAAGACGATGAACAGGCCGCGCGCATGGCGCTGGAATGGGAGCGGCATTTTCTCGAGCTGAGCGACCAACTGCCGGCACAAGCGCCCTCCCCGGCACTCTGGGCCCGTATTCGGCAGAGCCTGGGCCTGCAAGATGAGTCACGTACCAGCCCCCTGGCCAACTGGTGGAACAGCCTGCTGACCTGGCGCCTGACCGCAGCCGCGCTGGCCGTGGCGCTGCTGGTCGCCGTGCTGATGCCGCTATTGCGGGCACCGGACATCGCCGGCGAGCGCTACACCGTGGTGCTGCAGCAGCCGGGCGAGGCGGCCAGACCGGGTTGGGTCATTCAGGTCAGCCGCGACGGCACCTTGCAGCTCGATCCGCTGGTTGCCGACCAGGTGCCTGAAGGGCGCGCCCTGCAATTCTGGACGCTGATCGACCCGGCAGACGGGCCACGCTCGCTGGGTCTGGTCGAAGCCGGACAGCCGCTGCGTTTGCCTGCCGAGCAGATCGGCGCCGTGCAGCCTGGGCAGTTGTTCGAGCTGACCCTCGAACCAGAAGGCGGCTCGCCTTACAACCGCCCCAGCGGCCCCGTGCTGTATATCGGCCGCGCCGTACTGGCCAGCGCCAACTGAAAAGATTGCCGGCCACCTGGCCGGCATTCTTTCGCACAGCTGGTCCCCCCAAAAAAATATTTTCATCCGCCGACATCCAACCCCGTTCCTCGCGGGTATAGCTCACAGGTGTTTCGTCGAGGCACCTGCGAAGCCGGCCTACCGGCTTCGCATCGATGCTGAAACCTTTTATGAGGAACAACCATGAAACGCATCACTACCCTCTGCACCGCCAGCCTGCTGACCCTGAGCGCAGGCGCCGCCAGCGCCACCGAACTGCTCGCGCTGGGCGCCGATGGCAAGCTGTTCAAGGTCGATGTCGCCAGCCTCAAGGTCACCGGCAACATGGCCGTCAGCGGCGCCAGCGATCTGCGCGGCCTGGACGTGCGCCCGGCCAGCGGCCAGGTCTACCTCCTGAGCGGTACCGATCAGCTCTACACCCTGGACACAGCCAGCGGCAAGGCGACCGCAGGCAGCAAGCTGCAAACCGCGCTGCCTGGCAGCGGCCAGGCCGTGGTCGACTTCAACCCGGTGGCCGACCGTCTGCGCCTGATGAGCCCGGACGGCACCAACCTGCGAGTGAATGTCGAGACCGGCGAAGTCGCGGTAGACGGCAAGCAGGCCTACGCTGCCGACGGCCCTTACGCTGGCAAGCAGCCCCAGGTGGTTGCCGGCGCCTACACCAACTCCTACGCTGGCACGAAGAGCACGGCGCTTTACAACATCGACCTGGCCAACAGCAGCCTGATGCTGCAGAACCCGCCAAATGATGGCGTACAGCAACTGGTCGGCAAGGTCGCCGACGGCCTCAAGGCTGCCGCCATGGACATCCTCAGCGACGGCAAGGGTGGCAACACCGCCTATGTGCTGACCGGCAAGACCCTGCATCAGCTGGATCTGGCCAGCGGCAAGCCCACCACCCTGGGCGATATCGCCGACCTGCCGGACGGCATCATCGACATCGCCGTAATGCCCGCGAAGTAAGATGAAAAAAGGCTGCGCCCAATGGGCGCAGCCTTTCGTTTAACGTGCGGTAAAACCGCAGTCACTGCTCGGCGAATACTTCATCGAACAGATCGTTCATCGCCTTGAACGCCCGCGCGGCCACCACTGGGTGGTACTGATTGCGCCCTGGCACGTTGGCCTTGGGATTGGTGAACGAATGCACCGCGCCGCCGTAGCTGACCAGTTGCCAATCCACCTTGGCGGCCTTCATTTCAGAGACGAAACCGTCGACCTGCTCCTGCGGCACCGCCGGATCATCCGCCCCATGTAGCACCAGTACCGGTGCCTTGATGTTCCTCGCATCAGCTGGATCAGGCGTATCCAGATTGCCGTGGAAGGATACGAACCCCTTCAGCGGCGCGCCCGAACGGGCCAGTTCCAGCACGGTTCCACCACCGAAACAGAAGCCGATGGCGCCCAGCTTGCTCAGATCCAGAGCCACCTCTCCACTTTGCGCCTTGAGCACTTCGACTGCCGCCTGGGCACGCTTGCGCATCAAGGCACGGTCGCTGCGCACCGTCGTCGCGGCCGCCTTGGCCTCGTCAGCATTGCTCGGGCGAATGGCCTTGCCGTACATGTCGGCGAGAAACACCACGTACTTGTCGCCAGCGGCGCGCGCCGCCTTGGCCACGGTGTCCGGGTTGACGCCCATCCAGTTGGGAACGGCCAATAGACCAGGGCGCGGCGTGGTCACCGAGTCGTCATAAACCAACACGCCCTCGAAGGCTTCGCCATCGATCTCATAGGAAATCGGCTTGGTCACGACAGCCGCATCGGCGAGGCCGGCGACGGCCGCGCATAACAGGGGAAACAGTGTCTTCTTCTGCATGATCGGGCCTGCCCTTGGTAATGCTAGGCCCCTAACAATAGCTGCGCTGACGACAATGGCCAAATCACCCGCGCTCGGGTGTTAGACAGAAGATTTCAAGCGGCAGGCTGCTCGGCCCAACGCTCCTTGATGCGCAGAATCTCCGGCAGACAATCGATGAACAGCTCGGTCAGGCGCGGATCGAAGTGGTGGCCGCTCTGCTCACGCAGGAAGTCGACTGCGGCCTCCACTGTCCATGCCTGCTTGTAGGGGCGCACGCTGGTCAGCGCATCGAACACATCGGCGATTGCCACGATGCGACCTTCCAGAGGAATGTCCTCACCGCTCAGACCGTTGGGATAGCCGCTGCCGTCCCACTTCTCGTGGTGAGACAGGGCAATCCGTTGCGCCGTGCGCAACAACCCCGAACTGTGTTCGCCAATGATCCGCGCGCCGATTTCTACATGCTGGCGCATCACCTGCCACTCCTGCTCATCGAGCTTGCCCGGCTTGCGCAGCACCGCATCGGGAATACCGATCTTGCCGACGTCATGCATTGGCGCGGCGTTGAGCAGTTCCTCGGCCGCGCTCTCGCTGAATCCTGCGGCCAGTGCCAGCACCTTGGAGAAGTGGCTCATGCGGATGACGTGCAAGCCCGTCTCGTTGTCCTTGTACTCTGCCGCCATGCCCAGGCGCTGAACGATCTGCAGGCGGGTCTGCCTCAGCTCGTCGACCCGCACCAACGACAGATGGGTGCGCACCCGTGCCCGCACAATGGGCGGGCTCACCGGTTTGGTGATGTAGTCCACCGCACCGACCTCGAAGCCACGCGCCTCATCGTCGACATCACCGAGGGCTGTGACGAAGATCACCGGGATCGCCTTCAGCAGCGGGTTGGCCTTGAGCTGCTCACACACCTCATAGCCGGTCATGCCCGGCATCATCACGTCGAGCAGAATCAGGTCAGGTCGCTCGCGCTCGACCATTTCCAGTGCGCGGGCACCCTCCTTGGCGAACAGCAGGCGATAGTCTTCCTGCAGGATATGACGCAATACCTGCAGGTTGGTGGGCTCGTCGTCGACCAGCAGCAACAGCGGACGGGTATCGGCAGCCAGGCTCATGATGGGGTCGTTTCCTCGTCATGCAGTTGCAACAGCAGTTTATCCAGCACGACCAGGGCCTGATCGAAATCGAAGTCATCCAGCGCCTGGCGCATATCATTCAGGGCTAACGCGTAGGCTGTTCCCCCAGCAGCGTGCTCCATGGCCGCCAGGGTCTCATCGTCCAGGCCGCCACGCTGCAGGGCATGACGCAGCTGACTGGCCTGTTCACGCAGCGAGGACAAGTCGGCAGCCGGGCTCTGGACCGCAGAGCTAACCTCGGGCACCTGCGGGACCACCGCCTTGACCGTCTGCAAGGTCTGATCGAGCTCAACGAGCAATGCAGGCAAAGCCTGCTCGTCCTGTGCCTGGAACGCTCGCTCGATCGACTGCCCCAGGCTTGCCAGGCTGGCCATCGCCAGGTTGCCGGCGGCGCCGTGCAGCCGGTGCGCCAGCGCCTCGCCCTCACGCCAGTCGCGCGCGGCCAGAAGCTGGTTGAGGCGCTCGACCAGCTCATGTTGTTCACCGATGAAGCTGTTGATCGCCCGGGCCATGCGCAACGGCCCACCCCACAGGCTGCCGCCACGCACCCAGTCGAACAGGCCGGCGTCAGCAACACGAGTGGCGCTGACCACGGCACTGGGTACATCGGTCAACCCGAGAACTCGGGCGATTTCCCACAGCAATGCACTGACGTCCAGCGGCTTCGAGGCGAAGCCATTCATGCCCGAATCCAGTGCCGCCTGACGATCCTGATCGAGTACGCTGGCAGTCAGGGCAATGATCGGTATCGGCTCTCTTGCCTCGGCGGCTTCCAGCTCACGAATCCGCCGCGAAGCCTCCAGACCGTCGACTCCCGGCATCTGCACATCCATCAGGATCAGATCGAAGCGCTCCTTGATAAAGGCCTGAAGCGCGCCTTGACCATCGCCGACGCAGTGCACGCGATGGCCGAAATGCTCCAGGGTCAACTGCAACAACTCGAGATTCTGCGGCACGTCATCGGCTGCAAGAATGTTCAACGGCCCCAGCTGCGGCATCACGGCACGCTGCTGCGACGCACGGCGCTTACCGGCGCACAGCGGTAGTTCGACGCTGAAACAGCTGCCCTGCCCTTCGGTGCTTTCGACCCGCAGGCGACCGCCCATCAATTCGACCAGCTGGCGGGAGATGGTCGTCCCCAGGCCAGTGCCGCCGAAGCGCCGACTCATCGACGCATCGGCCTGGGCGAAGGGCTCGAAGATCTTTTCCAGACGGTCGGCTGCGATACCGATACCGGTGTCTTTCACCGCCAGGCGCATGGCGCCCGGCTCGCCGCTCACCTTCAGGCATACCTCGCCCTGCAGGGTGAACTTGACCGCATTGCCGAGCAGGTTGGTCAAGACCTGTTGCAGACGCAGCGGGTCGCCGCAGAAGAACTCGTTGAGCGTCGGCGGGTAGTCCAGGTAAAGCTGCAGGCCTTTGCTTTCGGCGGCCAGGCATTGGCTGGCGATCACCTGCTCGCACAGCTCGCGCAGCGAGAAATCAAGCTGTTCCAATTCGATGGCGCCACGGTCGAGCTTGGCCGTATCGAGGATGTCGTTGAGCAGCCCCAGCAGCGAGCGCGACGAATGCTGCACGGTGCTGAGATGGCGACGCTGCTCACTGGAAAGCGGGGTTTCCAGCAGCAGTTCGGTGAAGCCGATGATGGCGTTCATCGGCGTACGAATTTCATGGCTCATGTTGGCCAGGAAGCTGCTACGAGCGGCAGCCGCGGCCTCGGCACGGTCACGGGCGGCACGCAGTTCCTGCTCCATCACACGACGGGGCGTGAGGTCGGTCGCCAGCTTGACCACCTTGAACGGCTTGCCATCGCTATCGAGGATCGGGTTGTAGCTGGCCTGGATCCAGACCTCACGCCCATCCTTGCCCTTGCGACGATACTCGCCGGTGCGAAAGTGCCCGGCGCGCAGATCGGCCCAGCCCTGGCGGTAGCTGTCGCTGGCGATCTGATCCGGGTAGCAGAACATGGTGTGGTGGCGGCCGATCACGTCTTCGCGCTCGTAATCGAACAGTGCCAGGGCGTTATCGTTGATCTGCAGAATGTTGCCCTCGAGATCGAACTCGATCAGCGCCATGGCCTTGCTGATCGCGGTGACCTTGCCCTCGTACTCGGCATTGCGTCGTTTGCTTTCGGTCTGATCGAGCAACACACCATCGATCCAGCGCGGCACACCCTTATCGTCGCAGACCGCACTGCCGCTTTCCCAGATCCAGTGTTCCTCACCCTCACGGTCGAACAGACGATACTCGACCGTGTAGTTACGCCCCTGTTCGATGGCCTCTACCACCTCGTCGGCGACTCGCTGATAGTCATCGGGATGATACAGCTCGGCGATCGAGCAACGCCGGCTGATGAAATCCTCGGTGCTGTAGCCGGTCAGGCTCTGCACCGCATCGCTGATGAACAGCATGGTCCAGTCGCGATCGAGCAGGCAGCGAAACGACACCCCCGGAATATTGCTGATCAGCGAACGATACTGCTGCTCGCTGTCACGCAGCGCTTTCTCCATGGCCTGGCGTTCACTGATATCGGCCACGAATACCACGAACAGCGGGCGGCTGCCCGCATGTGTGATGCCAACGCTGATGCGCACGGGCTTCTCTTCCCCGTCGCGAGTCAGGCAGGCCAGTTCCTGCTCACCTGCCGGCAGGGACAGACGCCCTGTCCTGAGGTAATCGGCCAACAACGCTTCGACCTGATCGACATAACGGGGCGGCATCAGCGAGCGCATGTGTAACCCGACCAACTCCTGCGGTGCCCAACCGAACAGACGGGAGACCGCACGGTTGGCCGAGCAAATCCTACCGCTGTGGTCGACAGTGATGATGGCGTCCAGCGCCGTATCGAATATCGAGCGCAGGTGCTGCTCGCTGGCCTTGAGCTGGCGGCTGATGCGGCGGTAGCGCAGCAGCGTATTGACTGCCACCACGAAGACGGTCAGGACGACGGTCAACAGCGCGATGGCGATGGCGATATAGCCGCTGTCCATCACGCTCATCGGAGCGTCCGACTCGGGCGAGCCAACGAAGCGCGCCGCCGCCATGCCGGTGTAATGCATGCCACTGATGGCCAGGCCCATGACCAGGGCGCTGAGCAACAGCGCCCAGGGCGCCGGCAGGCGCCCTTCCAGACCGAAGCGCACCCAAAGCGCAAGAATGGCCAAGGCAACGGCAACGAGGATGGACAGAGCGAACATCCAGGGGTCATAACGCAACAGCGGCGCCATCTGCATCGCGGCCATGCCGCTGTAATGCATGGCGCCGATACCGGCACCGACCAGCACACCGCCCACACACAACTGTAGTAGGTTCAGGTCACGTCGCGCCAGCAGGCTGAGCGCGACCCAGGATGCGGCCAGCCCCGGCAGTATCGACAACAAGGTAATGCCCAGATCGAAACGCACCGCTGCGCACAGCTCGAAGGCGAGCATGCCAAGAAAATGCATGGACCAGATACCGCCGCCCAGGGCGAGCGAGCCGGTGAGGATGGTGATTTGCCTGGCGACCGAATGCGAACTGTCGCGCGCTTCGCCGGCCAGTTGCAGCGCCATGCCCGCGGCGAACACGGCGATCGCCAGCGATAACAGCACCAACGGAGTGTCGTAGCTACTGAGCACAAGGACACTCGGGTCCTCGCCCATGATGAAGAACAACTCGAAGATCGACATACAACCCCAGGGTACTGACAAAAAGCCAGCCAATTGCCAGCATCTGAAACGACGGGGCTGCGCTTGTCAAATCCCTCTGATATATCGCGCCCATAGAAAAGCCCGCCGGAGCGGGCTTGTTCTACAGCGTAGCAGGTCGTTGAAAAACGTAAGCGAGGCGGCCAGTGCAAGGCAAAAACAGGCAAAAAAGCGGAGTTTACGAGCCGTAAATGAGCATTTTGAGCCTGTTTTTAACGCAGCAATGGCAACGCAGGTAGTTTTTCAACAACCTGCTAGCCAATCAGGCGGAGAGTTCCACCAATAGCTTGTTCAGACGCTGCACGTAAGCTGCAGGGTCCTTGAGGCTGTCACCAGCGGCCAGGGCGGCCTGGTCGAACAGGATGTGCGACAGATCGGCAAAGCGATCCTCATCCGGCTCGGCATCCAGGCGTTCGATCAGCGGGTGCGCCGGGTTGAACTCGAAGATCGGCTTGGCATCCGGCACCTTCTGTCCACTGGCTTCGAGAATCTGGCGCATCTGCAGCCCCAGGTCCTGCTCGCCAATGGCCAGGATCGCCGGCGAGTCGGTCAGGCGGTGCGACACGCGAACCTCGGTGACCTGATCACCCAGCGCGCCCTTGAGGCGCTCGATCAGCCCTTCCTTGGCCTTGGCGACTTCTTCCTGGGCCTTTTTGTCCTCTTCCGAGTCCAGCTTGCCCAGATCCAGGTCGCCACGGGCCACGTCGACGAACTGCTTGCCGTCGAACTCGGTCAGGTAGCTCATCAGCCACTCATCGATACGATCGGTGAGCAGCAGCACTTCGATGCCTTTCTTGCGGAAGACTTCCAGGTGCGGGCTGTTCTTGATCTGCGCGTAACTTTCACCCGTGAGGTAGTAGATCTTGTCCTGACCGTCCTTGACGCGGCCCAGGTAGTCGGCCAGCGACACCGACTGCTCATCGCCCTCACCCGCGGTGGAAGCGAAACGCAGCAGGCCAGCGATCTTCTCTTTGTTGGCGAAGTCTTCCGCCGGGCCTTCCTTGAGCACCTGGCCGAAGGTTTTCCAGAAGTTCTGGTAATCCTCCGCTTTTTCTTTCGCCAGTTTCTCCAGCATGTCCAGCACACGCTTGGTCAGCGCCGACTTCATCGAGTCGATGACCGGGCCGGCCTGCAGGATCTCGCGGGAGACGTTCAGCGACAGGTCATTGGAGTCGACCACGCCCTTGATGAAGCGCAGGTACAGCGGCAGGAACTGATCCGCCTGGTCCATGATGAACACGCGCTGCACGTATAGCTTGAGTCCCTTGGGCGCTTCGCGCTGGTACAGGTCGAACGGCGCACGAGCCGGCACGTAGAGCAGCGAGGTGTACTCCAGCTTGCCCTCGACCTTGTTGTGGCTCCAGGCCAGCGGGTTCTCGAAGTCATGGCCGACGTGCTTGTAGAACTCCTGATATTCCTCGTCCTTGATCTCGGTACGCGGACGGGTCCACAGCGCGCTGGCGCGGTTGACAGTTTCCCACTCGAGCTCTGCCGGCTTGTCCTCGCCTTGGTGCTCCTTCGGCAGCTCGATGGGCAGGGCGATATGGTCGGAGTACTTTTTGACGATATTGCGCAGGCGCCAGCCATCGGCGAATTCTTCTTCACCGCTCTTGAGGTGCAGGACGATGCGAGTACCGCGCTCGGCTTTGTCGACGGTCGCAACTTCGAAATCGCCCTCGCCCTTCGACGACCAATGCACGCCTTCGCTGGCGGGGCTGCCGGCACGGCGGCTGAAGACCTCGACCTGATCGGCGACGATGAATGCCGAATAGAAGCCCACACCGAACTGACCGATCAGGTGCGAGTCCTTCTTCTGGTCGCCGGAGAGGTTCTTCAGGAAGTCGGCGGTGCCGGACTTGGCGATGGTGCCCAGGTGCGCGATGACCTCATCGCGATTCATGCCGATGCCGTTGTCTTCGAGGGTAACGGTCTTGGCGTCCTTGTCGAAGGACAGGCGGATCTTCAGTTCGGCGCCACCTTCGAGCAGCTCCGGCTTGGCCAGCGCCTCGAAACGCAGCTTGTCAGCGGCGTCGGAGGCGTTGGAGATCAACTCGCGCAGGAAGATTTCCTTGTTCGAGTACAGGGAATGAATCATCAGGTGAAGCAGCTGCTTCACCTCGGTCTGGAAGCCCAGGGTTTCTTTTTGAGTTTCCACACTCATGGTCTTCTAACTCCATCTGCAGGACAGGAACCGCTATGGCGGCGGATGACCTACAGATGGGGCCAGCTGGATTAATTTCAAGGGCTTGCTGCATGCTCATCATCGTTTCTGGCAGGTACAAGCCGCCCGCGAAGCGAATATGGAGAGCTGCCCGCACTAGGGCTCCAGTAGTTCCAGGCGGCCAATTTCTTCCGGTTTAAAACTGAAGCTGGCCTGCCCGCCACCGCTGCCCATCTGCTGGCTGAGGCGAATGCTGCCATCGGCGTCGACACCGACGAAGCGTCCTTCAACCGTTCCGCCGCTGGCGCGGCTCAAGCGCATGCTGAGGTTGCGGTACTGCTCGGGGTTACGCTGCAGGCGTGCCAGGCTGAAACGCTGGCGACGGTCGAGCGGGCGACTCAGGCGCTCCTCGACGGGTGCAGCGTCACTTTGTTGGGCAGGCGGTCGCGAGACGACGGCAGGCAATGGCGGAAAGCGATCGCCGCTGACCGTCCAACCATGCTGGGGGCGCTTCTGCAGACGAATCGGCAGACTTTCGCTACGTCCGGCCACTTGCGCATCGACCTGCAACTCCAGGGTGTCACCCTCGAAGGTGAACACCGGTAATTTCAACTCGCGCACATCGCGCGTGGCAAAACGTCGCTGCAGGTAGTCCTGCAGGACATGGGCGATGGTGTCACGCGAGTCGTACCGGGTATCGACCTGTCCTTGGGCATAGCGCAGGCGGTCACGGTACAGCTCGACTCGGCCACTGAGGCTGGTCTTGAAACTGGGCGGCAATACCAGGTGAAAATCACCGACCAGCCGATTGGGCGCCTGCGGCTGCAGATCCAGATGCAGGGTATAGCCGCGACTGAGACGACGGGCCTCGGGCAGATCCTGCTCCGGCAACAACCAGCTCAGCTCCACCTCCGGCAGATTGCCGCTGTCCTGGGGCAACACGTCGACACGCACGGCGCCCTCGACGGGCTGCGGCAGACGTATGCTCAACTCGCGCAGTGCGAAGAAGTCCAGGCCCTCGCGCAGCACCAGTACGCCATCGATCAGCTCACCCTGCTGCGGCCGAAACGGCTGACCATTGAGCTGGCCACGCAGGTCGATTGCCAGCTCCGCCGGCGCCTGCACTTCGGGTTTGAGCCAGTCGAGGCGAGCGATCGCCGCCAGACGCTCGGCATCCTTGTTGGCCAGTAAGGTCAGGCCCACCACCAGCGGGATGACGCCAAGCGCGATCAGCATGACCGCACTGCGGGCACGCGCCCAGTGGCGCACCACGTAGATCAGGGTAATAGGTGGAATCAGGCTGCCCCACCCCCACAACAGACTGGTGGCGAAGGCACGCATGACCAGCCAGACCAGACCAACCAGCATCAGCAGCAGGCCACCAATTATCAGTAACGCATCCATCTACAGAATCCTTGTCATGATTTGCTGCGCTACCGATCCGCCTGGGTTTCGTCGACTCAGGGCTCATCGACCTTGAAGTGGGCACGGGCGGTGGCAATCGGCTCGGTCCGCGTCGTTTGCCAGGCGGTGATCGCCACATTGGCCACCCGCCGCCCCTGACGCCAGACCTGGCACTGCGCATAGGTGTCACGATAATGACCAGCGCGCAGGTAATCTATCGAGAAGTCGATGATTTTGGGCAAATGTGGAATACCCATGAACATCAACAGATGAAGCATGGCGGCATGTTCCATGAAGCCGGCGATCACACCACCATGCAATGCAGGCAGAACCGGGTTGCCAATGCAGTCACGATTGGCCGGCAGACGGAAGACCATGTCGTCACCCAGACGCAGGCACTCGATGCCGAGCAGCTTGGCGTAGGGAATCAGGCTGATCAGCGGGTCGTAGTCATCTTGCTGATGCGCACGAGCCACCAGTTGCTCAAGATTCAGTTCGCTCATGCGTCACCGCCTTGCTGGACGTTCTGCTTCAGCTCACCTGCGCCAGCCTGCGCGGCCTTGCCCATGCGCATGAAGGTACCGACCACGTGGGCAATCGGCTGCTCAGGATCGTCCTGATAGGCATAGCCACGGGTGAAGATGACGTTGGGCGTAACCCGGTAGCACTCGGCGAAACCGAACACGTCCTTGCCGGGCTCGGCCGGATGCATGTAGTCGATGCGCAGGTCGAGGGTCGGGCAGATTTCGAACTCCGGCAGCACGCAAACCGTGGAGATACCGCAGGTGGTGTCCATCAGTGTGGTGATGGCACCACCGTGCACCACACCGGTGTCCGGGTTACCCACGATGTGCGCTGCATAAGGCAGTCGCAGCGTCAGCCCTTTGCCGTCCGCTGACTCGACACTCATGCCCAGCACCTGGCAATGACGCAATGCGGCCAGAAACCGCTGCGCCCGCGCCTGAATCGACTGCTCACTCATCACTTTCGCGCTCTGCTCTGCCATGGAAAAAAGGCTGCGCATGATAGCGCCTCGCGCCGGGACTCACAGCCGTTTCGCCAGCACGCCATCAGGGACAAGGGAACTTATGGGCGGCCCCGGCATTCGAAGTGACTGTGCGTTATGGGGTCAACCCAGCCACTAACAACTCTCACACATGGAGTGATCACCGTGAACAAACCTCTGACTTATGCCCTGCTGCTTGCCACTGCCCTGGGTCTCGCCGCCTGCGAGAAAACCCCGGAAGACAAGATGGAGTCGGCCAAGGAGTCAGTCTCCGAAGCCATGGAG
>Ga0070754_10000216_pt1 | contig 58991 bp, 72 predicted proteins | sample VirMetDEL_Sep_01_FD_75181 | JGI IMG/M metagenome (GOLD analysis project Ga0070754, IMG submission 75181) | Aqueous microbial communities from the Delaware River and Bay under freshwater to marine salinity gradient to study organic matter... | ecosystem: Environmental > Aquatic > Marine >...
AATCCATGGCTTGGCAGTGCATATCAAGCATCGGCAGCAGCCGTTTACTATAATTACATATTACGTTCTAAACGATTCAGGAGGCTGGGATGAGTACCAGTGGTGCTATTAGTGGAGTTGCCTTCTCTTTTTCATACGCTCTTCCTAAAGCTACGACGCCGACTGAGTTCTTCACTGGAACATTTACGGCTGGCGATGTGAAGGTGGTGAAGCGTAGCGGCGGCACGACTAGTGCAGCAGTTAACATTACGACGCTACCAACCCATAAATACGAAGGCGTGTTTCAGTTTGACTTGAGTGCCTCGGAAATGACTGCTGATGAAGTAGTGGTTGTAATTAATGCAGCTACTGCTGACGTTGTGGACGAGGCTATTAGTATCGTTACCGAAACGAGTACGGCAGATGTGCGGAAGGTTGTTGGTTCGGCGGTTACTGGAATTGCAGATTTCCGAGCAACTGGGTTCAGTACGTTTAATCCTGCGGTGGATACTGTTGCCAATGTCACAACAGTGGGATCAGTCACAGGTTCGGTAGGATCGGTCACGGGATCTGTTGGGTCTGTGGTGGCATCGGTCACGGCAGGTACGGTTACGGATAAGACTGGCTATCAAATTCTAGGCACGCTGACCACATTAGATTCACTCGATACCCAGCAGGATCTCCAGCATTCCACTACGCAATCTGCAATCAGCGGATTGAATAACATTGCGGCTACAGACATTGTATCGGCAGGACCGATTACGACTCTGGCTGGTGCTGTGGTTAATGTCGATACGGTGGATGTTACTACCACGAACTCTGACATGCGTGGTACAGACAATGCTGCAACACAAACTTCGGTCAACACGATTGATACAGAAGTAGGCCAGATCAAGGCTAAGACTGACCAGCTAACTTTCACCGTTGCTAATCAGGTAGATGCTAACGCATTGACTGGTGCTAGTGATGCGACTGCTGCTAATCAGACGACGATCATCAACCATCTGACCGATGTCAAAGGCACTGGTTTTGCCAAAGACACGCACAGTCTGACAGACATCACGGCTGATGTGACTGGCATCAATGGTGCTGCCATGCGTGGAACGGATGGTGCCTACACTGGCACGCCGCCAACGGAAGCACAGATATATGCCGAATTTACCACTGGCACAAATCCAAATCCGTTCAAGGCAGATGTGTCTGGGCTATCCACATTCAATGCTGCCACAGATACGGTCAGTGTTGGAGATAAGACTGGGTTCGCCTTGTCCAGTGCTGCGAATGATGCGATTGGTGCGGCGTTCCTTGCATATACGTTGACCAAGGGTGCCCCAGGTACGGTTGAACGGGCGTTCTGGCAAGCACTCAAGACTCAAGCTGCTACAGATGGTGAGGTTTCAGGAACGCCAACAGCATCCGAGTTCGACACTAACTTGACTGCGGTTACAGGAGCATACGACCACCTGTTACTGCTGTTCACCTCTGGTTCACTGGCGGGCGAAGCTCGACCGATCTCGACCTACAACAATACGAATGGTCGTGTTGTACTGCAAGATCCGTTGACTGCGGCTCCGAGTGCTGCGGACGAGTTTATTATCGTTCCAGATCATACGACACCTGACTCAGATATTGCTGATGCGATCCTTAGTCGCAATGTTAGCAATGTAGAAGTCGGATTGGGCGAGCATACACTCGGAACGATTGTGTTGTGCATCCTAGAATCTGTGCGATCTGGAACCACTTGGACGATCAAGCGAAGTGATTCCACTACGACACATGTAACCAAGACGTTGACTCTCGATCCCGGTGCTGACCCTGTTATTGGAGTTGACTGATGTGGATTTTCGAGTGGGTCTTTGGCTGGTTTGGTTCTCCGAGTGATGCACCAAGGGTTGGCATTCACTTTCTGGTTGAGCCAAATGAGCTTGATTTAATACCACAGATTGAGCAGCTTGATTTTATTGAGCAGACAGAAGATATTGACATGATGGTTCACTAAGGAAGAGTCATGGCATTCATAAAAATACCAAGCAATAAGAAGATTAGTGTAGGGGATATTGAACTTGTGGTGATTGACTACACGTTCAAGTTAAAGTCCGGAGAAACACTAGTCAGTGCTAACTTGTCCGTGGCTGAAGTTACTGGATTTCTAGCATCTATCACGGATGAAGCCATCAATACCACTGAATTTGTCTTTGGTGATAGCAATAGGACAGTTGCAGTAAGTCATGCGGTTAAGTTTTCGGTAGAGGGAACTAGCACTGGAACTGCAAATATTACAATATCTGTTGACACAAGCCTTAATCGGCGTTTTGTAAGAACACTAGAATTACAGGTTATATCTTAGTAGTGGATCAGAAACCGAACTCTGAATACGTCTCAAAGATACTTGGCATTGTTAACAATCTTAGTCAGAACAAGCACAAGACTGAGATGGTATTGCAGATACTAGACAAGATTAATCGCAGTGGAATCTCGATTGACGATGATTTTTGGGGCTTAATTGATGTGTCTGCCACTATAAAAAAGGGCAACACTACAAATATCAAAGTAAGCTTTACAAAAAATTATCAAATTAATTAGTCGCTATTGTGACAATATAGACAAAGTTGGTATATTAGACGCTTGGTCCGAGATAAGGCCCAATCTCTTAATACAGGGATTGGGTCTTTTTTTATGGAGTTGTCGGATGGAATCTAATAAGAAGCGGATGGGTAAGTTCTTTTACGAAAAGGACGAAGAGAGTGGGGAAGAATTTGTAGTCTATCCTTCCATCCCTATCTTTGATGAGCATGAGGGAGAGGATGGAACTGTCTACGACAGGGAAGTTCTTGCTCACATTGCCCAGAATAACAATGACAGGATTGAGGATACGGACGACCTTTGCCCTATTGTCGGTTGGCATACTCCACAGGAGGACGAGTACGATCCGGATAAAGATCCTCCAATCATTGGTTGGGCTGAAAACTTCAGGGTAGAAGACTTTGGCAACAAGCGACCTAGAGGCTGCATCTTTTGCACCTTCAAGATCTACAAGAAGTTCCACGATTACTTCAAGTCTCACCCTCGTAGATCGGTTGAGATCTGGCCTGAGGACGATCCGAAACAGCGATACATTGATCCGATTGCCGTATTGGCTGGAGTAACTCCCAAGCGAGACCTGGGATACCTGTACTCCAAATCGACTTCCGAAGGACCGGAAGTCCTAGAGCCTATGCGGTATAGCCAGAAGAATCGGTCTTCTAAGCTCAAGTACGAGATGGCATATCCCGGCGGTGGTAACACATATGTTACCAGTGGTACTGAGCGTAAGAAGAATAGCAGGGCGGATTCTGTCTCTGTTCAGTACGAGCAATCGTTCTCCGAACTAGACAGGCAATTGCAGTCTGACTTGTTTGGGTATGAAGGCACTCATGGACAGGCTCCTTTCAAGCCGCCCGGAGCGGGTTCTGCCTTTGTGTCTGGCATGGCATCTAGCCTGTTGGATGGCATGAAGGGCAAGAACGATGGAGGGAATAAGGAACCGGCTAAGGAAATGGAAGTGCCAGAGGCAGATGTTTCTGGTGGGGTAGAGGCTCCTCCTACGCCGGAAGAGGCTGCGGATGCAAAGGCTAAGACTCCACCACCTCCCCCACCTACAGAAGGTGGCATGGACATGGGGGCATTGGCTGAAGCTGGCAAGGCAGCATTGCCAGAGCAGAACGACAAACCGGGACCAAAAGACCCTAGGAGGACCAAGGCTCCTAAGAAGGATCAGGTCAAGGGGAGTGATGAAAATCCCAAAGGTTCTGCCTCTAAGGAGAACGAGAAGATTGACCTGAGTGATGAGACAGAATCTTCTCTCAAAAAGAAGTTGGAGTCTCACAACAAAAAGGGCAAGGGTTCGGAAGCTACGCTGGGAGCATTGAAGAGCGTCTGGCGTAGAGGTGCTGGGGCATACAGCAGCAGCCATCACCCCAAGATGTCTCGCAGTGGTTGGGCTATGGCTAGGGTCAATGCATTTCTGGAGCTTCTAGAAAAGGGCAAGCCTAGTAACTCTGATTACACGCAGGATTATGATTTACTGCCTTCCGGTCATCCAAAGAAAAGTAAGAATCAAAAACAAACCAGTGATAGTTCTGGATTTAAATATGCCAAGCAGGGCAATGACGTAACTTCTCAACTTATGGGAGAACCTACAATGGCTTTATCTGACCAAGAAATGGGCCAGATCGTCCAAGGTGTGGAGACTCTCGTCCAAGACTTGCTTCAGCAGCAACTCCCCGGCTTAATTCAAAAAGCCATGGGTGAGCCAATGCCTGAAGATACTTTGGCAGAGGACGAGGCTACGGCTGAGTCTGAAGATGCCGAGGAAGGTGTTCTGGATGAAGTCATCATGGGTGACGATATGGAAGAAATGCCCGAGCAAAATGCCAAGAAGTCCAAGGACGATGAGGACAAGGACGAAAAAGAAAAGAATGGCATGATGTATGGGAAGGACTCAGAAGACTATGGAAAAGATTCTGAGGACAAAGAAATGTATGGTGGCGGGTGCGGAAAGGAGAATTATGAGGAAGACATGAAAATGGCAAAGATGATGTTTGCCAAGGCATGTAGCTCATACAAGCTCGACTCTGCCAATGCTGACATTGAAGGTGCTAAGCAATACATGGCATCACTGGATGATTCGGATAAAGAATCAATCAGTCGCTATGTGGATAGCAGCGAGAGTAGTGAGCAGGAGAAACAACTGTACTCTAAGGTCTCTGTCAAATCAGAGAACAGCGAGCAGTACTCAAAGGCCAAGCGAGAGGCCAAAGCTTACTATCAAAAGAAGCTTCAGGAAGAGACCATCAAGTACCAAAAGGTACAGCAGGCTAATCGCAAGCTGATGGATGAGCTTGTCTCCATGAAGTCGGATTTGGCTGAGTCTCGAAAGAAAGAGCGTTACAGCAAGATTTCGAGTCGGTTGGCTGATCTTGAAAAAGATGGCTACTGCTTTGACCGAGAGAAAGAAATTTCTTTCTGCATGAATCTTACTGACGATCAGGTCAACGAGCATATCTCTGAGCGAATCCCAATGCATTATGCAAAGGCTCCGTTTGGCGACATGATCCCTGTTGTCGAGAGCGAAAGAATTACTCCTGCTCCTAGCAAGAGTGAGAAATATGCCAAGGCTGCTTCAGACGCAACTATTAGCCTTCGGGACAATGGTTTGCGTGGCTTGAAGTATAAGAAGGTCTTGGATTGGATGTGTGAAAACGACACCGACCGTACCCCAAGTGCAGATGAACTTGGTTATTAAGAAGGAGACATGAAATGGCGGATGTTATCAGCTTGAAGGCTGGGGGTAATATCAACCCCTCTGTGTTTGTTGAACTGGATGCAACGGCAGATGCGACCGTTATTCAGGGTGATGCTTCAACCGTATTGGCCTTTGGAGTTTCGGGAGAATCGACCGAAGATGCTCCGGGCCTTAGCGGTGCAAGCAGCTACCACGCTTCTGTTAATTCAGAAGCTGTAAAAGTCTATGGTCCGGGCGAAAGCTGCCTGCTTACCGCAGGTGCTGCTGTTACCCGTGGCTCTTTGCTCAAGTGCAATGCAAGTGGTCAGGGCGTCTTGGCTACGACAGGCACTTATGCAAATGCAGTTGCTGTTGAATCAGCCGGTGGTGCTGGTGAGCTAATTCGAGTTCGAGTGACTGACCCCGTTTACGTTCCCTAATTGAACTAAACGAACAATAAAGAAAGTGAGATTGAATTATGGCAGCGCAATTTCCGGGGCAGTTTAATACTTATGTCCCTAACACGGAATCGTCGAAGAATCTTGTAGCGGATTTCTCTCGAAATCCAGAAGACTTCGCCCTACCTCAATACGTTCAGTACGTCCCGGTAGAGAAGAACAAAGGCTTCTACACCGAGATGACTGTTGAGATGGCTGGTCGTATTGTTAACCCTCATGACTCCCGATGGGCTGATGGGGATTATCAACCACGGCTAACTGGTAGCACTGAGAAGTTTGAGTTCAAGCCATTCCAAGCTCAACGCCACATCTATGGCTTTGAAATTGGCGAGATGGCTGCTGATCAAGCTTCTTGGGACATCTTGGCTCAGTTGGCTCGTCACGCTGCACAGCGAGCGATGACCAACCGAACCTTGGATCTCATTACCTTTGCCTCTAATACCTCGAACTACTTGAGCGCATCTCATGTGTTCAACGTAGCTTCTGCCCCCATCACGTTGGCTGGTCGGCTTGATGCCGCATTGTCAACCAACATGGATATCAAGAAGACTCTTGATTACTGTGCAGAGTTCATTCACATCCAGACTCTTGGTGCTGTTACTCAGGACCAGATCATGTTTGTGATGAATCCGACCACGGCACGGGCTTTGTCCAACACTCAGGAACTTCGTGACACTGTCAAGCAGTCTCCAATGGCTCAGCAGTTGATCGAAGCTCAGCTTGGTCCTTGGACTCAATGGGGTCTTCCGGGTGAATTGTACGGATACAAGATCATCATTGAGAACACTGTCCGAGTCAGCACTAAGAAGGGTGCTACGACCAGTAAAGACTTCGTCCTTGGTGACGGAAACATTCTGGTCATGAGCCGTCCCGGTGGTCTGGAAGGCGTCGAAGGGGCTCCTTCGTTCTCCTCCTACACTGCCTTCATCAAAGATGAAATGATCGTTGAGCAGAAGCACGATCAAGATAACAAGCTCTACACTGGGCGTGTTATTGACACGTTTGACTTCCGTCAAACTGCTCCTCTTGCTTCTATGATCATTACGAATGCTTTGACATAGTCGTGAATTGCACCGCTCCCCCTCTGGTGGTGCAGGGGTTGTCCCGGATTTCCGGGGCAACCCTTTTTCTCGTACAGGAGATCCCATATGGCAAACTACGCAGACTCAACCGATATGATTGAGAGATATTCAGCCGGTCTCCTTGGGGATCTTGTTAGCGATGACGGGGCTAGAGTCCCTGCATCGGGCCTTAGTGGCAATTCAAAAATGACCGTAGCTCTCAGGACTGCTACGGGGTATGTAAAATCGCACCTTCGGCAAGCAGATAGATACACAGATGCTGTGCTTGAGGGGATATCTGACCCGGCTAGTGCTTACTACGATTCTGAGTCTGCCGAAATGCTTGCGGACCTTACATGTAGGATTGCGTTTTGGCACCTATGGAAGCGCAAGCCCTGGAGTGATACGCATGAATCCGCCAGAAAGCAGGCGGAAGACGACTACAAAACAACTCTAGATATGCTCAGAAAGGGTACAATAGTTCTGGACGATGGTGCATCTCCAGATGCTGGAAAGCCCGAGAGCATTGGAATTAAGTCCACTCAGCTTAAAACCATGTGGAGCCAGATTGGACGAGGACGCTGGTATCCAAACAATAAGAATGTCCCATAGGAGTTATTAAATGTCTGTTGCACATTATTACGCTGGTCCCGCCGCAGTAACATTTACTCCGAGGGATACATCTAGCGGATTGCTTGTTCCCGGTCAGGCTGTTGTTCTTGGTATTAACCGAGATGCCATTCCTGTTATTACGCAGCCTAAATTTGCTGACGTAATGAGTGACGATTGGGGCGGAGAAAATGGCGTCCCTTCTGACTCTCAGTACATGGGAGCCATTGCTGTTATCCAGCTTAGCCTGATCAAGTTTGAGCTTGCTGCTATTGATAGGCTAATGACTGGGGCATCTCATTACACTAGCTCAACTTGGAATACTGCGGGTGAGGGTTTTCCTTTTGGTGGACTGATTCGTGCTGGAGGACTGATGGGTCAGCTTGTCCTTAACTCAGCCAACGCAGCATATACAGACTCGACAAAAACAAATGCAAAAGTGATGACATTTCCTTATGTTTTTGTTCGCAATGGAGGAAGTGTAAATCAGGGGACGGCTGCTGCTTCTTACGACCTACAGTTTGAAGCTTGGATGAACGCCTCGTTGACTCGACAACTTTACACTGTGGCATACACCACACCTACCTAATTCTTATACAGAGGGATCGTAACATGGAAACTTTAGAAGCTGCTGAACGTGCTATTTTTGAGACAAAGGTAAATGGGGTAGACCGTTGCTACGATCCGTGGACGGTCTACTCTACCCTTTACTTTGCCAATGACATTGTTGGATTGCATGAAAAGTCCAACTCTGACGCATTGAAAAACTCCGAGAGACTAGCAGCCCAAGATGAATTCCTGTCGGTAATCCGTCAGGCATTCAATGTTAAGAGTATTGAAGAGGCGGGCAAGGATGGACTTACCAAGGAAGAGTGTGCCGAACTGTTTGAGCAGTTTATTGTTTTCCTTGAAGACTTCAAAAAAAAACAGCCTACATTGCTGAGCAAGTTAGTACTTACGGATTACAGTGGTTTGGTGGAGAAATTACAACAGGAATTAGATTCATCCTTGCAGTCCAGCGAGAGCGAGTCTTCTACCATCAGTCCTACAAATACTTAAACGCAATTGATTCTTCTGATAACAGAAGGGAGCTTCCTTGGTTTGCAAATTTGCATAGAGATCCGGCTGAAGGAGAACTGATTTACAATCGCTATACAGCCAATGTGCAAAACAAAAAAGACATGGAAGACATGATTGCTGAAAACAGAAACTTCAATGTGGGGTAATTCAAAATGCCATTCATGGCTGCTTTAGGTCCAGTGCTTCGTGCAGGGGCAGGCATGCTTGCCAGTGGTGGCGGCACTGCTGCCCGTGCTACTGGGAGTGCTTTAAGCTCTCAAGGCATGAAGCAGGCTGTTGTTCAGGGCGTGGGGCAGGCTGCATTGTCTGGTGGCATGGGTGGTGGCGGTGGTCAAATGGGAGGCATCCTTAATATCGGAGCCTCAATGAAGGCAGGTGCTGCTAGGACTGCTGTTAGTCTTGGCACAGGAAGCCTTGATGCCATGGGGGCTGCTGCTGATCCAAGAACAGCCTCTGTCATTAAAGGCGGTCTTGATGTATTTAAAGACACTGTTGGAACTGCGGCAAAAGCACTTTCCCCCATATCCATGATTAATCCTAAGACATGGCTTGAGATTGGCCAGTCTGTTATGGGACTGCCAAACAAAATGGCAAAGCTGGGTGACGCTGCAATTGCTGCGGCTAAAGAGCTTGCTGGTTTTAGCGGTGCCATGGGAGAAGCTGCTATTGAGCAAGCCTTCGGTGATCTTCGGCGGAGCATACAAAAAGCCCAGCAGACAGGCCAAAGTACTCTCTCTCTAACACGCAGGACTGAAGAGCTAAAAGATAGTTTTCTTCCGATACAAAACGCGATAACAAATGTAACAAACTACCTTTTAGAAATGGGTGTAGAGCTTGTTATAGCAATGCTCCCACTTGTTCAGGGCCTGTTTGAAGTCCTCAAAAAGCTTCTGATTTGGACGCTAAAACTGGTTTCTTATGCCGTTGATTTTATTGAATGGTGGTGGGGGCAAGATGGTCTTGGAGAAATAATTAGGAAGCAGGCTGATAAAATTGCACAAGTAGAAATTAATACTAGAAAAGAAGACAGTCGCGGCCCGTTGGAAGATCTTCTTCAGGACATTGCTGCGGGTGGTCTCATTAGATGAGTGAGGTCGTAAATCATGCCAGCATCTTACGGTAGAGGCAATCGCTTAAATTACAATGGGACGACTGTACATGATGTGCTTACAAAGAGTGTTTCTGAAGAAGTAGTTTACGATTCAACCAACACTGACAGAGTGGCAACTAAGGTTGTTGTGACTCTTAACGGCTTGCTGTCAGTTGCAGCGATGGATGACGGCGGACCTGCTACGGTAGATCGTCAAGACCCTGCATCTCCAGAGACAGAAGGTAGCAGGTTTGATTACACTCTAAATAAACTAAACGACAATCGTAAGTGGTTTATTTACTGGGTGGGTGACGACCCTCTCTACGCTATCTGGCCAATCGAATTTTGGCATCTTAGGCACAGGAATATAGATGACGCACCAAGCGGACTGACTGAAGATTTTGTTGCAGAAAACTGGTGGAGTGCTGGGCTTTATGACAGTGCAAAGATTCAGACAAGCATTGTCAATATAGTATCTGACAGGACTGCTAGGGTTGAGATTGTATTAGAATTCACTTTTATTCCATGCAAAGTTTACAAGGGATATAGCTTAGAAACTACAGTTGGAGAAGCTGACCCTACCGAGGGAACCGCGACTGAAGATGATCATAGCGGTAGGGCTGGAGACACATTAAAAGAATATAGTCCGCCATTGGATCAGCAAAAAGATCAATATTGGGGCAGTGAATATCAACTGTGTGAATCAGGGGGAGATTTAATGACTCCCACATGGAAATCAATTCTTTCTAATAGGTGGAGAACAGGCGACAATATAAACACAGAGGACTGGTTATGTGAAAGGAACATATCTGGAACCATTGAGATTGTTGGGCGGGTTGGGTCAATAAACAGCATGGAAGCGACTGGACCTGATGCCGACACAAAGAAGGCTCCGTTGTCACCGCATTACGTCAGATTCTTGACAATACCTCCACTTCAGAATGGATTTAAAAGGCAGAGCCTTAGGTTTACAGAGCAAGAAGACAATTTAAAGCTTGACTATGAAATTGTGGACAAAGAAGTTTATGTCCAAGCTCCTTGGCCTGCTTGTACTTTTGAGGCAACTTGCAGTACCAGCATCAAGCCATTGTCTGGAGGCATGGGCGCAATGCCTTTGGTCAAGGTTGAATGCTCAATGTCAGGACGAAAGCATGTAGACAAAAAGCTTTTGTTGCAAGCTATGGTTCATGTAATGAACACCAAGACTAACTTTTTGCAGACCTACGCTACATTTTCATGCTTTCCATCATCTATGGAAATTACAGAAAGCCTTTCCTCAAATACGATAAGAGGAAATCTTGAGGTAATGGTAAAGCCTGACGAGTCTGGAAGTAATCCGTTTGCCTCAGTAATGAAGTTCTTAACTGCGACATTTGGTCAGGGAACTAGCTTGGGTCAAAAGGGGCATAAGGGCATAGATCATCTTAGAGGGCTGACTTCAGAAACCATTCGCCAGCAGCAGTGGGGAGCAAAAGAAAAATATGATCCTCAGAAGGCAAGGGCTGATTTGCAATATCCTGATGATTGCTACCTTTTAGGCCCACTATCTAGTCTTTTCATGCCAGTAATGCTTGGCCAGCACGGTCTAAATAACACAGATGGTGATCCGTATACTGACCAAAACACCGCAGGGGGAGACTCAGTTCCTCTTAGTTATGTCGGGAATTCGGCATGCGACCCAATTATCTCATACGACACAAGCCCAAAAAAGGTTGTTCCAATAACGAGAACGACTTCTCTGGGTCAGCAAGGATTCTACTCTGGTCATGGCAAAGACTTTAGTCAAGATGATTACTCCAGAGACCAGTGGAGAGAGGAGGGTAAAACAACCAGTCCTGCAAGCCTGTACCAAGAAAATCCTTTAGTAGGCAGGGACTTTATACTGACCAATGAAAGAATTAACGCCTCATTAGGCACCACGAATCCACTGCTTAAGCAGTATTTAAACTACATTATTAAGGTTCAGTATGAAATAAAAAGCGGAAGAGAAATGGTTACGGCATCAAACCCTAAGTTGCCTTTTACGCTGCCCCATGCCAAGACTAGGCCAATGGCATACAAGATCTACACGTTTATGGCAGCACGGCTCAATGCAAGGCCAGTCCTTCCTTATGCTGCCGACTTTGTAGAGACAACAAGTAACCTTGCTCACTATTTGGTAGATGCTAAATACAATTTTGCAAACCCAATAGCCTCAACAACTGGTATTAATGTTCTTTATGTTGCATCTGGGCAGATCATATTTTGCTTGCCTCGACCTCACAAGAACAATGAACCAATATTTAATCCAACTGCGCCTTTTGTAAAAGGTCAGGCTAACGATCAGCCGGAGCTTAATTTCATTTCAATAAACAACTTTGCCTATCTAAACGACAGAATTTTTAGTGGATTTTAATTAAAGGTGTTACGGGCATGGCCATTACATTTAGTGATTTTTTTAGTCGTTTTGGGAAAGCGGTCGATGCCTACAGCAAGCTTTTGACTGCTACTGGAACAACCTTAGACACTGAGTTTCAGCAAATACTTGATGCATTTAACTCTGATAGTTTTGATATCAAGCAGTCTATAGACGGGCAGATATCTTTAATTAAATCGTATCAAAGCGTATCTAGAGGTCAGATTGAGTCCCTCTTGATTCCTACAATGCAGTCTCTGATCACTCAGTATGCCATTGACGACACCGGACAGTTTCAAACTCTAGACTCTGCGATCAATGTTTTTATTGAGCAGATGATCGCTGGATCGGAGTCGGTGCAGGACTCCACCATCTCCAGTTCCGTCGCTTCGGTCGGAACTGCTTATGGAGATGGCTCTGTGTTTGTCAGCATGAAAGATACAAATGGAAGGAATCAGGAGAATGCTTTTGCTGAAGATATCGACCTTAGCTGTTCTTCTGTCAGCACTGACAATTCTGCCACTTTTTTAGTTGCTAGTGACATCTCATACGATTCTATTCATCATCTATATCCTAATGGATCTAACCTTTCAACATCTACTTCTTCGGTGAACCCATCTTCGGGAGTCATCCCTACTCCATTAATGGATACGGCAAGCTCGATTGATGCGAACATTCCGTCAGGATGGCAGGGAAGTGCTACGACAGCGTCTTCTTTCACCACAGACAAGCAAGATACTATTGTCGTTTCTGGAACTCCAACTGGCGGATATTATTACATTCACGTTATCGACAGCCAGTCTCGAACTTACACGACAGACGCTTTGTCCTATGATGCTTCTGGCTCTACTGTTCAATCTGCAATTGCCGCCCTTCCGGGGTTTGGCTCAGTCAGTGTCGTTACCACAGGGACAACTCCTAACTACACTCACACAATAGATTACACAGGAACCCCAAGCCCCGGCACTACGACGACAACAAGCAACCTTACTGGTGGAACCCCATTGATTACTGTATCCACCATTGTTTCGTCAAGCCCAAGCATCAATGGCTCAAAGAGTCTTAAAATTACGGGTGATGGCGTTGAACAGACTACTTACTATATCCCCGTATCTCTCTCAAAAAATGTTCAATACGGTTATAGCATCTGGCTTTATCCAAGCACCATAACAACCGGAGTGCTTGAAGTATCTTTGGTGGATGATTTTGGGGGTTCCGTAGTAAACGACAGTCAGGGAACAGCGAATACCGTCAGCCTTCCGTTGTCCCCATTGACTAATGCTACTTGGTACAACCTTGGTGGATTTTTTAGGACGCCTTCAACATTCACAAACAACATGTACATTAAGCTAGCATGCTCTACGGCAATTGACGCAAGTGGAATTTTGTACATAGATTCGTTTTGGCTCAGTAGCGTTACGGCTGCTTACTCTGGAGGCCCAAGTTTCTTTGTCACCTCTGGGCCAACACACTGGGATACAAGAGACCTGAGGCGAGTGACAGTTTCCAATGATTATGGAGGGGATGTAAATCAATGGCTAGACAGAATTTTCGATTTGAAAGGAACTGGAAAGAAGTTCCCAACATCAGGAAGTCCGACGATATTGGACAGCGTAATTTCTTAGAGCAGAAGGAGAAGCTAGACGCCATGATGAGTAAGGTTAAAAATCTCATCGGAGGTGTCAATAAGCTGATGGAGGACTACAACGAAATTAACGAGGTTCTAAAGGAACAAGAAGATGTCATATTACGGCAAAATAAATCTGATAGTTCTGGGGATCAAGCAACTGATGGCGGAGTCGATTCCTGATACGAATCCGGATTTGATCAGGATAACATCAGACCCTAACCAGAATCGGAGAATACCCTCTGATTCTGTTAGCTTTTTAATATCACCTAGTCCAATAGCTCAGTATGATGAAATGCATTTTTCTGGCGGAGCAAATGAACAGTTAACTGTAATTACAAAGGTTGTAGTCACGGCGTTCATGCCTCACAGTCTGGATGAGCCTGACGATATTAAGGAATTCTTTGCTGGGAATAACAGCATTAACACCGTAAAGATAAATGTACTTCGAGCCTTGTCAGGCAAAAACATTTATGATGACAACTACGATTTGCCTTTGCTCAATGTGCCTCTTCGACCAATTGAACATAGCTGGGTAAAAGACAAATCCTCAGGCGATATTCAGATTTCGTTTCATGTAGAGTATGATGAAGACCTAAGAGACATAGACGATGGTCTGCCCGGAGTTAACTAATGTCAGTTCGCTTAAAGATTTTAAATAGCAATGGCGATTTTTTGCGAGCCAGACAGCCGGGAGACGCTGTTTCCAAAGACTATATTTTCTGTCTTACAGAAACTGAAGGCTCTTACATAGAAGCACTTAACAAGGGTCTTAGAAGTTCTCAGTCAGAATGGTTTCCTCAGTACGACTTTGCATCAAACAACCCGAGAGACTCCAGCACTTATTACACTCAAGTGGGCGAGGAGCATGCTTCTGGCTCTTCTTCAGGCATACGATCTGCTCCAAAGTATAGTCCTTGGAGATTTAGGACTGCTCCAAGCAGCAGGCTTAATGAGTTGTTTTGGCCAACTCAATTTCAGCGTCATGCTGAAATGTATGTTGCTTTCATGCTGAACACACTTGATGCAAATCTATTTAAGGCGTACAGAGATCGCCCCTATGTGTCTGGACCTGATGACGTTCCTCTAGGAATTGATAGAGTTTACATTCAGTTTGGCCCTAATGAACTTTCCGGTGACATTACCACGGGTCCGTATTTCTATATGAGATGCGCTGGCATACATGTTTACAACGGATATGGGCTTACTGATACCATTATCGAAGAAAACTCTATCTTCATCATGAAGTTGGTTGATGACAGATACTACTGGAACAATCTTGAGATTCAAGGGAATGGTAGGACAAACCCTGAGTCTTTGTTTGACTGGCCTGAGGGATTAGCCCCAACTCCTTCGGCATACAAGCACCTTGCTGATTGGGGTCGCACCTACCCGACGCTTAACTTTACTGATAAGGGCAATGTAAACCTTTACAACGAGAGAAAATTTGGCTTTGCCCTATACCCTCACAGCTTCCCTTCGTCCGGTCTCAGGAGAGGAATTGTATCTGACTGGGTTGCTTGGACCCAAGGATTTATACCTGTCGTTTTGCCAAACTTTGATAGCTTTCCTTTGAAAGAAAAAGGAGGAGCGTCAGAAACAAAGGGATATGGATACTTTTCTTTTGCCCCAGCCTTTCTGGCAGAAGACGCTTTGTACCCAAGAGATTGGGATGCTTGGATGAATCGCTACAGCCCGGATAGGGTTCGAGCTTCTTCTATTTTTAATCAGCTTGGCTTTGCAGATACCGGGGTCATGAATATGACAACTCGGAGTACTCCTAGCGATGCTTTCCATGAAAAATCTGATCCATTTGTCAGAAGCACATGGGCTGACATAAGTCAACTTAGAAGCAGAACCAATGGCACTAAGGGCGGATTCCTTGGTCGCATCAAAATTGACTTAAGAGAGCAAGACATTTTGCAGGGCGACCGATTCATTACAAATTCTTTTTTGGGTGAAGGGGCTGGGTTCTTAGGTTCAAGAGATAGGCCAGCAGACAAAGGTGGTGGGGGCAGTACAAAATACAATGAATTTTATCTAAACGGAGAGCTTGGAAAAGTTGGTGAAATTAGCACTCCGGTGGTGACTGTAAACACTGCTTTGTTCAGCAATGAAATCATTGACACAACTCTGCTTACTAGTCAAGCATTTTACGACGCTCCAGACTTTACCAAAAGACCAAGCAATGGAGACGACTACGATCCAATTGCTGGAAATTCATTGAGAAATAATGTTGGCTCTAACATAAATAGCAGTCATCAGTACTTTGTTTCTCCGCAGTATAGGATTTTGATTGACGCTTGTCAGAGGATAACGACTCAGTATGAATACTTGGCATTGTTAGATACTGGACCGGAAAGTCGAGAGTACATTGATTGGGGCTCAGTCAGACCAGCTAGAGATGGCGAGGGAGATGATGGACTTGTTTACTGGACTGAATGGCAGCATCACTCAATAAAATATAAACAGATTGCTGGTGAAAGGGGCGATGACCGTGCGACCACTACACCTTGGGCTGCTGTTGGTCCTTGGTTCTTCACTTATGAATCTTTTGTTTTTACTCCCTTGCTTACGGAGGGAGCTAAGCTGACATTGTCTGAGCGACCATATTCTCAAGTGTCAGCAACTGCAACTAGTTATAGAAAAGACTCCATACCTCAAGAAATGCCTATTACATGGGGCGCTCCTAATGAGATTACATTCCAATTGCCGAATCTAGGAGATTCAAATACTTTGCATGTCGCATTGCACAATGATGCAATGGATGATGGACAGCAAATTTATGCAGAAGGCACAGTTGTTCTCATGCCCGGACTGACTGATGAGACTTATTACCTGAAAATAAATAAGGTAAAGTCTAGAGGGTCATTAAACTGGGAAGATAATTTTAAAACCAATCCAATTGTTCGACTACATCACCCTCCAGATTGGCCAACTACCTTAGAGGAAGGCATTCAGCTAACATGCATGAGAATGCCGGAGTCTTCATCCTCATGGTGGAGTGATCAATGGATTCCTTTAAATAGTTTATCTGTAGGCACAAAGCAACTTGTTAGGTTTACTTTAGACGTTGCCCTGACGACTGCTGACGCATCTCAGCCAGCAACGATTACAGATCAGTACGGTCCCGGAACCGACAATTCAAACACGGCAATTACTGCTCACAACCTTTTGACTCATACGGCAGGAACCTATATGTTTGAAGGCAATGCCGGGGACGCCGGTCTTGCCATGAGAGACGCTGATCAAGATTATAGAATTATCCAAATCGAATGTGCTGATACGCCTGACGAACCAGATCCCGATCCCGGAGGTGGTGGGGGCGATCCGGGAGGAGAGACTCCGTAATGGGATGGTATCCATGTTGTTGTAAAAACGGATGTTCATTTTGCGATTGCTTTCCTTGTGGTATACAAGTCAAGTTAGACGCAATACCTCCATTCAGATGCTCTGGGTCATCACTGCTACCGCATGATTTCTTCACTGGAGAATGGGTTTACATTCCTGTGACGGAAATTACTCCGGGGAGTTGCCGAGCAACTAAAACGATTGTAATTCAGGACGGGATAACGATTACCTTGCCACCGGGACCGGGATCGGTTCCTCCACCATACACTTGTGATCCATGCTCAACGTCAAATACAACTATCGTTGAAATTGAAATCACCATCTATCCACAAGCGAATTGCAACATTCCCTGTTCAGATGCAGACTTTCAGGGTTCAAGTATCTGTCAAAACTGTGGATGGCAATACGATGTAAAAATAAGGGTATCACCCTTGGTTGCTGGCCCAGCATCTCAGACTTATGAAGAATGGTACGCAGTTGCTTACCAAGAGATTGACGATGAAAGATGTGATCTTGTCCTAGCAGAGGCTTTGTCTAGTGGCTCAAGGGTTTGTTTTAACGACCCAGCAACAACAAATTACTTCACCGCATTAAACCCAACACTGTGCAACGATGGGATTCCGATTCTAGACTTTGGTGCAAAAATAAGGATGACCATTGAGCCTATTGTTGAGTACAGGAACTACGCTGGAGTATCCTGCAATGGAGATCCCGGCTGTGCCTGTTGGTGGCAATTTAATCCAGTTTCCTCTACAAGCTCCCCATGCACTCCAACAACTGATCCCAGCTTTGTGAACTGTATTGATGTCACATTCAATACTGGTTGGTTTAACATTGATTACGATGATATCACTGGAGCCATTCCGCAAGTATATCCCCCCGGTGTTCCTGATGGTTCTCCGGGGTTGCCATGTAGTGACATGGATTCATTCATCATGAAGGCAACTGATGACGTTGCTGGAGATTTTGTACCATGCTACTGGACTAAATCATTTGCACTAAACTCCACAGATCCAAATTACGGAACTGAAATTTTCATGTGGCAACTAACACTTGTTGATGCCAATTATTTCATATTCAAGGCTACGTTTGACAGCACAGACTGTCCAATCTGCTGGGACTCAAAAATACCTGCATACTCTTGCTCATGCCCAGATATCTGGCAGGTTCAAGATGGAACACTGCACCCCTTTACTCAATACAAGTTTAGTCTTTATTGCAGACAGCTAAATTCTCCAGTAAATGATTCCGTTGCTTGGTATCACTGGATTAGTCAAAACGGCTTCTCTCTTGCAGACATATGGACAAATGGTGCAGTTCCAACAAATCCATTAAAGCCATTTGCAGCGGAATCATGGAAAACTAATGCACTTCCAGTAGCAGATCAGAATTGCTCTAACAGTTTCTATTCAACTTCACAATGTACATTCATTGATCCAACAACATTGACCTTCCCTATTGATCGAGAGGAAGAGTTTCACTGTCGAAGTAAGCATGTTATTCCAGATGCAATCATTGCTCCCGTTGCTTGTCCCCCGTAGGTGATTTATGGGAAACGAGAATTGGTTTGAAGAGACAATCAAGAAACATCTGGCTGATACTCCAGAGTATCGGGCTAAAGCTCAAGCTATTTACGATGCTCATAAGAGAGAAGTGAAGAGTAAGTCAGAACTAAAACAAGATGGTCAGAGATTTGTCGATGAACTCGGTAACGTAGGTGTTACCACTGAGTCTGATCTGACCAAGATTGAGGGACTAGGGGACTTGATTCATGCGACACTAAACAAGATCGGGATCACAGAAGAACGGTTCAAGGAAGTCTTGGGCTTGAAAGAGTGCAACTGCAATAATCGCAGGAAGCTTCTCAACAAGCTAGTCCCATTCTTTAAGTCTTAGCTATCCACCAAGCTCCTTGAGCCTAAGTTTGTATGCCATCAACACAGACTTGTGTACATGATCAGGCCAGTCTCCGGGGTAATTCTCCCTGTCATTTCTGAACCTGACTTTGAGATCATCAAGCTTCTCAATTGTATCACACATTATAATCAAGCTGCACATAGCAATGTAGACCGTGCGCTGCCACTTATCCGTTAGAACTTCTGCTGCTATCGCCATCTCTCTGGAACTCCTCATTCTCAATTACCACAGGCTCGATCATTTTCCCTAGCTCTTGCCATTTAATTCCATACGCTCTGGCAATCTTGATTGCGGCGTACATTCCGAGTATGGCTGAACCGATATTAGGTTCTTTCTTCACCCAATCCCTCCAGTGCTTTGCGTGCTTCCAGGTAGTCGTTGTGCGCTGCCTGAATTGCGTTCCAGAACTCATCGCCACAACCGTCTTCGATTAACGACGCAGATACCCGCTGCTCAAACTCACGCAGGGCATTACGTTGTGTTCTGATCCGGTCACGTTCGTTGGTTAGGTCTTCGCATCGCTTCAGCGCCCACTTGATAGTCTTTGACTGGTCGCTGCTTATGTCGGCAATCATGCCTCCACCGAACCTTAGTTTCTCGTTTGCGTCATATAGCTCTTTAACACAATCGAGACACCATCCATCACTGTCATGTGGGCAATTCTCTAGGTGAGGCATCGTCATCCCAAACCCTCCTCCTTATTCACTCATAGATAGACCCAGACCCAGACCCAGACCCAGACCAAGACCAAGACCCAGACCAAGACCCATACCAAGACCCAGACCTAGACCCATACCCAGACCCAGACCTAGACCCATACCCAGACTTGCAACCCCTTCCACGCATCATTGCATCACCCCGTAACTCTCGATTGCAGCGGTGCGAATGTACCAAACACTCGGCAGCATCTCTGCATTTCCAAATCCAGCTTCGCCAAGCGGACCTGTCTCGTAAATGATACTGGCATCGTTTAGTTTGATATCGGTGTCACTAACACCTTCCAGTACACCTGCGTAGATGTAGTTGCAGCACCATACCGTGATGCGTTCCCCCAGCAAGCCTTCCAATCCACCACCAGTTGTTTCAACAATCGTTTTCATCTCAATCCCTCCAGTAAGAATATGTCAGCACTTATCCACAAGCACCGACGTTTAGTACCCCATATCTAAGTCCTGGGCCTGCTCAGTCAGTTCGTCCAACGCCTTCTGGCGTGCCTCAATGTCAATGGTTTCACTGGCTACTCGATAGAACACTTTATGGTGCTTGTTCCAGTGGATTTCATAATCCCTGACAGTTGCAGACTCCCATCCTGGGCGACGTTTTAATGTGTCAAACTCCATCTGGCGTTCTGTCGTCCAGCTATGTTGCCAGCCCCAGTTTGTGTAGCCATCGTCAAGCAGTGTCGTGAATACCTCTACCTGCCGTCGCAGCCTGTAGATTTCCTGCTGGTTCTTGTTGTGCAACTCTCGGTACTCGTCCAGTTCTCCAGCGGCGATGTTGCTCGCCGGTACAAACCAGAACTGGTCGTCATCCCACTCAATCCAGCCTTCGCACTCGTCGCCTGTGTACCATTCCAATGTGCCTCCAGCGAATTGGCTAATAGCACCGTCGCTCGATTGGCAATCCAGGGTTTCGAGTATCGCTGCTATATCTCGTAGCTCGCCCCAAGTAAAGCGTGGCTGTGTCATGCCAACTGCTCCTTTTGCATACGTGTGTCTATTTGTTGCCTTGCCATGCCTGCCCATCACTATCCCTCCTTTGCCATATCCATTGTCCAGCCCAAGTACTCGCTTCAATCACATCCGGTTGCATCCTGTTTGGTGCCAGGATTAAAACGCCGCTGACAACCTGCATAGTGATGTATCCTCGACCCTCTGGCTCTGCCAATAGAACATAACGGTGCCTTGTTCCTTGATAGCTCATGTAATCGCTATCATCTCGGGCAACAAACAGTCGTCGCCTACCGTCAACACATGTCACCAGTGCATCTGGCATCGCTTTTACCTCAGTTGATTCTGGTCTACTGTTGCCATTGCCGTCATCTCTTAATTCCTCTCTTCCTGAGATAGCGTGGACACGAAAAATACAATGCTATCGACAACTCTTTAAAGTCTCTTCTTAAACTGTTGTTGTTAAATTCAAACATCTTGCTTCTGAAATTTGCACTTAAAGATTGACTTGCAAGCGATTCCCACACCGACCACAGATCACCAATAGATTCAAAATACTTCCTTAAAATTCGACCAGCAGCCCTGTATTCATCTTTCGAGTGCTTGTCTAAAGGGCCAAGATAATCGTCAATAAACATCATCACTGCCACAAATTCGTCTTTTTCATCCTCGCCCTGCACGCCTTCAAGCTCTTCGAGTAAGTGAAGTATTGCTTTTGTGTCATAAGACATTGGATGCTCTGCCATCCATTTTGCCCAGCAACTTGGGCAGCTACACAGGTCCGACTGTCGTAGCTCTTCATCATTAAAAAGATATTCCTCTGACATGTCTTTCACCTTAACTGATTCTGATCTACATCTTTAATCTTTGCCCACCAGTCAATTGTCTTTAGCGGCATCATCCTCAGATCCTCTGGCGGGTAGTATTTGTTCTCGTTAACGAACAGGCCAAGGGCTTGCTTGAATGTCATGTTAGATCTTCTGCATCTGTAGTAACATTCGATCCATCTCTTCTCTGTGTCGTATGCTTCTGCCACTTTGATCTTAGGGATAGGATCTCCCGTCATCTCGATCAGGCTACCGTTCTTCATAATAACAGCACGCTTGCTCTTCTCATGCTTGTAGCCACAGTTGTGGCAGAAGGAACCGAACGCCCTAATCGCATCGCACATCGGACACTGGATCGCACACTTCTCCTCTCCCCTCTGAACCTTATGCTTTCGGATGGAAGATGCTACAGAGTTTGACATGTTGAACATGTCTTCCCATTCTGTGCGGTCTGCATTAGGACTGCCATGTCGCCACCAATTACCGCCGTGGTCCTGAACTATGACACGGTCAATGGACGAATGGTTACGCATAACCCTACCGACCGTTTGGATGTACGAGACGATGGAGCCCATGGCACAGGCGAGTATTAGGTGAGCCAACTCTGGGATGTCGATCCCCTCCCTGAGAACATACCTATTGCAGATGACATGTATCTCCCCTCTCTTGAGCTTGGAGATGATCTCCTCTCTCACCTGCGGTTTGCTTCTATGATCCTTGCCATCGAAGTAGCAGTCCTCTCCATCAATGTGAGCAGCACGCACGCCCTTCTTCTCGAACTCATCCACGAACCACTTGCTCTCCTCGATTCCCGGAGCAAATAGGATTGTAGGTTTCTTGTGAGGGTTGAGTCTTGAGTATGACTTGAACACATGACCAAAGATGGACGGAGTCCAGACTCTCTTCCGGATCTCAGCCAGACTGAATTCCCCCGTCTTTATTTGTGACAGATTCCGAGTGTCGATCTCTGCCCCACCAAAGACATGGGCTGGTACATGGGCAGGGAATTCCAGACGCTTGTCCCTGAGTTCTGAGTTCAGGCAGCTAATGAACAGCTTGTCGTACAAGTTGCCCAGGTCAACAGGAGTAGCCGTGAAGCCGATACGGCAGCAGCCTCGATTGTCATGTGTCTTGAATACAGTCCTAGCCTTGGTCTCCTTTTGCTGATGAGCCTCGTCCACAATTACCAGATCAGCCTTGGGGATTCCTGACTTCTCTCTTCTAGCATAGACAGTGTCAATCGAACACAGTTGTATCTTGGTCAAGTTGCTTTGCTTGTCTGGGAACTGAGATGCGATGACACCGTAGTCCAAATCCTGTTCATCAAACTTCTTAATCAGTTGTTGCAGTAGAAGGTTGCGGCAACAGTAGACAACAACTCTCTTCCCATGCGCAACAGCATGCCTGATGATTGCCAGAAAGATCTCTGACTTACCCGCTCCCGTTGGAGCATAGACTACCTCGCTCGTCCCCGGCTTGTAGTCAAGAGAGACTACATGATCGAATGCCTTCTTCTGCCAAGGCCAAGGATCTACCGCAAAGTATGGTCGTCCTTCATCTTGACCAGAAGTTTCATTAGCTTGTCGTACTGATCCTGACATGTATTCCATTCCTCTAAAAAGTCCTTAGGCAAATGCATGAATGCCCTGTAGCTTTTACCAAGTTCCGCAATCGCTTGCGTCACATTCCTCTCAACCTTCATCTGCATTTTAACATCATGCGATAGCATTCCTTCCCTCTCTGCTATATCCACTTGTGATATTCCTTTCGCTCCTAGCTTCTGCCAGATGGCAATGACATCGTGAGCCTTGTCGGTTGCTATCTTCTCTTCTTTCAAGTAGTTCATGAGCTTAGGCTGAGCATGCATCACAAACTCATACCCTCGGTCAACCATATTGGCCGTGACATTGTGAGACTGGGGAAGCATGACCATGCTCTGGTTCATGCTGATGCCTGCCTTCTTCTTAAGCCGGACGGCGAGATGACCGACCAGAAGAGTCTTGGCCTGAATGGGTAGCCTGTCAGGGTCTTTGTCTATGAATGTTTCAACCATCCACTGCTCTATTGTAATCCTCCTTTGGGCAAGTTCTATCCTTAAGTCTATGGTTTCAAACGGAATGTTCATGTGCTTGCATATCTGATATCTTAGCCAGCCATTAACAATCCCTCCACGATACAGGCACAGGGGGAAGAGAACACCTTCTGACCTGACGCTGTCTAGAAGAAGCTCTACCTCCGCCCTGCTCCTGTCGGGAATACACTTCTTATGAAGTGCGAGACGCTTGAGTTCCTTCACCCTTAAAAGAACTCCTCTACCTCTGACTCTGCCGTCTCACTATCCTTTTTCTTTACCCCATCTCCCTCGGAGGAAGACGCTGCATCCTCCAATGCTTGGAGTGTAGCAACAAATAGCTGCTGCTCTACTTTGCTTTGTGGTGGATCTTCTTCCTTCTTCTTCTTCCACCACTGTAGCCATCTGATTCCATCGCTGGACTGAGCCATCTCTTCTGGATGCTTTCCCTTAAACTTTCCAAAGTAGAACGTGACCTGTTCTCCATCACCACTGTCATCACTATCAAAGTCTGACACATCTTTTGGCGGTGATGACTTAGGAGCGACCTTCGCTTGGTTCCGCTTTTGTCCAGCAGAAGAAGCACTGCCATTCGACTGGTACTTGTCGCCATCGTGGTGACCCCAGTACACATCCGAAGCGAGCCCGAGGTACACAGCACTACGACCGAACGCATCTGTCTCAGCCTTCTTGTAGGCTTCGTCCGGATCTCGCTTGACGTTCTCTCCGCCTGTACATTCAGGACATTTGAACACGCCGTCAACATCCGCCCGACACCACCAAACATACCCCGACACAAAGACCACAGTATCCGAACCATAATCTTCCCTCCATCTCTTTGTTACATGGAACCCCCATCCTTGTCCCACTGGACCGAACATCTCAGTCAGTCTTTTCATTCGCCAGATCGGCTCAATAGAATCTCCTCTGAATCCTTTGTTGAATGGCTTCTTCGCATCCGATGGAACCTCTGCAATTGACTTCCAGATTAAATCGTTCTCCACAGTTCTTTCCTCTTAAAGTGATAGTGTTGGTACAAGTTTCTCTGACAGTGCGTAAAGCGTTTCCGCCTCTTCCATTACATACTTCTCTGCTAAGCTCCTATCTTTATCCCATACTTTGTAGAACGCATCTCCCCTAAACCCTTGTGTCTTAGCCTTGATACCGAATGCAGCACATAGCTCTTCGTACTTTGGCATCGACCATACATCCCCCGGCTTGCTGTACTGGTAGCTCATCCACTTTCTAGCAAGATCAATGAATGACTTATCCCACTTGCCATACTCATTGCAGATAGGGAACGGAGTCTTCACGCCGTGGATGAGTGTTCTTGCTGTGATGTACGGGAGATCAAACTTCTCGATGTTGTACCCGAAGATCTCTCCTCCTCTACCCTTGGTGTAGCTAACTGCTTCCCACCAACTAGAAAGGATATCATTCTCATCCCCGCTCAGAATCCTGAACCCAACAATCCCATCCTGATCTCTGGTCCCAACACCGATAGCAATGATGCGACCGTAAAGCGGATTAATAGTTCCGGAAGATCTCTTTTGGTAATAGTAGTCCTCCTCCCTCCTTTCCCTATTCTTTTCCCACTCAAGCAGCTTCGCAACCTTGGTCTCTTCTTTCCAATTAGCTGGCAGCTTAGGTGGCTTGCTCTCATCGAATCTTGTTATGCCTTTAACATCAGACATAGGCAATGGCCCAGTCTCGATATCAAATACCATCCTCGGAATACCCATCCCTCTTGTACCTTCCGTCGTCATGGAACTTGCGATAGTTATCTCGTCCGCTTGCTCTTCCGCTTGGTCTTGTGACTAGCTCTCCCCGAAGAATTGTGTACTGCTTGGGAGCAGAAACTCCGATGCAAGCACACTGCTGATTCCAATCCAATTCAGTGATAACAAAGCTGACATTTAGGTCAGGGATCTCAATGCTCTCACCCTCTCGCCGCCATAAATGCAACATCATTTTCCTTTCTCTATTCTAAGTAGTTATCAAATCCTTCTTCCTCTAGACGCTCCATCTCTTTCAGCCAGAATTGTTTCTCTTGAGTCTTCGCTTGCGGACTCATGATCCTAACTTTCTTTGCCCTAGAGTAAGTGTACATTTGAAGCCGCCGGTCTTCCTCCTCCGACATGAACTGCGGTGGAAGATTGTAGTAGTATTCCAGTGCAGGTTCAAGCCTAGCAGGCACAGCAGGAGCGCCAAACTCATCCGGCTTAAGATTGTCGATGCTCTCCTGCGTTGACAGTAACTCCATCAACTCTTCCCTCAGACGGGCAGGAGCCCTGCCTTCCATCGCCCTTATGTGTCCAAGATGGTTTCCATTTAGTTGGTCATACGGGATAGGCTTCTTGCTTTCATCATCCTTGAAGACGTTCATTTTCCCCTCGGTCTAGGTACGAAAAGTGCATTTCAATTAGGGTGTAGGGTTGGGTGTCCGTTGGTCTACTCTGTCTCAAGCGGAAGGTAGTAACAGACCATCCACCAAACAAACAGTGCTGTCAATCCGACATCCACTAAAGCCCACCAGAACTTCTCATTGATTCTCATCCTCGAAATCCTCTCTCTCTAAAATCTCTAGCTGCCTCGGGGTGAGACCGCTCATGAACTTCCCGAACTGGTGGACCGTGTAGTTAGGCACGGTCCCAGTCTTTAGTTCGTAAGCACAATCCCCGCACCACCATGCTCCGTCATGGTATGTGCTTGCTATGTCACCGCAAGAGCAGAAGTAGTTTCGTCCGTAATCACCAGTTACCTTCTTCTCTTTTCCCTCTGTCATTTTAGCACTCAATCTTCTCCAGATCTTTTAGTTTCAGATAGCAGTCAATGCTGCACTTAGTCTTGCCAGCCTTAATAAAATTAATATAAGAAGCACTCTTGTTACATTGCTCAGCAATATAAGGTATGGTGCAACTGCTCATTAGATTGCCAATAACTCTTGGCACTTCAGATTGAATCAGCTTTTCAATCTTTTCCTTTTCAGTCTTGAACATAGCAACACGCTTGTAGTTACTGACCTTTGCCATCTAACAATCCCCTCTTAAGTAACAGGATAAACTAAGGTTGATTCACTTAGGATGATATCATTTCCCTGTGATGTGGCATAGACCTTTGACGGAGAATCTTTGCCCGTGATGACCCAGACCCTTTGACTGTCTGGCATGCGGAACCTGTCATTCTTTCCCAGCCAGTACACGCTTACCTTGTCATAGTCTGACCACTTATCCTCTTTGATAAATTCCCACTCCTCTGCCATCATTTGCATTAGCAATTGATCGTCCTGTTCCTCTTCCATTTAATTCTCCTCTATAGAAAAGATAGCAACCAGCCTGCGTAACAACACAGTGATGTCAAGCCAACGCAAGCCACAAACATTGCAGACAGTATCATGATTGTCCTACACAATTTGTCTATTCCTTTTTCTTTTTTCTCTGGCTCCTTGTATCCGGAAGTTTCTACACCAAAGAAATCGTACTCATCCACAGTCATCTTCCTTACTCCTTTGACTAGCAGAAGATTGGGACGGCAGATACTTTACCCCTCTTCTTTGAAATTGCAATAGCAGTTTGAGTTGCAGGCTGGTAGTCAGCCTTGATTGCCAGGGCGAACTCCGAGTATCCAATCAGGCATCCACACGATACCCAGTTCCAAGTGTCGATGAACTGATGCCAATGACCGAAGACATCTACAACAGCAGCCCTTCTTCGATTCCACGCAGACACTGCTTTGTTAGCTGGAATGCTTAGACCACCGACACCACCCGCAAACCTGATATTGTCACCATGGTGGAATCGTACATCATGCCCTTGGATCTTGAGCCAGTTGTGATAGCTCTCACCTATTCGGAACTTGAATGTCTCATCCCCGATGAACTCCTTTGCAATGAAATGGTATAGCCCCCACTCATAACTATTCTTATGACTGGTCTTGTGCCTCATCCTCTTGGTTGTTCTGCCATGGTTTCCGTTGCATGTAACTACATCTATCAGCTTGACACCCTTGCACTCTTGCTTGATCTTCTTCAATGCAGAACACAACAGATCTCTAGCGAACAGGCATGCTTCTACCGGGGACAGATAGTTAGACTCTACTAACTCGTCATGGATATAACCCGTGATCATGTCACCAAGTACAGCCACAACAATATGATCTACCTTGGCCTTTCTGTTCCATTCATGATACATATCAATGAATGACTGAACGACGCTCTTGGCCCTAGCTTCTGCAATTGATGGGGTGTATTGATTGATGCCGTTGGTCTGCTTTAGATCAATCCGCTCCTCGACATGCCAGTCAGTAAGCACAAGCACTAACGATACATCGCCATCCGTATCTACCGGAGCTTCCTTCCCCCACTTCCTCCAGTGAACAGATGACTGGCTCACTTCCTCGAACGCCTCCAGCCTAGCGTTGGCCATTTGAAGTTCCTCATACAGAAGACGCTGCTTCTGCATGAGAGACTTCTTTTCGGCTTTAGCCCTGGCTAGATCTCTCTCCAGCTTGACCTCTCGCCCAAGGGATGGGTCAATAGCTTTCGCCTTTTGCCTGACGCTCTTCTTATTACTAGTCATCGGAATCCCTTAGCCACCGTGAAAGGGTAGGGGCTGTTGGACATTTGTCCCCCAGCAGTTCAAGAACAACTTCCCTCCTAACAACAGTGATCGGAGCGGATATCTCTCCCGCTCTCCAGCCATCTCGAAAGTCCAGCATCTCTGCCTTCTGATCTTTGCTCAGGCTGTCGAACCAGATCTTCCTTGGCTCTCGCTTAATAGCTTTGGCCTTCTCCCTTATACTAATACGTTTCCCTGCCTTATTCATATACTACCAACCTCCTTGAGTATAATTATAAGTGCCTTGCTTATATCTTTTGCCGTCTGGTCTACCGTTTCTTCAGACACAATCCACATTGATGCATGCAGCATCTCATGTATTATTATCTCTACTAACTCTTGTCCCTTTAGCTTATTAGATATAAGGATTTCTTTCATATCAGAATCAGGATGCGAACACTCACCCATTGGCTCATCGAATGTCCACGGTCCCGGATCAACAAACCTTAGCCTCCACTTTGTTCCGTTGATAGATATTTTATAAGTCTTATCCCTCTTCTTTTCATCATCCATCTCGCTCCGCTCCATGACATAGCAAGTAGGTGGAAGAAGGTAGAGAGCGGCAGGACTCGAACCTGCGTAGGACTCTTCTCAGGATGATCAATGCCTGAGAGGCGGGGTCATCGCTAGCAGATTATCCGCACGATCCTAGCTCCAGCCTTGGCCAGAGTGTGGGATGCCCAACACCCACAACGCTCCCGTGTTCATGAATTATATCATTTCTTTCTCTGTAGATCCGCCCTTAATATCCTGACGTTTTCCCCAGTGTCGAAGCCTAGCTTCACTCTAGTTGGCGATGTCTTGAGAACCTTTATCTTTATGATCTCTTTCTTGTCAGGGTCATCCTCATACTGATTGGTAATGATGATGATTTCTTCTTTTTCATTTCTGGTTAAGACTAACATCTTGCTATCCTTCCTGTGTTACTTAGAGTCCCGCGATCAATAGACCGAGAAGAAAGAACCCTAGAATGACTAGGGTTCCCTTGGTTTGTTCTGACATTATAAGTTGTCCTTGATCAGAGTATTGAATCCTTCTATCACCCATTCCATCCAGCCTTCCCCAACTCCATCTATCTCGCACAACTGTTTGGCTACCATGTAGATGGCGAAGTCTAGATTTCCATCTTCATCGTACCACTCCCATACTCTGTCAACTTCCTCCGCCAACTCAGACCATGTGAATGGTTCTGGCCTGACGTTCCCCGCTGCCCACGCTGCTTCTCTTCCAGTGCATTTAAACTCGTTGCTATTTAGCATCTTGCTTGCTCCTATTAAAGTTCCTTGCGTACTCCCACTGCTTGTCTTCATTCATGTTGCAGTAGCGATACAGATCTGGTGCAGTTATCTCTCGCCATGATGCTGGCTCGCATATGTAGCTCCGTTCATCCATGAATACAATGTCGCCCACACTGACTGAACAGACACCCGGAACAGGATTGAACTCGTTCTGTCCCTCTTGGAAGACATGCTCTAGCCGTTCGTTGATTGTCTGCTTATTCCACACGGCATCGCTTATGCCTATGAAAACCAATCGACATCTCTTTTGATATGGTTGATAAACCGGGAACACTTTCATACTTGCTCTCCCTTGATTGCATCGACAATTGCATCGACCTTGCTGTAGATTCTTTCTAGTTCTTTGTCCACACTGGCGAACACTCTGCCTCCTACCATTATTACGCTGGAAGAATTAGTGACTGGCTCCTCTGTCTCTTTCCAGACAAACGCCTCGTACTTGTAGGGGTTGTATGTCACCTCCTCCCTGTAAGGATTAGCGAGCAGATCTTCAGGCGTCAGTCTTCCCTCTAGCTCCTTCTCTATCCGCTTGATTGTCCCACATGCAAACGCATGCACGTTCTTCTTTCCTTCCCTCAGTACTCTTTCTCTCCCTCCCTTACGCACAACGAATGACACATCGTGCATGACAATGTACTGACCATGGTCAACAACTCGACCTGACTTCCGTTCCTGTACTGACCAACACTTCTTGTGCAGGTTCCAGTAGACTCTAACCTTCATCATGCCATCACTCATCGCTCTTCCCCTTCTGCCAGAGAGAGTAGCTTACTCAACTCCTCTTCCATTCTGTCAATCCTGTGCCGCAGTTTTGCGTTCTCATACTCTAGTTCTTTTATACGCTTTGCGTTGTGACCTATCCCTCCCCATGTCTGATCGTTTGCATGGATGATATCCATCAACGCATCTGCCAGTTCACTGTAGATAATATCTTTGGTGAACAGTCCCCTTGCCTTGAGACTCGCGGCAGATTCTTTGATCGTATCCCGTTGTTCTTTTTCCATTGTCCTGTCTCCTCTAGTCTAAGATGTCATACTCAAACTCAATCAATGCATCATCCACATCACCGCTATCCAATGCGGGATAGGTTAGCTCGATAACATATGCATCGAAGTCTGCAATGACTGACCAGTTTGGTTTGTCACCAGCATAGCTACCCTTGCGGGCAAGGATGCCGGTCATCAATTGCATGTCCTCGAATGTGTAGACTTGGAACCTTTCTTTGATCATTCGCATCTTAAATAGCTCCTTCCAGCTTCTTGCTTAACCTTTTGGATGCAGTCCCGTGAGCCCGGAACCCTACAATGACCTTGCGATCTTTCTTCTGGCACAACATGCATCTAGCACATGACATGTCGTCTACCTCTTGTGCAGGGCAGATCGTGATAGGCACACCACCCGGAGTCTTGTTGCCCCTGCTTGGTGCGTCCTTGGGCAGGATAGTTGCGACTGGACCCACACCTAGTTGGTAGTAGGTGTCCGCCTGAGTTAGAGAGTCCGCTGACATGTTGACCACTAGACCGCCTAGCTTGTTCATGTCCCGAACTACTTCAGCATTGTGTTGGTCTTCCATGTCGTAGTGGGTATAGGTCCAGCCTTTGGTATGCTTTGCAGCCTTGCCCAACTGGATGAACTTGTCCCGATCTATCCTGTCTGTCTTGTCGTCAGACAACTCCTTGTCCTTGGGTGCGTCACCCGCTTGTGCATGCCTCCAAGGCTGTCCCTTCCAGAACCTAGCCACCGCTCGACAGAACAGATCCCAGTTGCCACCCCTGTCTCCCTTGGATACTTTCTTCCAGTGGATGCCAAGAGGACCGAACCTTGCGTAACAGTCGGTATCTCTAAGTGGGCATGAGTTAGGACAGGAGTCCTTCTCTACCGTGGATACAGGAACAGGCCCGACCTTCCTGTTGTTGGATACCATAGTCAATTGAACTTGCATGATGAAACCTTTCTTCTTGAAAGAAACTAATCGGTACACAATAGACCACCGTCCGAAGACGGTGGTGAACAGTGGATCGTCTAGTTAGATTGCAAGGACATAGTCCAAGCTACGCTTAATGACATTGTCCTTGTCATCAAGAGCCTTGACCATGCGGTCAAGTCGAGTCGCGCCATGTCGTGTCATGTCATGCTGGACATAGCCTTGGATAGCGTTGTGTCCAAGCCAAGCGGTGGTCACTGGACGAGATTCTGTAGCAACAGGAACACCTAGTTTCAGTGACTCTTGTTCCAGTCGCCTTAAGATCTTGAGGACTCTGTTCTCCTCGTTTTCCATGATCTGCTCCGTAGCGTTTTCCTTCCGTGGATAGACTGCATTAAGCAGGTCGTCGATTCTGATCTCGGTCTCTTGGAGATGCTTTGCCTGCTCGATTGATTTCTCAATCGCTGCCTTCATCCTATGCATCCTCGCTGCAAACTGCTCTACCCTGTACTCTAGCATCTGAGTATGCTTGAACTTCATGTGTACGTCCTTGACCGACATACGCATCCCGTTACGACAGATGAGCCTACCTAAGAATCCTAAGATATCTATGCACCCATCGTACCTTGCTCGCATTAGGACGTTGGCCTTGACCCTGTCCTTGCCAAAGATTGTCCGCCCCTCTCCGCTTTCGGTCATGATTGCATGCTGACCCTTATCCCAGAACAGAGTTAGGTCAGGCTTTTGCTCGAAGACCTCTCCCCCTGCAAGCAGCATGCGAGTCACATGTTCTCTTTCATGACCTTTGTAGACACTGCTTACCGTGGTATTGTCGATCACCTCTACCGGATTAGACCGCACCTTGGCATAGGCTTGGATGCTTATGTTGTCTGGTAGACTTACCGGCATCTTGGTAATGTCGCTCCATTTTGCTTCGTGCCTGTAGGTTCCTGTCTTTGGATCGTAGACAGACTTGGGAGTGTACGCTTCGTCGATAGCGGACAGGATGAGATCGGAGTGTTGGGTCTTGGTTGCTTGATCAAACATAGTATTGTTCCTCTTGAAACAAAGTTAAAAAGAAAGGCGGATACCCTACATGGATACCCGCCTTGATGGTGACTGTCAATTTATTGAAGATACTAAACTTCTACGCTGTACCAGTTGGAATTGTTGGTGGTTCTGTAGCTATCCGATAGCTTGATGAACCGCATCCGTAAACCTTGCAGGATCTCGGAGCGTCGTGCGTGCATTGGCTCGCATTGATACCACGCCTCTGTCAGAAAGACTATGCACTTCTCGCATATCTCTACCAGTTTGTACCCGTAGCTTGGCCTTACGCTTAGCCACAATTCCGATACGGTATTGAGCCGGTCGATGATACGCTCGCACGTTGTGCGGATGTCCCCTGCCTTGTCCGAGTGTTGCATTGTGTTCACGATTGCGAGGATATTATCCTTCTGGTTCATGAGGATATTGTCCAGAGCAGATGGTTCGATGGTGGTTTGGTCTTGAATGGTAAACATTGGGTGGTTCTCCTTCTTGAAGAAACTAGTTAGCGAATCGTTCACGATTGGAAATGTGTGCATTCTGTCCGAGATACTTGGCCTTGGTTCCGGGGCGGTCTGGACGATAGGACCGCTGCGCGGCAAGCGGGTTGAATTTGTAGTTGTCGTTAGCCCGCATGCGTTTCTGGGATTCTACAACCGCTGGTTCGTAGGCGGATACGATTAGGTCAAAGCAGTGTTGTGCAACGTCTTTGCGGTCGGGTCTGGACTTGATGTAGTCCGCGATCTTTGTCAGGGCAGACTCTACCTGCCATACCGCCTTGAACGTAAGACGATTGTCTTTGAGTAACCCTGACAGGTTAGAGCGGTAGAAGCAGTCGCGTACCAGTTTGGTACGACTTTTGGTAAGCACTAAAGTGAACATCTTGAACACCTCAAAAGAAAAGTGAAGAAACAAAAATAGCCCGCTAGGTGCGTACACTTAGCGGGTTGATTTTGGTCACTTGACCATTCTTGTTGTTGCATACTTCGATTGCTCGTTTGAGCAATCACGGCGGATGGCGTTACCCATGGATACCATCAGACCGTTGTGTCTTGTTGCTCTACCCGTTTCGCTAGGGATCAGACGCTACTCTAAACCAATAGCCCTAGCAAAGAATCTACCCGATTGATCTCGGCCAAACCTTGCAACCGGTCCAAGAAGGCCCGCGATCACAAGTGGGAATGGTACGCTTACAAGATAGCGTAGGTCATGGATTAAACCGGCACTAAACGGACGCCCTACGGCTCATCCGCATCGCACCATATCCACGCAAACCCCAAAGGGTACTGATTGCATACCGCGAGCCATAGGCTCCGTACGCACACTCCTCTCGTCCATCAGTGTTACCTTTGCCTAGTTAAACCCTGCTTGAAATGGTCCGCTTTGTGCGTTTCTTCCACTAGTCCAGACCATGGGTCTGGCATCGCTCCGATGGACACAAAGTTTTCCACAGGATTAGGTTACTGTCCGTAGGACCAGCCTAGACGCTAATAACGCCAACCTAAAAAAGTGGGGTCGGGACGATACGGTCATAGATCGCCATCTTGGCAGAACGGGTGCCTATGTGTAGACCGTCAGATTGATTACGGGGATACCGCGATTCGCATACTATTCTCCGTCTTGAAGAACTGGTTCGGATTGTCAGTGAGGAGTAACTCACCCCTCGATCATGGAATACAGTATCGATCATCCCGGATGAGTTCTCTACTCTATCCCCCCAATAAAAAAAGTTTTTTTCCTACCCACCCAGAAGTACTAGTGGCAGGAAGGGAGGGAAAATCTATAGGGGAACGGCGTCGAGGAGGATTCGCATAAACGTCCCTATGGGCAAATCACTTTTCTAAGGCCCTCCTTGATAACGCCGATGGGGCTAAGTCCTTGTGCCGTAAGCACTTACGGATACTGCATACTTTTGTAGTCCCATCTCCTTATCCTCCTTACACTTACACCTTTTTCCTTTTAAACTGACTGACAGTCATAATGACCTACGGCTTACTACTCCTTTCAGTCGTAGAACGCTAGTTAAACTTCCGATGGACGGAAGTTGGTAATGGGCGGAGTGTTGCGTTTATTGCGGTTGCGTTGCAGATTAATGAAATGCCGTGTTTTACCGTGTAAAACGTCAATTAGCGTTGCATAGAGTGTTGCGTTATGCAGTACAAGTTGAAGTATATTTGTAGGAAGTACGGTTTAGACCAGACCGAGGCAGAGACTTTGACAGGGATATCCAAGTGTCAGATCTGCGAAGTGGATCTGGACTGGACCGGGGATAAGAATAAAATCCCCGGATGTATAGACCATGACCATAAAACTGGTATAGTTAGAGGAGTCCTTTGCCCAAAGTGTAACTCCGCCTTGGGCCTATTGATGGACTCAGACAGTCTGGCTTACAAAGCCTACAAGTATCTGTCAAAGAGGAAGAGACTGAGGTCTACAAGAGAACTTTTCCTAAAGGACTACTGGAGAGACTAACGGAAGGGGTAGCCAGAAGATCGGCTCCCAGGGGTATTACCATACCTTAATAGAACTGCACTTTTTAACAGGTATAGGAACGGGAGGAAGTCCCATGAAAACAAGGGTGAGAGAGACTATAAACCCCCGCTATAAGGCTTCGATCCGCCCAACCGGGGGGACAAAGGTAATTAACCACAATTTGTCACCCGAAAGCGGGGATTTTAGATCGGAGTCTAGGGCTGACTTTTGCTGGGACAAGCTTCGATTAATTCTTCGATATCTCAATTACGGGAGTCTTTCCTGTGATGATCTCGATGACTACAATTGGGCCTGCTTGACCGCAGCGAAGATGGAGCTTTGCAGCCTGTCATATGTGTCTTGGGCTGAAGGGGGTCAGCATCCAACAGAGGAAGAGACGTTTTACGTCTTGAATCAGGCAGAGGGGTTGATAGGAACATAGGAGAGGTAGATGGACTACGCAGAAGCGCCAAAGGAAATTCTTTTACCAGTACCAATCGGATTCGGATCTCACACGGCAAGGGTTAAGACAAAGAAGCGGGACAAGATGGCGTGGCTAGCCTCTCTTGTTTTTACGCGCGAATGCGCCATTAAGGCGGAATGGATCAAGATCAGCTATCAAAGGTTGTCCAAAGTCCTTGGCACTAGGTATGCCAAGGAAATAATCCAGCGGTCGATAGACTCTAAGATCATCATTCGGAACGAATTCTTTAAAAAGGGCCTGACCAGTTTTGGCTATCGCATCCACGACTGCTTGAAGGATCGTGGGGTGACGGAATACAGGGTAGAGGATCGGGTGTTCCTCAATCGACTGCGTCAGGTTTGGCTTGAGAATGAGCAAGCTAGGCGTGGGACTTGGCATCCAATCCACTTTGAAATGCATCAGCGTCTTCAGAGGTTCGATATTGACGAAGCAAGGGCAAACGAGGCAGCGTCTAGCTGCATCCCATCTGATGTGGATTTTGATTCGTCCTACAACAGCCAGCTAATTGCAATCAGAAGGCTTAAGGCGAAGGATGATTGCATTCCTTTGAAGGTTGGAACGACAGGTAGGGTCTACACTCCTATCTGCAATATGAAGAAACTAGTCCGGTATCACCTCAAAGCGGATGGTGAACGGGTTACGGGCTTTGACATCAAGGCATCACAGCCCACATTCTTTGGAATGCTTCTGAAGTTTATGTACAACCCAGAGAAAAGTTTCCTTTCTGAGCCTGATGTCCTTGAAAGGGCAAAAGACTACGGGGTTAAAATACCATCAATCCCAATTGGATTTTGCAGCAATCATGAAGTCAGCAAGTACACAGAGCTAATAGCCAGTCACGATATCTACGATTACTTGGTGGATGAATATCGAGACATGTTTTATTACAGCATGTCTAGAGATGACATGAAGACATCGTTGCTCAGAGATGTATTTGCCAAGAAAGGGCAGTACGACTCTGGGGTAGAGACTGTATTTAGGAATGCCTTCCCCACGGTCTACCGCTGCATAAAGGAAATCAACAAGGGCAACTACACAAACTTGATTAGGCTATTGCAGTTTGTAGAGTCAGAGGTGGTGATCCACAGGGTATTCTCAAATCTACTAAAGATAAGCTCTAGTCCATTTGCCGTGCTTCATGATTCAATCTATGCAAAACGCAGTGACGCATCGCTCGTCGTTGACTGTTTCAGGCAGGTAGCTTCTGATATAGGAATTGGAATAAGGATTGATCAGGAGTCGTTTAGTTCGAGAGTTAGCACTCTTGATTCGACCTCGATATGTAGAGCGTAACCACATGGAGGATGTAGTGGCAAAGAGAAAGAAGCCAATGTGCTTTGATCTAATTACGATCAATTTCTTGACAGGACTTGGCATCAAGTCAGATATTGTTGAGAGGCGTGTTGCAGCCAGACTGACCAAAGATCTGTTTGGGTTTGGAGATATTTTTGGCTTTGACATGAATGGCAATTGTTATATTGTTCAGCATACCTCCAGAAAAAACCTTGGCACTAGAATTAAAAAGATAGTTGCTAATGAGACGGCCAAGAATTGGCTTGAGGCATCAGACAAAAATTTAATATGGGCTCTTGGCTGGTATCAATCAAATGGAGATTGGACGGCTAAGGTAGTATCGGTCAACTTAGGAGATTTTCCGGATGCAGATTCTTTTGAACCTATTCAAGACACTAAAAGTAATTCCTCCCGGCGCTCTTGTGGAGATCTGGGCAAAGATGCAGGCATTTGCCGCAACGGACTCTGTGGAAGAGAAGGCGGAAATTGCAGCAAAGATTGCTGATGTCTTGGCGGATGCCACTGACACTACATTGGATGATGAGATTGCTCAGTTTATCCTGCGACTTCTGGACGATCCGTTTGTAGAAAAAATGTTTGATGAGTTCTTTGACGAGGAAGACTCGGAAGAGTCTGAGGAAGAGAATGAGGAACAAGAGGAAGACGGAAATGATTTTCCGGTACTTGACTCTGAGGGAGAAGAGGAAGAAGATTAGTTGTTCATTATTAGTGTTCTCGTTGTGATTGCGAGTTCAACGATTTTAGGGGTGGTGGCAGTCCAACCACCACCCCTATCTTATTTTAAGAGGGTTTTATGTCTTACAATCGAGTTGTAATTGTCGGGAACGCTGTTCGAGATCCAGAGTTGAAAACTGTTGGATCAAATGAAACAAGCCTCTGCGAGCTTGCCTTTGCCGTTAATGAAAGGCAAAAGGTTAACGGCGAGTGGGAAAAGAAGACAACTTTTCTAGATGTTACGTTCTGGGGACGAACGGCGGAGATGGTTGGTCAGTATGTGGAAAAAGGAACACAGGTTCTTATTGAGGGTCGTCTTGACGTAGACAAGTGGGAGAAGGATGGAAAGAAATTCTCCAAGGTCAAGGTCGTTGGCGACACTGTTCGCTTTGTAGGCGGAAGGAAAGATTCTTGAGTTGGAACGAACAGAGAAGAGTGGGCAGGCGTGCAATGCGTGTTTGCCGAGTAGTATGCAAGTCGGTGGCGGACTGCGAGGGGAAAACACTAGAGTCAACAGAGGACTCCCTCCGTGTCTTACGGTCTGTAGTGTTGGGCGAGTTTGCCATTCGGCTTGTGTACTTCTTTTCAGATATATGGAAGATGAGTGTAGATCTTCCTTCATACAATAAAGTTAGTGCTGCATTTTCTGTACTGCTCTGTTCTGCGCTGGAGAAGGACAAGGAGTCCGTCTTGCTTGTGGCAGAAGATCTACAGGATGTGGATGAGAAGTACGCTAGATGCTTGCGCTGGGTAATCGGAAACTATGCAGCTTTCTCGGATGAGGATGCAGATGAGGGATTCAATGAGTAACCAAGAGTTTATGCCAGAGACTGTTTTGTATTCTTTGGCCCAGAAGGTTGATGCTGAATATAACAATTACATTGACTCTCCGAATGATGACCCTCCTAATTCTGATTATTGGGACGCTGTAACGGACTTCATGGATGCTTGGCGTGGATTGTCTTCAAAGATTGATCCAGTGTTTAAAGCTATGAATCTTGACCTCGCGGTCCTTAAGTGGAATGAGCGACTTGTAGATTTTGATTCCAACGACAGTCCAGACCCTGTGCCTAATGGGGATTATTGGAACTGCCAGAAAGTTACCACTGATATCATTTTGAAGTGGCCTACGCTTCATTCAGTTTCTCTACAGCCCCCATCCGTGCAGTATTTGTACACCAATGGTCAGAGTGACATGGCTATTGCTGTTGCGTGGGGATTGGAAGATGTGGCGGATGTCAGGCGAGAGATGATGCAGCCCGGAAGTGTGATCAAGGATGACTATAAAAGTCCCAATGAAAGGGATCGGCTAGAGAAGAGGGCAATAGTTCAGAACTGGATCGACAATGGACTGAACAAAATTCCAGAGGGCAAAGAGTTTACGGCTGAAGATGCTGGGGAGCCGGACTATATCCCTGGTGATGGCAATGTTCCAAATTCGGTTGAGGAATGTTATGCAGCCCAAATGGAGCCAAGATCGGCTTCTGCCATTACTGGAGTGCCGCTTGAGGATGTAATTGAGATCTACAATGCACTTGAAGGAATGGACTCTCAGGATGAGCCATTTGATGATGACAGTGATCTTGGAAAACACTTGCAACAACTGAGTTACGAAGAGTTGTTGATCAAGGCATCTGAGATGAATATTGTGCTGAGAGGAAGAAAGCCCAATATTGATACTCTCCGTCGAAAGATTGTGGAGGCTAGCAGTATCAATGAATAACCAAGACCTTCAAGATGCTCTTCAAGATCCGGAGATGAGGAAGAAGCTTGAGGAGTTTCTTAATAAGCAGATGCCTGATGAGTTTGGGATTGAGGCTGAAAGGAGTGATTGTTTTGTATATGCTGAGCCAACTTCGGATAAAGATCTTGTCAAGGTTTTTTACGAAGGCGAATGGGCTACATACCAGATCATCAAAGAGTCCAAGAAGGGTTATATTGTTGACATGGGCATACCCGTATATGCTATTAAAAAAGGCTTTACTACATCTAACATAAGTAAAGAAGAGCTTATTAAGCTTGGGCTTCGCCATGGAAATAAGGAAAGTGATACAGGAGATTGAAACAAAATCTCTTAGCAAGAAAGAAGAAATACAGAGAAAGCGGCGGTGGCTTGAGGCATTTAACTCTACCAGATCGGTAGATGCAGCCTGCAAGATGACCGCCATTTCTTTTAACACTGTGTCTAAATGGTCGAGCGAAGACCCTGTCTTTGTTAAAGACTTTGATGAGATCAAGAAGGGTTTGCTGTTTGAAATAGAATCTGTGGCTTTTGATCAGGCTAGAGAGGGCAATGAAAAGCAGATACAGTTTCTCTTAAAGGCTTGGAATCCCGAAAAGTACGGTAGCCAGTCAAGCATTAACCTGAACGTCAAAAAGGATATTGATGTTAGGTTTGCTGGAAGAGGGGTTGAAGAGGCTAGGCTTGAGCTTGCTGATCAGTTCATGCAGTTGATAAAAGAAACTCCGGGGGGAGATGACATTATCAATAGTATGAGAAACAAGGCTTTGATTGAGGGTGAGGTTGTAGATCATGCACGACAGGACTCCGATGGAGTTGATGAATGAGTACGGTCGGTCGATGGATCGCATGTACTTTACCTACAAGCCAAGGGCAGATCAGCCTGACAGGTTTGACGAGCAGTCGGCTTTCTACAACAGCAAGCACAAAGGCGTGACGTTCATTCTTGGTGGTAATGGATCTGGCACTACCACTACAGCATTGGCAAAAGCGGTCAAGTTTCTACTTAGAGATCAACCACCACCGAGACCTGCTACACCCTTCTGGTTTGTATCGGAAGGGTATCCGATGGTCATGGACGTTGTGTGGAACGAGAAGCTGTTTGGAAGAGGTTTGTTGCCAAAGGAAGAGATACAGTGGGACAAGATTGATTGGTACAAGCCGAATCAGAACTGGCCCTTTCGTGTTCCGCTTAAGCCTTGGCCTGGGGAAAACCCTGACAACTATTGGATCTTAGAATTTAAAAGTTACGAGCAAGGTCGCTCTAAGATGCAAGCTTCTTCCGTTGGTGGCTTTGTTTTTGTAGAGCAGTGTCCGTTCGAGCTAATTACGGAATCTATTGCTCGATGCCGAGATTACAATTTCCCCGGAGCGAAAATTGCTGAGTTTACTCCTATTGATCCTGTTCTTTCTCAGCCGCTTGAAGACATGTTGATTAACGATTCATTGCCTGAAGACTGGGCTGTTTATAGGTGTAATACAGAATGTGCCATGGAGGCTGGGCATGTTTCAAGAGATTGGTACAACGAGTTCTTTGGGATGGTTTCGCCTGAAATGCGGGATGTCCGAAAGATCGGAGCATTCGCTTCTTATGAGGGACTGATTTATCCGACATTCAACACTAGGCTCCATACAGATACAGATGTCATGTCCATGTTGGTTCCGGGTGTTAGGCACTACAGGGCAATTGACTGGGGGTCTGGGCCTGATAATGCAATGGTTTGCTTGTGGGCGGCGAAGGATGGAGTCGGTACTTGGTATGTGTATGACGAGTATTATAGCACGGACCAAAATATGAATTATGCAGATCATGCATCGGAGATTATGAGCATGCATGACTGGAGTGATTCAATGTATTACTGCCAAACGTATGTAGATCCTGCGAGTCCGGGTTTGGCTAGGCTGTTTACGGACATGGGGATATACACATCGTCCGCACTAAATTCTGTGATTGAAGGCATCGAGGCTGTTAGAGTTCAGTTAACTCTTAAGCATGGTGAATCGCAGATTGTCATTGATAAAGATAGATGTCCGAATCTCGTTAGAGAGCTTCAGACTTATAGGTGGGAACGTGCTAGGAACTCTAGGTTAAATCCGAAAGATGCAGCGCCGAGACCTTTGAAAAAAGATGACCATGCGTGTGATGCTTTGAGGTATCTTATATTCACCAATCAACAATCAGCCAGATACGATGGTATAAGCACAAAGAGGGTTGTGCCTAAGAACAAGCGGCGTTTTCTTAACACAACGGACATGGAGAAGGGCAATGGCTACTCAGGATGATTTGCTTCAAATGGCATTAGCCTCTTTGCAAAGATCTAGGGGGAGTCGCAAAACTGCAACAGAGAGATTGGCAAGAGACCTTGGTCCTATTGGCGCTGGCATTGGAATGCTTGCAGATTTCTATGCAGGGCTAAAGCAAAAGGATGCAATTCGCAGGCAGGATGTTCTGGGTGCTTACGACAACATTTTTAAGCAGCCTTCTTATCAGCCAACGCTTTCTGCGTTCAGGGTTAGCCCTTTCGTGTCTAAAGATTCTGGCGTTGATAGTGCAAGAAGGATGATGATTGGATCAGCCTCTGGCAGAGCAATTCCTGCTGTGAGTGATATGCACAGTGATGTTTACAACACTTACAGGGTAGATACTTATCCTGATGTTGTGTTTAGATCCAGAGGCAGGGAAGGCTTTGACCAAAAGAGAGAGAGAATTCTTACGCCTAGTGAGAGAAGAAGGAGGATCATAGAGGATGAAGTAAGGAAGGATAGGGCATCTGATCGTTCAAAGACTCCTCCAAATGAAAAGTCGTTTGTCGAGAATGATAGCTTTGAGTCTTCAAACGTGTATTCGTTCTGGTATGACGAAGGAGCTAGTGAGCTTTACATAACCTTTAGAGACCCTGCGTTTGTTGGGGAGACTGACATACAGGGAAACAATCTTTGCAAAAATGATAAGCCATATGTGTATGACGGTCATGCAAGGAATCCGGGGAAGACATTTGCCTATACTGTTCCTAGAAGTATTTATACTGGTATGATGTCAGCCAAGAGTAAGGGCAAGTTTGTTTGGCAGTATCTTAGGGAGTGCGGAACTGTTTATGGTCATCAGTACCCAGTCCGAGAGGTTGGTCCGTCTGATGCAAGAAGCATGGTGGACAAAGAGGGTAGGCAGCGAGACAGGGAATATCAGCCAAGTGGATTCAGAACCCCTATCTAGGAACTCCTCATATGATTTCTGTTCGGGATGATGCAGATGATATTGAGAGGGGTCCACGGGTTGTAGTTCTGGATGCAGACTTTCCAGTTTGGGAAAATTGCGTCTACGAACTTCCGGATGAAGTTCCTCCAGAAAAGAAGGATGAGTTGCTCATCCTTGGAGACAGTTACAGAGCGTCTGTAGTTTTATATGACGATGATTATGTCGAGGTGAACGGAGCTATCAGGAGAGATAGTTGTGAAATAAGCGTTATCGTTTCATATAGTGCTGATGAGAGCGGAACGCTGAATGTAAAGAGTACTATATTTACTGAAGAACTTACGGACGAAGAGACGCACGATTGCTTTATTTTGCTGATGAAATCGTTTTGCGAAGACGTAGACTTTGGTGAATATGAAAGAATTTCTCTTACATATTCAGAAGCTTTGCTTGGATGGATCAAAAATCTTAAGCATCTTGGCTTTGAAATAAGTCTTCTTAAGTGTGATAATTACAAAGACTTTGATGGAAAGTGGTCAGATCATGAATATTTATGCACTTATGACCCACATCCATTAGAATAATGTCAAGGGCATTTGTTAAAATCAGAGGGGAATAATAGAATAGATGGATTATTCTGCCACTCTTTTAGGAATGCTTAAATGGCTGATAAGGGATTGCGGGTCAAGGGCAAGACGTATAAGAGCATCTCAGAAGTTCCAGAGCAGTACAGGGCTCAGTGGGAAGCTGGCAGTCGCCAGAAAGATCCGGGGAACGTAAATCCTAATATAGGGCCAAATGCTGGTCGGACAATCGTTCCGCACGTTACGACCTTTTCTGGCATTGTCTCTACATTAGCCAAGACATATCGCAATCATGATGAAGCGATTCGGCACAATGTGCAGAACGCTCATATGATGCGTCGTGACCCTATGATCATGGGTCCGCTACTCGCTAGGCAGAGAGCAGTAGCACTTCTTAATTGGTCGGTTGAGCCAGAGGATAAGACCTCCGAGGTCGAAGTCCGTATTGCCAAAGAACTGACCAAGATGATCAGCATGATCCCTCGGTTTACGGAATACCGCCGCAATCTGCTTGAGGCTGTTTGGTATGGCAGATACGCCATTCAGCACAAGTGGAGCTTTGTTCGCAAGGGCGGGGCAAAGGGCAAAGGAATCATTGACTGGGTTCCGGTGCATGGTGACAAAATCATGTTCCGGTACGATGATGGGACGGGAAAATATGATCCGAACGAAATTGGTATCAAGGTTTCTCCCGCTCATGTAAAGAACGACATCTGGGCAGGCAAGCCTGAGCTTGAGTACAATACAGAGGGTAGTGCGGTGTTCCTACGAAAGTGGGAACGCTCTCGTCTAGCACTGCACAAGCATCTCATCATGGATGGTGATTATGAAGATCCAACCACCGCAGGGATGATCCACGGTGTTGGTCTTCGCCATTTCTTGTACTGGGCGTGGTTCCAGAAGCAAGAGACTCTAGCTCAGTTGGCAGAGATTGTAGAGCGTACTGGCATGGGCTTTACGATCTACTACTACCCTGCGGGTAACGAGCAGGCTAGGGCTAAGGTAGAGGAAGTGGCAGAGGATCAGGCTCACAAGAACCAGATCATTATGCCGTATGATGCTGCCAACCCAGGTAGCTATGGCATTGATCAGGTACAGCCAGTCACGGCAGGAATTCCCGCTCTAACCAATCTGCTGGATGAATATTGGGGTAGCTGGATCATCCGATTCATCCTCGGTCAGACTCTCAGTATGAGAGACGGTGGAGGCGGATTGGGAACTGGTACGGCAGATCTGCATAAAGAATCATTCCTGCAAATCATTGAGTATGATGCGCATGCTTTGGATGAGACCCTGACTCAGGATCTCGTTCGGATGTATGTTCTTTTCAACTATCCCAGCTATCGGCACATCAACTTCAAGTTCAAGTCGCATACAGAGAAGGCTGTTCCGCTTGAGAAGCTACAGTCGATTCAGGCTGCTTGGAGTATGGGGGCAAAGGTCAAGGCGGCAGATGTCATGGACCTTGTCGGTATGACTGTAGCGGGGGAAGAGGACGATGCTCTTTACAACCCACAGCTTGCTATCGCTTTGAAGCAGTTCCGCGAGACTATGAATCAGGATCGGGAACAGCAAGTGGCAGAAGAGCTTGCTCAACAGCAGTCCAAGGAGAAGGAGTCTGTACAGCGTTACTCTAAGTTGTATGCAAAGAGGGCTCCTGTTCCGGTAAGGCGACCGTCTAGGAAGGCTCCAAAAGGGTTTACTGTTGGGGGAGAGGCTAGTAAGAGAAAGGACTCTTCCTTCAAGCCACCCAAGGAAATGGTTTACAAAGATCCTGAAAAGAACAGCAAGGATGGTGCGGGTCCGGGGGATCATAAGGATTCTGATTGGGATACGACTTGGAAGCAGTTGATGGGGGATCTTACGGGCTTGCGGGGAGAAATGCCGGAAGAAGCCTATGGCTCCGCAGGCATTGCCGCTGCTCAAAAATACATGCCTAGAGATCCGGGGGATAAGGAGAATCCGGATTACAAGTACAATTTGCAGTATCAGGAAGAGGGTGATGAGCCGGAGCCTGTGGCAGATCAGACTGGCGTAGATACGAGAGCAATATTGGGGGAAGAGCCAGAGCCTATGGAGGCTACTTTAGCCCGATTGCAGCAGGAGGATGCTGATAAGGATGATGCTGCCAGTGCAGTCCAGCCAAAGGCTGAAGGCGAGATGTTGACTGGGGCGTCCTATGGGGAAGAAGAACTGGCTCAGAGCAGGTTGGAGCAAGAGGAAAAGGAGACTGATCTTGGAAAGATTATGAAGGAGGCGGGTTTAGCCGGAGAAGAGTCTTCTGGCACTATTCAGGGTAATGTAGAAGCTCAGTTTACTCAGAAGCCAGAATCTGACTTTGACGAAAGTTCTTCTATTCGTTTGGGAATCATTCGTCATTTGACTGATTTGCATCCTGAAAAAGAGCAGCCTAAGCAATTGATTGACAAGCTTACGACTAAAGAGCTTGACACCTTAACAACGTCTGGAGTTATTAGTCGTGCAAAGTCTGCTATTCAGGAATTGCACAAGAAAGAGGGGAGGGTGACTGATTTATCTAAGCTAAAGAATGAGTCGGATGTTGATAAAGAACTTGAGAAGTATCCTGCGGATGTTCGATCTGACGTAAAGTCAATGTTTGCTAGAATTCCTACGCCTGATGCGGAAGGTAATAGGGTTAAGCCTGAGTGGTCAAAGTACGAACTGATGTCGCCAGATCAGATCGAAGTGGCAAAGCAATTGGCTAATGCCGAAAGCGCTACAGAATTCTTCCGGTCTCAAGGAAAAGGAGATTTAGTTTCTCAAGTGCTTTCTGCTGGCACTAGAGAGAAAACCGGCGCAATCATGGGCAGGGACTTTAGTACTCCAGAGGCAAAGAAGCTTGTTGCAGAGTTAAATAATCCTGAGTATTTGCATGCAAGCATGGTTAAGGGGATGGGGAATTACAATCACATTACTAGTGAGCTTGATAAATTTATTAAGTCTCAAACTGGCAGGAAAGAGGTTTTGCAGGACGATAGGTGGAGGATTCTTGAAAGCAATCCCGATGTAACCATTTCTCACCCAAGAGTTCCGGGCGAGACTATTACCATTCCTTTTAAGGATGCAGTTTATTCATTGCAGGCAATTCGTGAGTCTGTTAAAGAAGATAGGAATGCCTTGGCCGATGCCAATCTTGATAAGTTTGACGAAGAGACTGCTGGAAAATTCAGGGACTTATGGGGCGGACTGGAAAAAGATTATTCATCTTGGTCAAAGAAGACAGGAGACCAGACAAAGGCGGGGTATACACCTTTGGTCAAGAGTCTTCCGGAGGCGGAGGTAGATGCCGATGCTCATGATAAGATGATGGACAAGTTCCATGATATTGATGCTGGTTCAGGCACTGTTAAATCTGCATTGGATCAGATCGGGGAAGCAACGCCAGAGAGCATTAAGGATATTCCGGGAGATCAGTTTGCCGCTTTGTATATGATTGCTCAAGAGCAGAATCACGAAAATGCAAGCTTGTTTGAGGAAGATCTCGCTAGAAGGAATGAAGAGTCGAAGTCTGCTGCTGCAAGGGCTCAGGAACGGGCATCAGAAAAGCAGAAAACAGAGACGGCAAAATCGCAAGAGCTTGCTGCCTCGGAAGAGATAGTTCCAGAGACAGAAGAACCTTCGACTGTAGTTGCGGGGATTGGTGAAGATCAGTTCTCTGAAATGAACTACGAAGAGAAACGCGATCATGTTGATAGCCTGCTAGAGTCGATCAGATTTTCTGGCGTTCAAAAGCCTGAAGCTGGTGTTCAGTCTTTGTCCGAATCAGAACTGGAAGAAATGCACTCAGACATCTTGAGTGAGGTGGAGAGTGACATTGCACGAATGGGCAATTCTAGGACAACAAAGAAACAGCTAGAGGACTTGGCGGATAAGTACGGAGTAGATGTTTCTGAATTCTCTAAGGAGTCTGAAATTTCATCTGCCATTACTGAGTCGATTAAGGAAGAGAAAAGAGAGGCTGTAACCTCTGAGCAAGTTATTCCAGAGGCTCCGGTTACTGAGGTAGAAGATCCGGGTACTGGGTTTATTGACCTTGGGGCTCCGCCTGAAACTGGATTGGCTATTACTGATGCGACTGACGTTCCTTCTGCTCCGAAGACCGAGTTGATTCCAGCCGGTCAGAAAGATGCTGGAACGGGGTTGACGACGGAGGTTGTGGACGAAGCTGGTGAAATGGATCAGGATGTCCTTAGAAAATCAATGGACATGGATGCTATTCGTGAAGCCATGAGTGGGATTGAGACAAGTGATTTGGAGCAATATCTTTCTAGTGAAGAGAGAGGTCCGAGAGTAAATCAAATGCTCAAGGACATTAAGAAGATTGAAGATCCAGATACTCGGTCTCAATTGACTGCATACTTGTTTGTGGCAGGGACTCCGGGCTTTATTAAGCAGGATGTTTCTCAGAAGACGAAAGATTTTATATCCAACGGCTTGCTGGCAGATTTGGAATCAAAGATTAGTGAGTCAATGCCTCCAGAGCGAGTAGGGACTACTGCTTTTGGAAGTAGGGAAGATGTTTCTGAACCACAAGTGACTCGCGTTAAGCCAGAGCCCGAACCCGCTGGGGCGCTTCCTTCGCCTAGAGACGCAGCTTTTATGCGTGGTCAGGAGATTGAAGATCTTAAAGCAGAGTTGACACAGAGAGGAATTAAGTTCCTTCCGGGTGAATCGAGGGATGAGCTTAAGAAAAGGCTGGAGGCTGGTGTTTCATTTACAGAATTTACAGATGCACAAATTGGAAAGATGGATGCTAAGAGGCTCAGGGCGTTGCTGACTGAAGCGAATAAGCCATTTGCAAGCAATGCCAGTGTTGGCGAGCTTAGGAAAGAGCTTAAAGACCACCGAGATGATTTGATCAAGGCGGATGAAGAGGCGAAGGCTGCTGCTGCACAGGTGGATGAAGGTGACAAAGAGACGGCAGATTACATTAAGCAGATTGAAGACGTAGCCAGAATGGCTGAAGTATCGAAGGACTCGGAAGAATATGTTCAGGGAATAGGAAATCTTATCAAGAGTGCTGAGCAGCAGAAGGTTGAAATTGCAGAGAACGTCAGGGATTACAGAACCGATCAAATGGTCAAATCGCTGGTCGATACTTGGGAAGAAAGAAATCCGGGCAAGCAGCTTTACACCAGTGAGATTGCTGAGCGGTACAAGGTTGAAGAAAACATTGCATCTCATCTAAGCGATTATCAAGATGCCCTTGTGGGCTTAGGTAGCCTAAGCAAGCTTCATAGGCATGCGGTAAGCGTTATGTATGGAGGTGGTAATGTTAGAAATGTTCCGCTTGAAGCCTTGCGTCGTGCAAGCAACCAAGCAGAGTATGTGATTGACCATGTGGTAACCACTCGACCGGAAGAGTTAATACAACAGCTTGTTGGGATTCGGGCTGATGCTCTAGAGAGTAAAGCCAGTCAGCTTTTAGAAGAAGGGAAGGCTAAGGCTATTGCTGATTTATTTGGGGTTCCGCTGAGCGATGTCCAGATTGATCCAGTTACTGGAAGCTCTAACTTTGACAAGGCGCTTGAGGCTAACACTTTGGAGAAGTGGAGAAGAGGTAGTGGGACTGAGGAAGACCCATATCAATATTTTGATATAGATGAAATAAACAAAGAACTGCAAGATGCCTACGAGAGTAAGGCTCGCAGAACAACTCCACCTCCGGGGGCTGACCCGCAAGCTGCACGGGCAGGCGCACCTCCAGTTGCAGGTACTGATTTTGCAGATGTCAAACTTAGTACTGAGCGGTCTAGCTTGTTGGAGAAGGCAAAGGATCGAATCCAAAGAAAGGGTCGTGATGGATCTTTCCTTATATCTGATCAGCAGCTTGAAGACGGGGCTAAGGGATTTGGATTTGTTAGTAAAGAAGAGTTGGGCAAGTTGAACAGGAGTCAATTGGAATCGAAATTTGCTGCTGGCCTTGAAAGGAAGCTTAAGCAGGACCAGCTTGTTGAGGACCATGGCATTGATGAGTCAGATCCAAAGTTTGCAGAGTACAAACTGCTTGCAAGGCAAATGGGCTTTGAAGGAAATATGGCTGATAGAGTTGCAAAGGACAGGTTTGTTCAAGAGAAAGCTGGCGATGCTATTCTCGCTAAGAACAAGGCTGAGTCTGAGGCAATCATTGCAAAGAATGTAGAGAACACTAACTACAAGGACTGGGTGTCTAAGCGTAGTGCATTGGTTACTATGTTTGGCGATGCAATGATTGGTACTACTGGTAGAAAGATTAAAGAGTTGCCAGAGTTTAACAAAGACACTATGGCACAAATGGACTCTAACGTCTTAGCCACGGCTGAAAAGTATCTAGGATTCAATCCGAATGAGGATAGATTCCAGCGTGATACGGTAGAAGAAACGAAGAAAGCTCAGGTCGAAGGTGCATTCGAGCATCTCAAGCAGAACATTGACGACATGAAGGGAATGACCAAGCAGTACTCTGACTTCATGAATAGCCTTGGCAATGAGACGGCTACTAAGCTGGCAGGGGACTTAGGTCTTAATAAGAGTGCAATGCTTGAGTTTGGGGAAATGCCACTGCACAAGCAGGCTTTTGTCGCTTCTAAGCTTCTGAATCATGCGGCTGTCCTTGGAGGTCATAAGCCAGACAGGACTAAGGGTACGGTTGGCGGGATGGCTGATTCGATTGATTACTTGCTGAACAACCGGAAGGCGGTAGAGAATGCAATGAGGAAGGAATATGGTTCCAGCTTTGCGTTCGAGGACTTGAACTGGAAGCATATCACCCTGATCATCTTTACCCTTCTGGCAATGTCTACTCTGAGTGCTATTGGTAGGAGCCGATAGAAATGAACAATCCGGCTAAAGAACTGATGAATGTCATGCGGTCCCATCCTGATTCCAGAGATGGGGTGGTGGAGACGGATGATGTTCCTGCTGTGCTGGCAGAGCGTGCGTATGAATATCTCCGATCCTATGGAGATGACCTTCGCACGTTTGAGAAGGATGCGTTCGGTTACTACTGCGATAGCACAGACAACGTCATCTCTATTGTGCCTAGCAAGGAAGGCTACAAGGTCAGATACTCTGACAACTCTGAGCCTGTCTCTAAGGACAGATATTCTAAGTCGGATTCGAGTGATCAGTATGCAATGGAGGGTGGTATTGGAGAGTGGTGGCTTCAAGACGGAAGCTCTGAATATGCCGATGGAGATGTCAATCATGAAATGATTGCTTCAAATCACTTAAGAATGGATATCGCAGATTCAATTGGGCATGAATATGACGATTCTGATGATTTGCATGGGTCACTTAATCTTTCTGAGGATTCAGAGCATAGAGCCCAAGCTGTTGAAAGCGGATTTGATCATGACGAAATAGATGCTGCTGCTCAGATTGGAAATGCAGATCCGAGATTGCATGCAGCCAAGAGATATGGGTGGACACGACTTGCTGAAAACGAAATGCAGACGTATGGATTAAACCGAGGGAAGTTGCAGTCTATAGCAAATGACCTCGGAGACATCCTTGCTCAGCATACGGATGATGAAGATGTCATCTTGAAGTCTGTGTGGAATATTGAAGATGCGTCAAACGGTAACTATCACAAGAATGTTCCCTTTCACGTTTTAGAGAGCGGGGACATGAAGTCGTTGAGAGGTTACAGGTACAGCAAGACTTCTTCGGAGAAATATCAAGAGGATGAGTTCGACGATCTTTTTGACACCTTTGATGGACCGGAGCTTGAAGGTTCTGAGCCTGCTTCGCCAATGCCAACGGGAGAGCAAACAGAAGATCGCAAAGAGTTAAGGGATGAGTTTGATCCTAAGTTAGACCAAGTCAAGTCAGACGCCACTTTGCATCCAGAAAAGGAAGAGTTTTTCTCCGAGTCTAAAGTGCGTGATAATGATGGCAAATTGCTAGTTTTGTATCACGGCACGCCAAGTGGAAAGCTGGTTCAGCATGACAGGAGGCTTTCAGGAGATCCGGACTTTGCTTCGCACGGCCAAGGCTATTATCACACTGATAATTTAAGTGCGGCAATGGATTATGCGGTCAAGGGTCGTAATGAAAGCGAAGTAAATCCCGCCGTGCTTGCCGTTCATTTAAATATTAAAAATCCTTTTGATACAAGTAAGGATAGCGTTGATCATGAAGACTTTATCAATTGGTATAAAAAAAGAACTGGGGATTCTAAATCTGCCGAAAACATGTTGAAGAAAATTGATGAACTATCATCTGTTTCTGGCAAAGTGCCTAATGATTACGAAGGTCTTAGGGGTTTAGGCGGTATCTCGCAAAAGTATCTTTCGAGATATTTAAGATCGAAGGGTTTTGATGGGATTAAGGCTCAAGGCAGGCATCAGCCTTCAGGTGAGCGTCCTGTAGATCATACGATTTGGCTGGCGTTTCATCCAAATCAAATCAAGTCGGTAAGCAATACGACACCGTCTGGTGATCCGAGAATGGATTACTCGCTTTAAGCGAATTACTAGTTGTTATTTGAGGGGAAGGGTAGGGCTAATGCCAAGACAATTTAGGCGGTTCCGATTGCGTCAGTTGGTTAAGGATGAAGTGGTAGAGTACTTGATCAATGGCGGAAGTCGGGACGAGAGCGTTGCTCTGACTGAGCTAGAAGAAAACTTGATTGAGAAGTATGGCGACAGCAATTGGCTTAAGGTCATTCTTAAGATTTTGATTGAGGTCTTGCCTTTGCTTCTTATGGTGTTTGATGAGTCATCTCTGCCGGAGGGGGAGTAGATACATGAAATGGTTTGTTGGTTTATTGCTAACGGTTCTGTGTTCTAATACTTATGCACAGATTGATGTCCCGGCAGTGGTTTCTCCCTATGAGCCTATTGTTGCAAGGGCTGGAGAGGCTGAGATTCCTGAAGGGGCAGAGGTAAAGACGACTTGGACCTTGGACAAGGGCCTGTCTCCTCTGTTTAACCCTGATGGGTCTGTCTACATCTGGGGTAAGCCGGGGAAGTACAACTTGTCTGCAACTATAGTGTGGATGAAGTTTCGTGAGGTAGAGGTCAATGGAGAGAGCTTGAAGGTCATGGAGCTATGGGATGTTGTGCAACAGAGCGGGACATTCGAGATAGCAGCAGGGTCCGATCCAGAACCAGATCCGCCTAATCCGGATCTGCCTGTGGATGTGCCAGAGGACGAATTCGGAAACATTGGGCAGAAGGTAGCGGCTTGGGCTAAGAGCCTAAAGGTCAATAAGACTAAGGAAGCGGCAGTAGTTTATCAGGAAGCTTCAGACCGTTTGCTTGGAAAGAAGCAGCCGATCATTCTCACGATTGACAAAGCGGTTGAGTACATCAAGGAAGAGAATGGCAAGCTTGATTTGAATGAGGAGTGGCCTGAACTTGCTGCCAAGATCAATGAGGTCTGGAAGTCTCAGGTTACTGGCAGGGAGAGTGCTGGCAAATTCTTTTCATGCGTTGCCGCTGGACTGAAGGGGGCTCAGTAAATGGCGACTATGACTCCTATTGAAATGCAGGCTAGTGGAAAGCAGTTTGGCTGGGGCGAGCCTGAAGATCCTATTGTTCACCGCTATTACAAAGAGCGGCTAGAGGCAGAGGGGAATGAGGATATGGGCCTGTACTCCCATATTCCTGACCTAGTAATGGCAAAGGGCGAAGAGACTCCGATGGAGTCGCTAGTCCGATCCAAAATGCCTTTTGATGATGGATGGGATTTCGATGTCGTTGATCGACTTCTTTGGGGATCAGTCCCCTATGTCAATCAGAATCCGGTCGGCTCTTGCGTTGGTGCTGGTAGCGCTAGTGCTGTGGCTAGTAAGTCTGCTCAGGAAATCCTGATAGAGGGCGATCCTGAGAATCCTCTTGGTTTAGCGGTAGACCCTAATGGAAGGAATACCAATCTGCGTGATTGCGGTATCCCGTTTGTTGGGTATCACTATGGCTGTGGCAAGACTAAGAGTAAGTGGAACGGGACCAAGTTTACTGGTAGGGGCAACTGTAGCGACGGTTCCTACTGTTCGGCTCAGGTTTGGGCTCTAAGGACCACTGGCGTGATTGCCTGCTCTGAGGTCAAAGGCTTTAAGAAAGGCCCGCAGAGCGACGATGTGAGATCCTGGGGATGCAATAGGGGCAATGAGCTTAACGAGCATTTGGAGTTGGGCCAAAAGCACTTAATGAAGAACACGACACGGGTTCGTTCGGGGGATGATCTTCAGAATGTTGTGTGTGTTTTGAAGCAGCCCTGCATGATCTGTAGCGGATGGGCGTTTGCCCCAGACCATTATGTAGATGGTTTGGGTTGGGTTTATAAGAAGCGTGGCTCATGGGCTCATAACATGTCTATCGTTGCCGTGGTTCTTTACAAATCAAAGTGGTATGTCAAAGTCAGAAACCAGTGGGGATCAAATGCTCACAAGGATGGCTGGCATTTCTGGATTGAATTAGATTTAGCCGACAGTTGGATGAAGCAGGCAGAGTGTCAATCCATTGGGGAGTTGAACCTGTTTCCGGCTGAGTCTATTCCTGATTTCCCGTTCTAGGAGGGATCTTTATGTATCGTTTTGTTTTGGTGTTGTCTGTTGTGCTGGTGGCTTTTGTTTTTTCTGATGCAAAAGCAGAAAAGATCTTGCCGCCTCCAACCACAGCTTTCCCTACGGCAGAGGCTCCTTCTTTGTGTGAAGCTGGGCAATGCGCAAAAAGATTAGGTAGCAAAAACCCTGTAAGGAAGTTATCTTTAGGGATTATCAAGAGGGGACATTCGGTGGCTCGTAAAATGAATGTCAGATCTCGTTGCAGGTAATATAATGGATATTTATCAAGTTGCTTTGCAGGTTCCAGGGATGGCTGTTTTGGCTTGCATAGTATATTTCTTTCTTAAGCATCTTAGAACAAATAGCATTGACTTCAAGGAGACGATTGATTCTCAAAACAGGCTAACGGAAACCTGTGTTAACCGAATGGTTGAGACTCATGAGAAAACTGTAGACAGCTTAGACAGAAATACTGAGATGTTTGGAAGGGTTGAGATAAGGCTCGATCAGTTGAATGAAATAGAACGCAAGCGACTTGATCAACTTGGTGGATAGAAATGCCTGAAAAAACATATACGCCAACAAGACAAATGCAGGGCTCCGCTAAGCGGGGCCTTGCTCTTCGTAAGAAGCATAAGCGTGGCGGAACCCAGGTAGGGGTTGCCCGTGCTAGAGACATCATCAACGGAAAGAAGCTTCCGCTTGATACTGTTAAGAGGATGCATAGCTTTTTCTCTAGGCATGAAGGGAATCAGGCAGGAGGAGAAAAAGATGCCGGATACATTGCTTGGCTTCTTTGGGGCGGGGACGCCGGGAAGCGTTGGGCTCGTTCAATCGTCAATAAAGCAGACAAGAAGAAGGACTAAGAAATGTCATCTATCTCGCGTGAGTATGTAAAGCTGGGCGATGTAACAATCACCTCTGGAACTAATTATTCAAATGCCATTAACTTTCGTGGGCTTTCAGTCGGCAGCTTAATTGCTGCGGCTGGATTTGGTAACGCAAGTGTTACCATTGAATGGAATGGAAATGCGGTTAACGATGTGCCTGATAACTCTGACACATGGTACGCATTAAAAGATTCTGGCAATGCAGCTATTGCTGCTGCAACTGTTGGTTCGACCACGGCAAGCTACATGGAGCTTCCTCCGACTGCCCATGGCAAGCCTTGGTTGCGAGTCAAACTTGGTGGCAATGCTGCCGCTACGAAAACGATCAGTGTTTACGGTGCTGGCTAACATTAATCACAAACGATAGGGAACATACACATGGGCAATCTTTCAAACTACGAATCCAACGAAATTGGCAAAGCACGCATGGACACCCTTCGACGTTTCGGGGGTGATGCCAAGCGATTGTGCGACGGCATGTACCAACTAGCCGCTGGATACGATTCCTTCCGTAGCCAATTGGATGAAGTTACTGATGCAGAAGACATCGCCTATTCCGATGCCGCCTTTGAGTATTCCGTTGCAGAGTGCCTTCCCATTCTGGAAATGCTAACGGCGGAGCAAAAGGCTTGGTTGGATGTGTATCTTGATGGACTTGGGTACGAACCTAAACCGCAGGTGTAAGTAGATGGCAGTTGAACAGTTCTTTATAATTGTCAACTCTGGTGGTTCTGATACTGCTGCAAGTGGTTGCGGACCTGCAACCGCTGTCAGCGGCACTGGTGCGAGCGTGACTAGCAGCTCAACATCTGTCGATTTGAGTGCAGATTCACCGGACCTCAGTTCCGTAGTTGCTGATGACCTGCTGTGGGTAGACACTTCGTCTGGTCGTCAGTGGGGAAGGATTGTTTCGGTTGATAATGTTGCAAAGACGGTGACGCTTGGAACCTACAGCACCTATTCGGTAACTGAAATTGGTCGCAACTGGGGAATAGGTGGTAAGCGTGCAACTCTGATGGGCTGTGACAATTTCATGCTCCATCGCCGTAATTCATCGTATGTTGGCGATATGGCGTATTACGGCATTAGCATAGAAGACAATCAGACAATCACCTCAAAATTTCCTTCGGCAGATGTGAGTCATGCAGTTCACTTTGTGATGAAGGGGAGTGGGGCGACAAGACCAGTAATTACTTGTTCGCAAACGGCAGGCACTCCTGCTTTAAGGACTGGGTGGTCAACTGCTGATTATTTTGTGTTAATGAATCTTGAATTCAATCATACAAATAATGCATCAACTGACGAGTTCATATCGAAGTGGTACGCTAGTACGGTGAGGGCATTTAATTGCAGGTTCGGATCAGCGGGTGATGCCAATGCGTTAATTGAAGATCAATCCGGTTCAGTCTTCATGGTGAACTGCGAAGTACATTGCTCGGTATTTAGTGCCTATGAATTGACTAGTGGAACTTATGAATTAAGAGGTTGTAGTATATTTGGAACTGGCAGTGGGACATGTTTCAACAGTCGAATACCAATGACGCTGGATTCTTGCGTTGTAGTTGATTTTGCACAAGCTATTTCTAATTACAGTTCGCAGGGATCGAAATGTATTACTAACTGCATCTTTGACAACATAACAACCGCAGTGTTTTACGACACTTCAAACTCAGACGACAATTTCTTTTTTGCAAATCACAATAACTGTTATTCAAATTGCGGCGAAGTCTACAAATACCCAACCAGAACATATACAGCAGGATATCAAGTTGCTTATCAATTTGATGGACCGATAGCTCGGTACAATAACAATTACTACAATGTCACGACGGTTGGGGCAACGCTTAATAGTACAGAGACGCAGTTAGATCCTGCTTACGCTGACACTGCGAACAATGATTACACAATCACCAATTCAACTCTTTTGACTGGTGGTGGTTATCCAATCTCACTTGGCGGTCACGCGAGTACAAGCTCTGTCGGGCCAACTACATCTAGTGCAACCGGCGGCACTTCCTACACTCCAGCAGCTTCTGCCAAATTCACTCGTCTGGAATAAGATATGGCAACGTACTACACATCTTCTACTGCACTTGGTGGCGGCGTTGGATCGTATGCTGATCCATTTACGTTGCAAGAGGCGTTTGATACTGCTATTGCTGGCGACGAGGTTCGCGTTCTTAATGATGGGACATATTCGCCAACCGTTACGGTTGACGTTGATACGAATCAAGGGACAGCAACGTCACCCATTGTGTTTGTGGGCAGAAACTCAGCAGATACGGCAGAGGAAGTCGCTACGATTTCTGGTACATCAATCCTGAGTGGAAGTGTAATTTACTTCAACTTTGGGAATTCAAGCCATTCTTATGTTCACATAAAGAAGTTAAAGTTCGACGGCAGCCCAGCAAGCACTGACATTATAACTGCAAACAATTTCAATAACCGTGGCGTTTACTGGTTTGATTGTATTTTCACTAATTCAAGCAGATATGCCTTCGGCAATGGTTGCTACCAAAGCCAGATGACACGTTGCCAATTTATCAACAATGTGAGTGTTGCACTTTTCGGTTTTAGAAACAGTTTAGCTATCGGTTGTTATTTTGAGGGGAATGGGTCAGGCACAACTCCAGCTAACGGAATTTTTAGCTGTACATCATCGCCGTTTTATGGTTGCGTGTTTAGAAACAGCGGCTATGTCTATGGTGACATGGGTGCTTTTTACAATTGCACATTCGACGGCAGTAACTCTATGGGCAAGGCCTTGACTACCGGTGTGACCACATCCGTTCCAATTATAAATTGTGTCTTTGCTAATTATACGGTGCAGGCAATTGAGTCCTCCACGGTAGATACTAGCTATAACATTCAGGGTTGCTATTTTTACAATAATGTTTCTAACACTAATTTTATAATTGATTCAACAACCAATACTCTTAGCGGCACAGACCCACTTTTTACAAATACAACGAATGGAACTGAAGATTATACGCCGCAGTCAGGTTCGCCGTTGTTTGGGGCTGGACAACCGAGTTTGATTCCCAACTCTACTGCGAGTGATATGACGAGCAGCCCAACTGTAGGTGCGATTCACGCTGCCATTGCTGCTGCCATATCGTCAGTCTTCTCTTACATGGCTAACTTCACAAGGCTGGGCTAATGAGCTTCACCAATCCATATCCAGCCTCACGCCTGACGGTAGATACTGCAAACTCATTGGCAAATGGGCTTGTTGGATTCTGGCCTTTGACTGATGGTGGGTCGTCTACCACTGCGAAAGATATTACGGTTAATGCGAATGATGGGACGCAGAGTGGCGGTGTTAGCTGGGCTTCGACGACTATTGGGACGGCGGCTAGTTTTGATGGGGTGAATGATAGGTTTTCGGTTAGCAGCTTTCAAGGCTCGTCGTCTGGTTCAGTTTCCTTTTGGGCAAAAACAGGTCTTTCGGGAACGATTAGCTATGCGGCATTTGTCAGCCACGGAGGTGACAACGCAGGGGTCTTTGAAATTGGAAATTATTCAACAACTACTACGCTTCGTTGGCGACTAAATTTTACCGGAATTGCTGATAGTGGTATCGCTAAGTTGTCTGGAACAATCTCCACGACCGACTGGGCGTTTTATACACTAGCCTGGGATTCAACAAATTGGTCTGGTTATGTCGACGGAGTTCAGTTGTTTTCTGAGGCACACGGTCTGACAGCAGCTTCGATAACCAAAGACCTGTATTTTGCTACACGGCGAACAACCCAAACATCGGGACATATGCCCGGCTACATCCAAAACGTCCGCATCTACAACCGTGCCTTGTCCGCCACGGAAGTAGCTACTCTCTACAATCGACCGTGGGAAGGAACCAACTACGGCACGCTTTGGCCTTATAGCCCTCCAGTGCCTTCCAGTGCAACGCTTAGTACTGATGCTGCGGCTACGAGTTTGAACGTCGATTTAGAAGGCTGGTGGTTAGCGACTGACAACACTGGCACAACGCTGGTTGATATATCAGGCAATTCAGTAAATGGAACTATTAGTGGGACAGTCGGTTGGGATACGACTGCACTTGGCACAGCGATAGAACCAGATGGTTCCAGTGGCAGGGCTGATGCGAGTGTATCACTGACTGGTTATCCCATAACGATGGCTGCATGGTTTAAGACGCCGTCTGCGTCTGCTGCTGATGAATGTATCATGAGCGTTGCAGACTCCAGTGTAGGGACAAACCAGTTAAGAATGATCATAGAGAACTCGACAAGCAAACTGGAGGCTAATGGGTTCGATGGAACAGTCGTGAGGGCGGCAGCATCTACAACGTCAGTTGACGACGACGAGTGGCATTTGGGCGTTGCTGTTTTTGCATCATCTACGAGCCGTAAAATTTATGTTGACGGCGTACTGGAAGGCACTGAAACATCATCTCAAACCATGACTGCTTTTGACCGTGCTTCATTGGCAGTAACTGCGGATTCTACGCCTACTGCATACTTTGGAGGAAACATCCAGAACGCAAGGCTTTGGTCAAGAGCCTTGTCCGCAGACGAAGTCAGTTTGCTCTACGAACGCCCCTTCGAGGGAATTACCTACGGCGATACTTTCCACTACGATCCACCGACACCTGCCAATCTAACGCCGTTGACGAGCGATACGATTAACAATTCACAGATTGGTTGGTGGCCCCTTACAGAAACGGATGATTATACGAGTGGTGCTGCTGATATTAGTGGGAGTGCTAACAATGGCACGCAGTCTGGTGGCGTATTAAGCGAGGTGAGTTCGCTGGGTGGTGTTGCTAGTTTTAATGGGGTG
>Ga0070754_10000221_pt1 | contig 57977 bp, 83 predicted proteins | sample VirMetDEL_Sep_01_FD_75181 | JGI IMG/M metagenome (GOLD analysis project Ga0070754, IMG submission 75181) | Aqueous microbial communities from the Delaware River and Bay under freshwater to marine salinity gradient to study organic matter... | ecosystem: Environmental > Aquatic > Marine >...
TCTGCAAATGCAGGTACGTCTGCACCTTCTTGGTAACCCCAAATATAGTAATTTGTACTATCTTTAGCTAAAATATTAATTTCAAACAAACCAAAGTCTGTAAGAGTTAAGCTTGAGTTAGAGTTTCCATCTGAATAAACAGATACGTTGTCAGCATTTGAATCTAAGTGAACAATACCGCCAATGAAAAAATTAGTATTACCAGGTGTTAAAATAATTAAATTTTCTGCTTCTTCTGCAGCTCCACCGTAAATTAATTTGTAAGATTGACCTGCAACCGGGGCAGGTAAAGTAATTGTTCTATTAGCTGCAAGTGCAGGAACTACAAGAGTTCTTCCACTGTCAGTTGCTGCATCAAGAGTTTTGTTTTCATCACCTAGTGCTACAGGTGCATCACCCATAGTTATAATTTCAGTAATCACTCCTGTAGAAGTGTTTTTACTAACTGTTTTAATTGTGCTTTCAGATCTAACTGGACCTGAAAAAGTTGAATTAGCCATTTTTATTTACCTCGTAGTTATTTATATACTGTCTCTACGTCGTCTGCTAGGTCAGTCAGTATATTAGTTTTCCTAGTTTTGTATGGGGGCCGAAGCCCCCATATTAAAGTTTATTATGCTCCAGGGGAACCGAAAATACCTCTAAAGTCTGAGAATCCAAATGAATATCTCTCTCTAGCTTTGTATTTCACGTTGCCTGTTTCAAAGTCGCCTTCCATTTTAGTTTGGATGGCTGCTCTTTGAAAGTGCTTTAACCCGTTAGGTGCATCAGTCTTGATAAAGAACGCGTCTGTATCAGTTAAGTAGTTATTCACTACGTAACCTTATGGAATCATTCCCATGCTTCCAACTGCGTTGATATGGTTATCTGAAGTTCCTACTCTTTGATTAGACTTCATAAGTCTTTCAGCAGTGAATTGAAGATTAACTGGAATAATTAATTTACTACCGTTAAGAGCGACTTTTAAGCCTCTGTCATCAGTAATTCCAGCAATGTCAATTAATGCTTGCTCAAGAGATGTCTCGTTAAGATCAGCTGCAGTAGCTAACTCATTCGATACAGTTCCGCCAGTTGTAGGGTGGTCAGTAGCACAAAGCTCTATACCATCTCCACCTGTAAAGCTACTGTTAAACGCATTATTTAATACGTTAGCTGCTTTAACTTGCTTGGCGTTACTCATTGAACGGGCTAATGCCTTAGTGTAACGAGAACTGATTTTGTCATAAAGGTTATCCTCTACGGCTTCCTCAGTAATTGCGAAAGCTAATGCTACAGTTTCGTGTGTATAGCGAGCAGTGAAAGACTCAGTAGCGTCATCAAAATTAACTGATCCACCTTCTGGTTTTACCTGTGCTGAACCGAAACCGGAAAGCATTACTTCTTCTTCAAATGCACGATCAGAAGTTTCTGTATCAAAAATTTCTGTGTGCTGGTTTTCATATCGGTCATACTCTAACCCAAACAAAGCGTTAAGGCCTGGTTCAAGTTCTTTGACCAATTGTGATCTAGATATTGCCATGTTATTCTCCTATTACGCTAATGCTGTGGTTAATAAATAAGAATGCTCACCAGTGTTAGGTATAACGTAAACATTAACGTTTGCTGCACCTGTATCACTGTTGCTTGGATCCTTAGAAATACCAATTTGTTTAAATTGTCCGGATGTTGTTACTGTAGAAGTATCTAACTCTTGAGTTGATCTGCCAGAAAGGTCACTTCCACCTGTATTGACTAGATCAAAACCACCAAAGTTCATAGCTGCTGTACCAGTTCCATCATGTTGGACTTCGAAGACGATTCTTGGATCGTCGTACACAAATGCAACAATATCAGAAGCATTTGTGCTTGCTGGATAATGATTGCTAAATGTTGGTTTACCAGTAGTAGGGTGTGTGAAAAAACATCCACCAAAAATACCTAAAACTACGTTACCTGCTGCTGCGGCTTCAATACCACCAGCAGTCACGGCAAGAACAGCTTGACCTTGATAGATCGATGTGCCGTAGTTCGCTGCAATTTTGTATTCGTTTGTTCTTACTTCCCCACCACTAAGATGTCTTACCGGTTTAAAACCGAAAGCTGCGTCTTTATTTGCCATCTTGTTATGTCTCCATTTATATAGTTAGTCCGATGGCAGAAAAAATTTAATCGTCTTTTCTGTTACCACCGAAGGTTACACGACTTTGCCTTTCAGGTTTACTGATTGGCATACTAGGGTGTTGTTCTCTTAAGAGATCGTTTTCTAAAGCTGTTTCCTTATCTCGTGTTTGTTGTTCGAAATAAGCTTTACGCTCTGCTACGATTTCTTCTGGAATCTTAGCTAGTATTAAACCACCAACTCCTATTACACCTTTATATTTGCCTTCCTGTATAGTTGGATATGAAGCTGAATGAGCATCTGCTCTTACAAGTTCAAAGCCTTCTCTTAATCGAGCAGAAAGATTTTTGTTATCTTCTTGCCCTAAAGTTTCGGCTCTTATCCATCTGTGTTTATACCCATCTGGTGCAGGCGGTGCATCAAGTGATGACGGGGGTGCCCAAGGTTTCCTTCGAGTCGTTTGTTCTCTGGATTGAGCAGCGCGTGGAGTCTTATTGTTTGTTTCTTTTGTTATATCATTCATATGCATTACTCCTTCACGTATTTCGCATATTCTTCTAGTGGCACACCTAATTTTTTAGCTATTGCTACCTGAGAGGGTGTGAGTCTAACAGTTTTGCGTCCAGTTCTTGAGGTCCTAGTAGCGGATGCAACAGTCTGAACGGGTTTGTTGCTTCCCTGGACTTCCCCACCATCATTAAATTTGTGAGGGAATTCTGTTCTGATGCGTTTATCAACTTCATCATAATACTCATCTGAAGTAGGATCATATCCTTCTTGTTCGACAAGTTTTTTGTGGATACCGAATGAAGCATAAGTCATTGTTTCATCTTTACCAAACCATTCGTTCTTTTCAGCCCAAGCTTCAGCACGAGGGTCTGGTTTCGGTGTCGCTACATTATTTTGTACAGGTTGTTGCACTACTTGTCCAGCGTTATCTGCTTGATCAGCGGTGGTTTTTCTTTGTACTTCAGTAGCTTTAATACGTTCTTCTTCAATTGCTAACTTAGCAAGAAGCTGATTAGCACTTACTTGAGCATCAATATCTCCTTTAGCTACAGCATTTTTTAAATTGTTTTTTGCTGATTCTAATTGAGATTGTACTCTTCCTGTAAACTCATTAACGTATCCGTCATCTAATTCTTTAAATTTACCTTCAAGAGAATCTTTTTCTTCTTTAATCTTTTGAGCAAACTGAACTGCCGCTTGTTCTCTTCGTTCTGCTTCACGAATTTTATAAGTTAAACGATCAATTCTTTTTTTAACTCCATCGCTATATTCTTCTCTTTCGTCTTTTACTTCTTCTTTAGCTTCAGTGTTTTCTTTTACTTCAATTGCTTCTGATTTTGTTTCTTCAACTTTAGAAACATTTTCTTTATCTTTTAACTCAATATCAACAGAGTCTCCTCCGGTATCTAATTCTACCATAGGGTCTGCCTTATTGGTTTCTATTTGTGTTTGTGGTTGTTGCATGGTAATCCTTCCATGTTAGTGAGTTACTGCTGATAAAATATCTTCCGGACTATTTACTGTCCCTAGTATTTCATCATCATTAAGTATGCGCAATTCTCCTCCATCTATATTAAGACGAGAACCAGCGTATCGGGCAAAAATCACCCAATCTTTTTCTTTGCACCAAGGTCCGTTTGGATATTTAATTTTATCATCATAAGCATCTGGTCCAACAGCCATAACTAAACCTACGTTAGTTGCAATCTGACTATCTTCTACAGTTTTATCTGATAATAAAATACCGCCTTTAGTTTTACTTTTAACTTTGTAAGGTAATACTAAAATACGCCATCCTGTTGGTACGGGTAATTTTGATTTTTCTAAGACTTCTTCTTGTTCGGCTTTTTCTTTCGCACGTCTTTTAGCAACGTGCTCTGGTAGTATTAAGTTAGTCATTTTGCTCCTGTTTCTTTTTTAGCAGGTCCGAGAGTTCCTGTTCTAAGTAGTTTAATGTATCAAGTTGACCTAAATGATTTTGATAATCATTCCAGTCCTTGACTTGATTACTAATTATTATATCAGTAATTTGTTTTTGTCTAGTTCTAATTAAACGAAACATTTTGTCCGCTAAATAAATACTATCCATTATTTTTTAAACAGCTTTGCAGCTCCTTGTGCTCCCTTAATACCAAAACTGGCAGAAATCGCAATATATAATAAATTGTGATAATACGATGGTAAATCTTGTAAGGCGAGAAAGCCTTTATGAATATGTTCTTGCCAAGGCGTGAATACTAATACGGCAGGTAAAAGTAAAACTATTAAACTTACCTCGTCTTTCCACGATCCTTTCATTTGGTCTACTGCAGATGCTTCCCAAGCAACTTTACCTGCGATTTGATCTTCTTTTAATTTCTGAGTTGCTTTTATAGTTGTAAGTTTTAATTCTGTCTTAGCTTTTTTAGTTTCTATGTATCCACTGACGGCGTTGCTAGCAACGCCCATCAATGGTTTTAATAAAAGAGATAACATTAACTAAGTATCTTTGATAAGATTACTACAACGACTACAGCAACAACACCGGCTTTAATCCAGTCTGACATACCCCAGTCATTCCATTCTTTAATCCATCCCCAAATATCTTTTAATAGTTTCATTTTACTTACCTTCCTAAACACTGACCATCACAACATTCACACATATCAGTTCCTCCTCTAATGAACAGTTACTCTTGCATATGACACTTCTGCATCATTTGCAAATAATTCTAACATTGTTTTTGTTTCTTTCACACCTAAATTATCCTGATAAATTTTCTTAGCAGCTACAATTAAAGCAGCACTAAGTAATAAAGGATCTCCTACGTATTGTTCAATAAACTCATCTACTTCATCTAATGCCGATTGTTGTTCAATCATAGTTTTCTTTATCATTTATTTACCTTTTGATTTTTTACCTGCTTTTTTCTTATTTATCATACCGCCATCTTTAGCATAAGTAGGTACGGAGGTTCCTTGTAGCTTTTTCTTTACATTTTTAACATTATCTACTTTAAATCCCATTTTTTTTCCATATTTTTTCTTTAGTGCTTTTCTTAAGCTTGCGGACATTCCATTTGACATATTTTAACCTCTTTTCCCTGCTAAAGCAGTTTCAGAACGCAACATTGCTATATCTTCTTCACTTTTTAGCTTCTCTTGTTCTGCTTGATCCTTTTGTTCTAGTTTTTCTCCCTCAAAACCTAGCTTTGCAACGTCTAATTGTATTTTTTGCTCTGCTAATTGTCTATTTTGGTCAATTTCTTGTGCTCTTAAGTTAATTTCTTGTTGTTTTAGGTCAATAAGAGGGTCTTCGTCTTTTCTATTCATAAAGTCTTGCTCTTCAGCAACCATATCGTTAGTCATTTCAGTAATTTTATCTGCAATTTCCTTCTCATTCTGCATTTGGAACTGCTGCATTAACTCTGGAGGTAGTTGACCACCGAATTGCGCTGCTTGTTCTTCCATAAGTGGAGCATTCTTTGCTTCAATCTCTTCTCTTGCCATTAATGATATATGTTCTGATATATGAGATTGCAAGACACCCATTGTAGGAGGGTTGTTAGCAACTAAAAAGGAACTCATAAACGCTCTGTGAGCATTAATGTGTGCTTCGTGTGCCTGACCAGGAAAGGCTTGAAGTTTCATCATCTGTAAAGCCTTAGAATTCTCCATACCGGGATCTTCAGGTTGCGGTTGAGCAGGTTTTTGTAATAATTTGTCTACATCTCTTACTCCTAGTGCATCATACATACGTCTGTAAGCTTCATACATGTTGTGCATTTCAGGATTAGAAGTTGCCATTTGTAATTGCGTTTGAGCAAGGGTAACTCTTTGAGACATAGAGAATATATTTGGATCTGATACAGGTAAGATATCTACTCTCTCATCAAAGTCTGCTTGTTTAATTGTTCTGTTACCACCTAAAACTGCATAAGGATATTCCTGTGGAAGACTCTCAGCAAAAACTTTTGCTAGTAATTTAAACTCTAACTTTTGTCCGTGGTGTAATCTTTTATGAATAGCATTCATAACTTTTGTACCACGTTCCATGATAGCCATGGTAGTACCAACAGGATTAGCTTGTGAACCTTCGCCCATCTTGTTATCTGCAATCGAAGCAAATCTTCTACCTGCATCTACAACAAATCCTAGTAGTGCAAATAAAGTTTGACTTGGCTCTTTATAAGGAATCAACATTAAGGATTCACGAATAGCACCACCCGGTGCATCTACATCTCTAAACTCACCAGGCTGTAAAGGTTGATCGTCATCTCTAACTCTAAGTCCTCTCGCTTTAAAACCTGCAGGTAAGTTTGATAAGGTACCAGCATCAATAAGTTGTCTAAGCGCAGACGTTGCTGTTCTTGATAGACCACCCAACATATGAATAAGACCAAAGCCATAAAATCCAAGACCCGGTAAAAATTTATAATGAACAAAGTATTGTATTTTTTTACGAAGAGGATCACCTTCTTTGTAGTTTCTATATATAGCTAAAACTTTGCCAGACCCTTCATCAATAGTTACAACATAAGGAAGTCTAATACCTGTAGGCTCTCCTGTTTTTTGATCTTTATCTTCAAAGCCAATTATGTCTAAGTCACAGTGAAATTCTAAAATAGAAATCTCTTCTGCATTGAGAGGCTTATCGACTCCATCTAACTCGTTGTATTTATCTTGAGCATCGGATACAGAATCATCATAAGATGTTTGAATATCTATATCTCTATATAGTCCACTGAACTGTTTCTTACGTAACTCATTGCTCATCATCTTCACAACGTGCACAAGTCTTTCACAAGAATTTAAATCTGTAGTTCCGTAAGGTACAACAACTTCTTCTGCAGGTACAAATTTAGAAACTGCTCTTCCTCTAACTTCATCGTAATAAACTTTTTTGAAGGCACTTCCGGCTAACGGTAAATGAAATAACATTTGATCTAAATCTTGATCGTACTCTTCCATCTCATAAGAGATTTGATAGTTCATAAATTCTTTAACACGTTGCGATTGTGCTTCTGACTCAGGAGTTATCTCTCCTACAATTTGTGTACGAACAGGTCCTTCTGGTGGTAGTAGTTCTTTGTAAGCTTGCGCTTGAAATTGTGTTACTGTTTCTGCAAGGAGAGGATGAGTAACACCTGATGCGTTAGCAAAAGGTTTTGTTCTATCTTCATATTTAAATCCTAATAAGTCTAATCCATCTGTATAAGTTTTTAACCAATCACTACGAGCATCTTTATCGTGGTCATAGTCACTTGTAAGACTTGATGAGATTTGACTTAGTTCACCGTCTTCTAAAAGTTCTGCAAGGTTAGCGTAGAATGTTTCTTGGTCCGCGGCCTCTGGAGCAGGGTTCACGATCGCCGAACCATCGTCCAGCATCATCGCACCAGCTTCCATCTCAACCCCAGGAAGTTCTATTTGAGATTCGTTACCTGCCTCTATTTCTAATTCTATATCTTCGGTAGGGTTGTTTTTTTCTATAGCCATTATCTAATCTTTCTTGTCAATTGATTGATGTCCATAATACCGCCTTGATTCATTTCTGTAAAGGTTCCGTTTTTTCTTGGAATCATAGTAGGGGTATATGTTTCATCAATATATCTTTGTTCTCCAGGTGAAATGTATTTAGGTATGAACTCTACTTCTACATCATCTCTACTGCCAAAAGTATTGTTTTCTACATATTTTGTTCCTAGATATTTATCGAACATAAAAGGTGTAGCTTTAAATGTAATACCATCAGGTGTTGTTATATAAGCTCCTGATTCAATTAATTCTTCTTTTCTGACTCCAGATGCATTAAGCCTATCCAAAGGTAAAGGATTTTCTATTGTTCCTAAATTTCTATCTTTAGTTAAAAAAGATGTTACTTTTTCCATAATACCTTCAGGGTCAGCTTTTCTTATTATCTCTCTTACTTCTAACTTTTCTTTATCTCCTACTAAAGTTCCATTACGCGTTCCTTCTTGATAACCCATAATAGGTCTTGTCATTTTGTTAATGTCCATCATTCCTCCTTGGTTCATTTTATTTTTCATCATTGCAATTTCATTAATTGCTTCTGTGTCTCCTTCAGCTAATTTTTCACCAGCCTCTTCAAAAGCTTTCTTGTTTGATTTAGTTCCTTTATACATGTCGAATCCTGTACTAACAACCCCAAGAGGCCCCGCAGCTTTTGCTATCACAGGCAGACTACTTACTAATGCAGCTAATATAAGTCTTGCTCCTACTTTATCACCTATTCTAGCAAGCCTTTGTGCTTCATTCAGCATTATATTTTTTACAAACCCTGCTTTACCTGTTAACTTGCCACCTGCTTCTTTTAATTCTCTATCAACAGCTTTAACAAAATTTTTGGTATCTCCTTTAACAACATATCCTGAAACTTTTTCAAAAATAGGATCAAAGACTTTTGTGTTTAATTTATACTTTTTGCCATCAATAACTAATTTGGATTTATCTTTTTCTCCGGCTTCAGTAAACATAGTTTTTAATACATTTTGATTACCTGCCATAGCTTCAGAAACATATTTACTTCTTAGTTTTTGATAATCGGGATTAGCTCCTAAAAAAGAAGCACTTTGAGTAGCTGATGAAGCGGCATCATCACCTAATGATCTAGCATAATTGATGACATTATCTAAGTAGTTCTTTGCTCCTTTAGCACCAGAGCCTTCTTTTAACTCAGGCATTCCTGAACCTACATTAACTGTTTTTACTCTTCCTTTGTTTTTAATCTCTATCTCATCGTCTGCAACATATTTTCTATTTACATCTCTATCTACATTATCATAAGCAGCTGATCTTCTTGAACCAGGTTGTTCAGACTGAGCATCTTCAAGTCCAGGGCCTACCTGATCTGGTCCCATACCAACAGAAGAGGTGCCTCCTCCTAATTCATTAATTAATGATCCAAGATATTTATTATCTTTAAACATATCGAGAGCTGACTTAACTTCACCACCAGGTGCCATTTTGATAGGCGACGTCATTTCGAAAATACTTTTCATAATTATTTTCTAGCTTTGCCGTATCCTCTTTGTGCTAGTCTACCAGCTACTTTAGATTTTTTCTTTTTAACTTCTCCACCGTGCTTGTACTTTTGTACAGCTTCAGAGTCACCTTTACGTACTGCTCCACCTTTATTTAGAAGTTTTGGTTTTACTCCACCAGTTATTGGTTTTCCGTTTTCATCAAATCTTAAAACAGGAAATCCTACACCAGGTTTTTTTTCCTTTAGTTCTTGAAATTTTTTTTGTTTTTCCATCTTCTTTTCTTCTGCAGGTACTAAACTTTTTAGTTTTTCCAGAGTTTCCTTAGAAGGTGCTTTTCTCCTTGGATCCCCTGTAGCAGGATTTGATTCAAATTCTTTTATCTTTTCCATAGACTCCTTTATAGACTCTTTAAGTGCTTTTATATCAAAGGCACTGGCTTGACCTCCTACTTCCTTAAGTCTTTCTCTAAGGTTTCCTAATTTTTTTTCTTCTTTTAATTTTTTTGCGTTTTCACTCATTAGTAATACTCCATTGGTTCCTTGATCCGTGGTTCATCGTGATAGTCATCTGGGAGTTGTACAAAGTTTCCTTGTCGGTATCGCATAAGAGCTTGAGTTGTTGAATCAACGTAGTCATCATGATCTCCAAAAGGGAATGCCGCACATTCCTCTATTACTTCTTCAGCCCACCTTTCATCAGGATACCACACTTGTCCTGACTCAAACATAGGCGCAACTGAGTTAACTCGTACGTGTTTATCTTGTCCTCTACTAGGAGTATAATTCACGACGGGTATTCCGATGGATCTTAACTCATCTGTAAGAGGAAGTCCAGAGGCTTTTGCTTCAATAATCACGGTCTCCGGTTCCCAGTATTTGTACTTTTCTAAAGCTCTTTGTTTTAATTCTATAAAGTCCCAACGACTTTTTTCTGCATCTAGTAATATTATTTGCGGGGTTCCTTTTTTTGGATGACTGAACACGCCCCATGTTGTGATCGCTGAGTAGTCCGCGCTTTCTTTTTTACTGAACGCGGTATCATAAGATTGGATCACGTGCATAAGATCAGGGATGTCGTCTTCTTCCCACATCTGCCACCATTCTCTTTTGATAATAGATCCTTCTTCAGATGTGGGATTTTGTTGCCACTGTGCTTGCCATTTTTGCTCGGTTAACGAAGCACGGGTAGCTTCCAAAGATTCAATATCCCAATATTCTGGCCAAATAGGTTTGTTACTAGGTAGGATTGCAGGAAATTCTACAACCTCCCATTGGTCTGCCTTGGGATCTTTTGATTGTGCATCAATCAATTTACCTGTTAGATCTTTCGTGGACCACCGTGTCATTACAATAACGATTGCTCCACCTGGCTGTAAACGTTGACGAGGACCAGAAGTGTACCACTCATAAGCATTGTCCAGAGCAGTGGCAGAAAGGGCGTCTTGCTCACTGTGCGGATCATCAATGATAAGTAAATCTGCACCACGACCAGTAATAGCACTGCCAACACCAGCAGCGAAATATTCTCCACCATGATTTGTTTCCCATCTTCCAGCAGCTTTACTGTCTGCGGATATTTGAACTTTGTCAAAGAGTTGTTGAAAGAGTACGCTGTCAATTAGATGTTTCATCTTTCTACCGAATCGAACAGCTAGTTCAGTTGTGTGTGTAGTCTGAATAATCTTGAGCTTTGGATTATTTCCAACTAGCCACGCCGGTAGGAGGTAAGATGCAAACTCTGACTTAGTATGCCGGGGAGGCATGTTGACAATAAGTCGGTTTGTTTTTTTATTCTTGATTGCTTCAAAATGTTTGGCAATACTTTTGTGATGGTACCCGGAAATAAATTCTGGCCACACGTGTCTGACAAAAGGGATAAAGTTCTTCTCGGCAGCTTCTAGTTTTTTAAGATGCTCAACAATTAGCTGTTCATGTAATTCGGCTTCACTTTGACTAGTCATTGTATCTTTTTTATATATTATTAATTGGGAGAGTCAACGTTTGAAATTTTTATAATTTTTTTTAAGAAATCAATAGGGGGCCTATTTCCTGTATTTAGGGTCCGTATGATTTTGGACGGTAGTGTTTGTCTGGAACAGGGGGTATAGTAAAAAAAATTAAGAACCTATTATTCTATTTAGGGGGCGCGGGGGGCGTGTACGGGGGTCATTCATATATGAGTACCTGGAATTCATATATGAAAGTTGCCTGGACGAACCTGGGGGACAAACAACCAGGAATAAAAAACCCCACAGCTCCGACCACGCATAAAAAAACCCCGCATGAAATTAATCAAGCGGGGTTCATGTTCCTTAATTAAAGGTTATTGATACTACCAGTTGCGACCGCAACCTGATGCAAAGTAAATAGCATTACCCATTATTGTTTGACCCGCAATAAGGGACGCGCCAATATTAAGAGGCAGACCTTTAAGTAATCCCTCTTCGTCTACCAGTAACTTACCTAGACCTTTAGGTAATCTTACTACTTCAACATAACCGCCAATTATTTCTTGGGCTTCGCGTAGATCGATCTTTTCCTTTTTATCTTCTACTACTTTTAAGATAGCTTCTTGCATAGTTATATTCTCCATTTCTATAATAATTATATATTAATGAGATAGTGGAACAAGGATAATATAACGGTGGTGCCTCTCCACCGAACAAGGCTAATATTACGACGAGCTCCGCGATATGCTTTTTGTAAATTTTGAATAAGGTTAGAGCTGGGGGTAGAGCGAGGCTTAGAGCTGGGTCTAGACCCAGCTCTATGATTATTAGTTAATTAAGCAACAAGAGATAAGGCAGTATTCATAGCCTTAGTTTTTACATTGTCGATACCATTGCTAGTAAAAGTATTTTTTAATCTAGCGCTAGTGTTATCGATACCGCCTCTTAAATGATCTTCATTATAAGTAACACAATTAAATGCTTTCCATAATGTATCATTACGAACCGCGTTCCCTGTATTTTGAAGTTTGAGAGTTTTACCGTTGCTCTCAATGCAATCATTCCAAATACCGTAACATCTTTTTATTTGTTGATTACCTGATAAACCATTAAAAAAAGAATAATCTTTTTTACCGTGTTTATCGAACTCAGATACTAGCTCTTTGTTCCCGTAAACCAAAATAAAATACTTTAATAGATCTTGCTCTTTAAGTTGAACTCCATCAAGAGCTAGAGCTTGGTCTTTGTATTCTTCATTTGATTTAAGCGCCATATCAATTCTATTTTTAATCAAGTTTTCAAGATTAGAATTAAATTCTATTCTATGAGTAATTGAAACCATGAATTGATCATTATCTTTAAGCGCCTGCATATAAGTATTGGAACACCAAATAGAGATATTAGTGGTATTAATTTTGGTTTTATCTCTACCAGTGTGAAAGTTGCTAAACATTAAATAGTTTTTAACAACATCATCACCAATATTAAATGAACCGTTTGTATTAGCTAAAAAAGTAATAGCTTTGTCATTGTCATAACTAAAACAATGTTCAAAATGAATACCAGCTTTTTTAGAAAAATGATCTCCCATTTCTGCAAGTTTGTTATTTTGCATTGGGTGATACTGATTAGTTAAACCGCCAACTAAAATTTCTTTTTTATCTTTTACAAGATTAAAGAATTTGTCAGATGTGATTGTTTCACCATCGTGAGTAGATTGAGCTGGGGTCATTTGAACATTCCAATCCAATCCCGCATTATTCATAAGTTGTGAACAATCCATTTTTTCACCGACGGCGCTAAATTGAGACAATCCCTTTTTAGTTAAATCTAAAAGAGATGTCCATTTGTAGTTTTCGATTTTTTGGTTCATAGGCATAGTTATATTCTCCATTTCTAATAAGATAATATATAATTGGGATACTATTGCAAGTATTATTTAACGGTCGTAGAATAATGATTATAGTTAGAATGATCGTGATGATACGCGCTACATATCTTCTACTACCCTCGCAAACCAAGATCTCTCTATTTTTAGCAAACTTATAAACTCTATAGCGTTTACAAATCGTTTTCTGAGTATATATCATTTCAACTCAACCACTGGCTTCATGATTTCGGGCTCACCGTTCACGATCATTCTAATTATAATATCGAAACATTTTCTATTTTTTCAAGTTTTTATTCAACGGTCGTAGAATAATGATTTATTTTAAAACGGGATTGAATTTCTTAATATTAAAACTATCTATCAAAGATTGCATTTCTTTTTTTTTTTCTTCATCTTCCATAGTTTTAATGACGGTCGCTAGATCAGATATTGCTTTTTGATATCCGCCTAAATAAGACTCATTATTTGAATAATCTGTATGATCATAATGTCTATCATCTTTATTATCCATTATTTCTTCTTCCGCTAATAGATTATTTTTCATTCTATTTATAAGTATTGCTAATTTTTCGTTCATGGTTTTATAATATATAAATGGGATATTAAATCAAGTTTTTATTTTGGAGACCGCGATCAGACTATGCAAGAAAACTGACCGCGGTTATTGGTTTGATTTTAAATTAATAAATAAAGGATTGGTGCAAATACGGCGGTCATGATAACCACCGCTATTAGTAATTCGCTATTGTCCATTATTTATCACCGTTGGGATCTTCTTCTTGTGTCCAATATTCATACAACTCGTCTATAGTTTTTGTATCTGCTTTCGATATCCATTTCCAAGAATTGTTGTGTTGCTTTTCTTGTTTTACTATAAAATCAATTTTTTGTTTTTTGTCCATTATTTATCACCGTCGGACTTTTCTAAATGCTCGTAAGTATAATCATAATTATGGTTTGATATATTAATTATCCTATCCTGTGAGCTTTGCATTTTTTCAACGTCTTTTAAAATACCCTCAAGTACCTTGCCTAGTGAATTAATGCCGTGTTTTTCTTTTGCTTCTTTTTCTTCTTGCCATAGTGCTTTAATATTTTTCATTTTTTAAGTCCTTCCTATATTATCCCATAATCTTATTACTTAAATAAGAAATTGTCAAGCGCTTTATAATTATATTTTACACCGACCGTCGGAGAAATATCCAACAAACAGGGAACACGGTCAACGGGACTTGATGAAAGGTCAGCGCCTTTGTCACCGTCGTACAGTTTGATCGTTCTTCGTTCGATGTGCTTGATCAAGTAATAATTTTTACCACCGTTGGAAAAGTTGTTATAATTCCATGATATTTGCAACGGTGATATATTAACCGAATTCATTTTGATACATTTTAATTCAAGCCATATAGGTCTTTTATTCTTAATTCCATATAAATCAGGAACGCCCCCGCCGTGGCGGTTTTCTACTCGTTGCCAAAAAGCGCCTTTGATATTTTTAATAATATCACGCCCAAAAAGGCTTTCAGGCTTGACCGTCATTTCCCAATATCTCCCGCTATATGATGCCTTACAAATTGCCCATAAGGTAAAGTTTTAACCCATTGTGTTAATTTCACGGCGTCGGTTCTATCCTGTTTTTGCTTTGAAGTATCCGACCAAGCAAAGCGGGTGAAACCTTGCCCCGCATAACAACCGCCCTTTTCAGATTTTCCTACTTTCTTTTTTTGGCTACCGTGAGCAACAAACTTAATAATATAATTTCTTTTTATCCTAGCGCAAAGAGGTTCACCACTACCGCAATTTTGACAAGTGATTTTTTTATTATCTTCGGCGGGACATTTTACAAACTTAACGCCGTTAATAATATCAACTTTGTCGGACATTGTAGCGGGTGCTGTATAAGTAGTTTGGTGACCGTTATGGAAACTGTTTAGAGCTTGAACGACTGTATCAGCAGAATAATTTATCACCGTTTTATTTTCTTGATTGCTTGGAATATTTTTATAATCAAAATGAGTATATGTCCACGCCTTGCCCCTTTTTGGGACTGCATTAATTAAAGCGTTTAAATATTCTTTGTCTATTTTATTTGATGAATTGTCAGCGTCAGGGTTTAAAGAACACGAAGCGGGACAAGTTGAGTACATAGAAGCCCCCGCCCTGTATGTGGTCGCGATAGCCCCCGTTTTTCTATTAGATGATAAATTAACTAATTTTAAAGACATGGTTTTTTATTCCTTTCTTAATTATCCCATAATCTTATTATTATATGATAACTTGTCAAGCCATTTAATAATATATTTTTGTTTTTTCTTCGACTTCAATAAGTTCTTTAGAAAGATCATCACAAAAAATTTCAATGTTAGCTTTTTGCAACGGGTTTAGTGTTGGGTTATTTATAACTATATTTAATTTTATTAAAGCTTCTTCTATTTCATCATATAATTGTGAATTGTCGTCAATTTCTTGTTGTATTAATTCGCTTACTTTTCCCATTTTTGTCCTTTCTTAATTGTTTATTTATAAAGAGATGAAGGGCTTTTAATTTGACATAGCTAATAGCTTTTTAACCTACTTCAAAAACCTTTGGAGCGAATTTAAAAGGTATAACCCTACACACTCTCTCATCTCTTAACATAAACACAGATCAACCTTAACGCCACACCTAGAGGGTTAATTAAGTAAGTTCCACCGTCAGTAAAGACGGGTGCAGTCGTGCCATTACATTCTGTGTTCATTATAGAATACAAACCTAACACTTTCGCCACCTAGTCGCACACCTTACAAATTCTCGCCGTCATGTGTTCAGCAACGCCACTTATGTAAGTAACGCTAGGCTTGGTTGCTACTAAAGATTTAATATTCATATCTTATATATATGAGATAAAAGTAAAATGTCAACCCTTAAAATAAAATTATTTTATTCTTGTATTATCCCATATTAATATTATATAAATAATTAAGAAAATGTTTTCTAGGGGTAAGTAATAAACGGAGTTATTCGGCTTACTTATCCCGACCGCGTAGAAATTAGAAAGGACTAAAAATGAGTGATTTACAAATGGAAGAATTTAAAGAGCATATGCAAAATGAATTAGCTGATATGACGGTTAATGATTTTACTAATCTAATAGATAAACATGATTTAGGAATAGCAGAACTTGATGCAATGTTTTATGACTTACTAGAGATACTAGTAAAAGAAAGGTCTAAATAATGAATAGAAAGGAAAGTATTATACAAGACATAAGAGATTTAAGAGACGATGACTCTCATGTATGCCCCGCTGATAAAGATGATTACTTAGAATGTACTTGTACAAAGTATGATCATGTTATTGACAAGTTGGAGAACTTTACAACTGAACTTAAAGATAAAATAATTAATTTAAGTATATCAGTTGCTTGTATGATTGATGACATAGATGAGGTCAAACAAAAAGATGTAGAACATATACAAGACTTAACAACTCAACTTGAGAATATAGTTGACTCTAATACAGAAAAGAGGTGGGACTGATGAAGATTGAACCTAAATCAAAAGACTGTGTCTATATAACAATTAATGGTTGGGTTTATTATATTGATGACTCGACAGGTGATAGAATAATGAAAAAATGGAGGGACAAAGAATGACTAACAAAGATAGAGCAGAAAAAATACAAAGATTACTTGGTCTACAAGATGACGGTAAAGCAGAGTATGCAAGAGTTGCAGACGTAATTTGCGATTTAAGACATTATTGTGATTTGCATAAAATTGATTGGCAAGATGAAAAGTCTATGTCATATGATTTTTATGACGCAGAGACTTATCAAGAAGTACCTTTGACTAAAAAAGAAAGCATAATTATAGCTAGTCAAGACTATCTAAGGGTTCGTTTGCCTTTTGATTATGACACATGGACAAAAGAGGTACTTCTAAAATATATACAATCTAATTTATTTGGTGAAACCTATAAACCCACTACTGAGGATGCAGAAGAATTTTGGGAAATTATTTTAGACAAGGCAAATTGGTATGAAAAAGGGGTGCAAGAATGATTGAGTGGATTATGGAATTATTAAAAGATCTTATTGATGGGGATTAATCCCCATCATGCTCTATGGTAGTGACTTCCATACCGATAGATTCACCGTTCATTATGTTTTGGCTACAACTTCTTTTAGCTTTGCTTCAAGTTCGGGCCTCGACATATTATCTAGAGAAGCAGTTACAACTTCCTTTCGATCTACATAAAATCCTGCCAACTGACCACGTCGGTATTCTGCTACAATCGCAGGACCTAGTTGACCATTCTCAACTGCTTGTTCTCTTAGTCTAGCTAATTCTCTAGCGTGTTTAACAAAATCAATTTTACTAGCCTCCGCATATTCTTTTTGCAAAAATTCAATCGCTTCTACAACTTTAGGAAACATCTTAGGATTGCGTAAGTTACAAGCCATTTGAGTCGCTGAGTTCTCAGAGTAACCCGCTTGTTTTGCACAGTCAGTAGGAGTCATCCTCCCATTTTCTTTTACAAAAGTAAGAACAAAAGCTCTTTGTTTTGGTGTTAATTGTTTATCAATATCCATAATTATTATTTACTATATATACATAGAAAGTAAATATATATAAAAAAAATGTATTTCAATGAAAAAACCTCAGTCTGTAAGACTGCTACTATTGTTGTATATCAACTATTCTAGAAATCATCTATCCCAAGGTTACGTAACCTGAAACACAGACGTAACCTAAAACGTAACCCTACTATTGTTGTATATCAACTATTCTAGCCTAAAGTTACGTGGTTACGTCAAATTCACGATATTTCAGAAATATTTTTTTCATTTTACTTTTGAAACATCTATATAAACTGATAATATGTAACCATGAATAGAAATGAAATAGAAGAATTTTACGGGGACGACGAACCAGATATACTTTTTGCAGATGGATTTGACTCTGCAATTTTGGGCGTGGTCCAAGATCCGTGGCACGAGAACACTACACGAGTTCTCTACAGTATAGAACTTATATTAAAAGAACTTATGGGCGATAATGAAATGACCTATGAAGATGCATCAGAATACTTTGAATTTAACATCAGAGGCTCTTATATGGGAAAATACACACCTTTATTTCTAGATACATAACTAATCATGAGCGAAAAATTCAAAAATCCAATTTCGGCCCCGTTAGTCTTAATCGAATGGTTTGATGCAAAAGATGGAGATACAGGTTGGCATCCTGTAGAAGAAATCTTTCTTGAAGAATTAGCCACTTGCCAATCGGTCGGTTGGCTGATAAAAGATACAAAGTCCCAAATAACTATTATGAGTGATTACTGTGAATACAACGAAGAGAAAGATGGCGGTAGACACATAACCATTCCGGGAAGTTGGGTAAACAAGATTATATATTTAGAACAAAAAAAGGAGACAGAGAAATAAGATGGATATGACAAGACTTTTAAAATCAGTGCGTGACCATGAAGGGTATCGCAATAAGGTGTATTTAGACACGCTAGGCAAGAGAACTGTGGGCGTCGGCCACCTTTGCGTGGAAGACTTTTGGGAAGATGATAAAGAGTACGACGAAGAGTTTTTAATGGAGACTTTAGAAAAGGATTTAGAGAACGCTATCTCAGGTGCAGAAGAATTGCTTGGTGAGTACACGGTCCATGATCAGTGTAAAGAGCTTATTGTAGAAATGGTATTTCAAATGGGTAAAACAGGTGTGTCTAAGTTCCCTGCTATGTGGAGAGCGCTCAAAGAATCTACACCGCCAGATTATAAAACGGCGTCAGTTGAGATGCTTGACTCCAGATGGGCCAAACAAACTCCTCAAAGAGCCAAAGCCATGGCTAAAAAGATGTCTCAATTATGAAAAAATTTATACATATAAATCAACTTAAAATAAGATCAAATAAAAAACACAACACTAACGAACCTGTCATTACTTGTAAGACCTATAAGTCAAATGACTATGCTCATAACTTAGAAATCAAAGACAAAGACGATGTCACCGTGGCTAAAATAGTTTACTCACCTGAGAAGCCACTGTCTTGTGGTGCAAAAGTGTGGATTGAAACTAATGAAAAAATTGTTTTAGACAACGGTTTGTGTTTGGATAAATAGATGTCCTTTTTAGTAGCAAACGTACCACCTGTAAAAGTATGGATTAAAAAACAATATCTCTACGATCATCAAAAAGGCCACGGAGAATATGTAGAAGGCGTTTGGGCAACAGTCAAATCTATACAAGGCAGAGCATTATACTTTGAAACATATATACCTGAGTACGCTGCGTTGTATGACAAGTTACCTATTAGTGCTTTTGTAAGTTCTCCTGATGTCAAAGAAGATTTACCTTTAGAAGAATTAGAACTATGGGACGCGTTCAGTTATCATATCACAGTGATAGAAAAAACAACTGTACCTCCAAGAGCAAAGTATTTGTCACCTTCTAAAAATTGGTATAAGGGAGAATATTTGTTTACGATAGATAACTGTCACGCTGATCATAACTTACCTAATATCAATTATTCGCAAGTGCCAGAAGAACATAAATCATTTAATATTCTAGAATTAGAAAACGGCCACTTCGCCGCTCAACCTAACAATAGAACACTATTTTATGACAAGTCCTTGACTCCATCAGAACCAAAGCAACCTGACTTTAAAGTATCTACAATAGAATATAATGTAGAATCAGTTAGTAAGTGGACGGCGGGCGATGATTCTAATTACTTCTACACATTTAAAGAACAGAAGTAAAATTACATACTTCTTCTTTGATAAGTCTTTGGAAACTCATTATAGCTTAGATATTCTTTTAAAGCCCAACGCCAATCTTTACCATATTCTGCCTTACAATAGTTAATAAGGTCCTGTTGCGGGTCCTTATTGTCAGCAAACAAGTTGCTAAAGAAGTTTAGAAAGTGGTTCTTAGCACTGTTTGTGAGATTCATCATACAAGAGAATATAGGTATGAATTTTTAATTTACTTTTGTTATTTTGATATAGCTGATGTGTTATTTTAAAATTTTATAAAGTCATCGTCATTTGAAAGCTCATCTTTTTTGCCACCTAATCTAGTTTTATCACTAAATTTAAAAAGCTCTTTGTCTACAAGTTGACCCTTTGTAGCATCTTTAATCATTTCTCCTGTGAAAGGATCAAACACACGAACTGTGTCTGTGTCTAATTTTTTAGTATTAACAACGATTTCATTCTCAGCTTCTTTTCCTCTCATTACTAAATCTTTAGCGTTGATGTAAACTTCTTGTAAAACTAAATTATTTCTATTTTTACCTAAACCTTCACTGTAATCTATTAAATTATGAAGACTTAAAGCCCGTTCAGGATCTAATGAATAAGAATTTATATCTTTTTCTAATGAAGGCATACCTTTTCTGTAAGCTTCCATATCACCACGAACTAAACGATAAGCCGGAAATGTTTCTCCTAAATGTTCTTTTGCAGATTCTTGAATTAATTTTTTATACTCAGGGTAATAAGAAAGTTTCTTTAGCTTTTTAAAAGCGTCTGCATTTCCTAAATCTCCGACTCCTCCATGATATTGATTTTCATAAAATTCATGAGCGGGTATGTTTTGTCCATACTCATATTTTTGATTTTCTGGTTTATTTAATTCTTTAATGTCAAACATTACATCAATATTATTAGAAGCGTCATAAAAAGATTCTTTTGCCTCTTCTGTACCAAAATATGTTTCTTTTTCTTTATTTTGAATTTGTGATTCTAAAATATCTTCTAAAGGATTTTCAGTAGTCTTTTTTGGTTCAACTTTTTTACCATCCCCCTCATATCCAAGAAATTTTATTCCTGATGCAAAGCCACCATCTTCATTTTGAAATAAACTTGTTTTCATTAATTTTTCTCCTAAATTTGCAATAGATTGACCGTGAGTATAAGAACCTTGTGTATAATCAATATATTCTTGTGATTCTACACCATCTGGTATATTTATAACACTTGCCTTTACATGAACAGGAATATATTTATCAGGATCTAAATTTTCAAAATATTTAGCTCTATGTCTTCCTTCATGATGCGTCACTTTAAAGTCTCCAGTATTAAAATCTTCGTGCATATCTAATGTAGGAATTGAAATACCTGTTTTATTTTTTTCATATAGTTCAAATGCTCGGTCATTTCTGTCTATCATTTCTTCTTCCGAAAAGGATAAACCTTTAGCTAATCTTAAAAAATCTCCAGGTTTCATGTAAGTTAGAACATATTTAGCTGTATTGGTATATGCTCCAGGAAAACTATCACCCGACTCTGACCAAAAATTGTTTGCATAAGGGGCATCAAGAACAAACTGTCCTCTTTTTTTATCTTTTTCTCTGTAATCTATATTAGGATCTCCTACACTTCTTTCTAAAGCTTCTCCAAACACTGCGTCACCTAAATTTTTATCTTCTTTAAGTTTATCGATTACCATTTGATTATAATTTTCTGCCATATTAATAAATTTATCATTTATATCTTCTTCTGACTTTTGTATAAAATCAGAAACCTTAGGTGGTGCAGGCATAGGTGTAACATTACTGTAGTCTATGTTTTTTTCTTCAGGGGTAGATAAAAGTCCTGGAAGTTTTTCAGGGACAGGTGTTATTAAAGGGTCTGATTTAATATCATCAGCAAAAGTAGTTTGTTTCCCTAATCCTCTATTAAATTCTGCTTGTCTATCAATATCATCTTGATCAGGTGAAGACCAAATTCCCCTTGGTGTACTAGTAATTTTATTCAGAATAGAGGTCAGATTACCCCCTCTTAAAATACTATAGATATCGTCAATCGGAATGTTTATTAATTTATTATCATCTTCTATTTTACTTTCTAAAATATCTTCTAAAGGATTTAAAGAATAGGAAGCAGGATTTATTAAGGATGACAAGCCCTCTTTTAAGTATTCTAGACCTTTAGGATCTGTTTGAGAAGCTACGGCTGCTCCTCCTGCTAATAAAGGAAGATATCTAGCTATTCCTTGTAATGGTAATGATACTAATGGCCCCATAATTTACTTTTAGCATAAAATATAGCAATTGACTATCCTATATATAAAAGAACTTGATCCCATGGCCGTGATCGTTATATAGTGGTCGCTTTCACTATTCACAAAATTAAGGAGATACCATGACCGAAAAAGACTTGCACAAAATGATTTGTTACCTAGCAGACAAGGTAGAAAAACTAGAAAAAAACCAATGTAAATGTCAATCTACAGACGAAGCAAAGCCTAGCCCTGTTCAATATACAACAAATTATGATGAAAACGACGAGTGTGTAAGCTGTTCTGCCTAACGATTTCTGCGTAATCGACGACGGTTGCGTCTTTTCTTAGACCCTACCTTACGACGACCTTTATGATTTTTTCTTTTAAGAACTGCCTTGCTCATGTATTAGGAGTATTACCCAATGCATAATTTTCTACTACAATGAGCGCTCTAAAATAATCTTTTTCCTTAATAGGTAATCTTTCCCAATCATCGTATCTAAATTTTTTACTGACACTGATAAACCGTAGGCGTTTGGCCCGTTGATCGAGATCAGTCTTTTGAGGATACTGAGGATGAATATCTGTAATCATCCATGAACACCTTTAATAGGCACACTAGAATTAAACTGTATGTTAAAAGCCATGGATCGTCTTTCTCCTTCACTTCTAAATGGGTAGACTTGATGAGCTAACCAACTAGGAAACAAATAAAAATCTCCTACTTCCGGTTTTACTAAATAACTATGCCTTGAGAAAGTATGAGGAAGAGATCCTAAGAACTCTAAACATCCGACGGTGGCATGATGATCTTCTTGAGCGTATTCTTCTTCTAACTTATCGGGAACTTTTAAAAAAGCTACACCTGAAAGATTAGAGTCATGAATGTGAATAGGATTAAAGTCTCCTTGATATTGACTAACAACCCAACTTGTAAGAGATAATGAAGTCCCTGATGGAACTGCACCAGGTACAATTTTATTGACATACTCTTGAGCTAAAGCTACATAAAATTGCTTGAGTCCCGGAATCTTATCTTCTGAAATCTTTATCTCTTTTTTAACGTTACCTGCTAGATTTTGACTGTAGTCATACTCTTTGGATAAGTCTTCACTATTTAAAATCCTATCAGATTCTTTATTTATATTTTCTACGTAAAAAGCAGGGAGTTTCGTTTTTAGTATACTAGGTCCAAATGGTTGATAAATTTCATAACTTAATTTGTCGTCACTTTTCTTTTTTTCTTCAGTCATCTAATCTACTTAAATCCCTTCGTAGTTCTGTAATCTCATCTGCATGTTGTATCCAAAGTTTTCTTCCTTCGGTTACAATCATGTCCCACTCTTCCGCAAGAAAGATTTTGTCTTCGCCTTCCAAATAGGAAACGCGGACGTGTTTACGGTCATCTTTTTTAAAGCGTATAACTGCACTAACTATTTTGTTTGTAACGTCCGTTGTTAACATCTTGTTCAAATCTATCTACTAAAAATAGTATTAGACCACCCATGGATAAATGCTTTAATTCAGGCACTTTTGCTTTAACTTCGTTTGCTAGTTCGTAGGCTTCTTTCTTGACGGCCACAGATTTATATTTTGTAATATCTGTCATTTTCTTCCCTTCTACTACATATAGTATGTATTTTCATATAAGCCCATATATATAGGAATAGTATGGGAAAATCAAGGACTAATTTAAGCTCTTTCTCCGGTTAAAATATCCTCTATAAGGTAGGAAGACACACAAGTAAATTCTACGGCGGTTTTCGTATCTTTATTTAGATCTGAAAACTCTTCTTTATAGATTTGTATCTGTTGAAAACAAGTATCATAGTTGTAGTAAACTATTTCTGAGGCCATTCTTACACATTGATCTTCTACATTCAAAGAACCTTGAATACATAAAAATCCTATCATAAAAAATTTAAGCATTAGTCCTCCTTATCAATATAAATTAGTTCAACTTTAAGTTTGTTCTGTTCCGTGGTCGTTGTTCTATTAATCTTTGTCCCTACCTTACGATAACTGATAGTCTTGACATCAATAAATCTTACTTCCCCTGTCTCTTGATTTACTAAAACTAAATCAATTGGACCTATGGCTGACATATTTTTAAATACCATATAGCCTTCTTTCAAAAACTTTATGACAGCTTTAAATTCGCTTATGTCTCCGATTACTTGCTTTGGATCTCTCCCCATGACGGACCTATCTCCATATCCACTTTCAGTGGTACTTTAAGTTCAACCGTTTCTTCCATCATTTTCCTAATCTTGATGGCTTGCTCTTCACTTTCAATTGATACATTCAATTCATCGTGAACTTGTATATGTGATACTATACCTTCTTTATATAAATCAACCATAGCTTTTTTTGTCATGTCCGCAGAAGACCCTTGAATCAACCTATTTAAAGCTTTATAAGTCCATGCTCTTTTAAGGTCTTTTCCATATTCTCTCTCAGCGTCTGCTAAAGATAGTGACTTATGTATACCAAATGCTCTCGGTTCCCATAAATCAAAACGACATTTTCTACCTAATAAAGTTCTAAGATATCCTACACTGTCCGCTTTCTTCGTAGCTTCTTGCATAAGTTGTTTTACGAAAGGAACGTTACCATGAAACTTAGCAAACAAATCTTCTGCTTCATCTGGATTTAAACCCAACTGACTAGCAAGTTTACCTTTACCCATTCCGTACATCATACCTAAATTAATTGTTTTAGCAGAGGATCGATCAATCCCTGCCATGTCTGCAACTGCTTGATGAAAGTCAGGGTCCTCTGTTTTGTAAGACTCAATAACTTTATCAGCACCTTTTAAACCACCTTGTGTCAAAGCTGCAAAATGCACTAACACTCTTGGTTCTTGTTGTGAATAATCAAAACAACCCCACGTACAGTCTTTCTCAGGAACAAAAATAGATCTAATCATTGGTCCGAGTTCCTTGTTTCGTGCAGGAATTTGTTGAAGGTTCGGGTTACTATAACTAAATCTACCCGTGACTGTACCACCTTCATCACTTCTCATTTGATGTATCTCTGCATGAATCTTACCTTTGTAAGAATGCTTTAAGATTGTATCTATAAAAGTTGTTCTCGCTTTGTTAATCTCTCTCGCATTAGCTACAATACGTGCAAAAGGATTCCTATGTGTTACTAAAAAGTTTTTATCAAACTTAGGTTGACCAGACTTTTCTGTTCTTTCATAAGGTATGTTGAGTTTATCAAAAGCTTTAGCGATACTTTTTGCTGCCCATATATCTACCTCAAATCCGCTGTCCTGTTTAATGCGAGACAGAAATGTTTTCTCTCTTTTCTCTAAACTTCTTTTGATAGAATCAGCCTTCTCAAGATTAACACAAACACCTTTCCATTTCATATCTAACAAACAAGGAAACAACTCTGTTTCTAAATTAAAGACACTTGTCAATTCTTGTTTAATAATTTCTGTTTTGAAGTATTGCCATAGTTTCAAAGTCAGATCGGCATCTTGTTCTGCGTAAGGACCGACATACATAGGCGGCAACTTATACATTTCACCTTTAGCATCGACACCCCATTCCTTTGCCGCTTCATACAATAAACCTTCTGACTTTGAATCTTGTAAGTATTCTTTTCCTAATTCATTTAAAGAATATCTAAATCTATTTTCATTAATTAAAGGTGCAGCAATTAAAGTATCTATAATTCTTCCTTTGACTTCTAATCCCCACCAACGTAACCAACCTACGTCATACATAGCATTGTGAAAAACTTTATCACAAGGCAAGTCTAATATCTTTTTTACCTGTCTTTTAATGATGTTCTCATCAAAATTACCACCACCTTCATGACGTATAGGGAAGTAACCTTTCCAACCTTCTACAGCAATAGCAATACCTGCAATGTAACCATTACCAATCGCCCAACCTGGCCCCATACTTTTAATACCTGGATCATTTGTTTCTAAGTCAATTGCAATTTCTTTTGCATCAGATAAATCCGGAATATTTTCTGGAGGTAGCCATTCACTTGGCGGTTGAAATAAAGGTATCTGTGTCATTTATTTTCTTTATTTATTTTTGACACTCTATCATCTATTTCAATCTCTGCTGCAATAGCTGCATATCCTGCAATATCTATATAAGAATCTTCTTTATGTTTTGTCTTCAATCTAGCTATCTTAAGTAATATCATACAAATAGCTACATCATGTGCTGAAACAGGGTGCCCTAAGTATTCACTCCATAGATTAGCTATGTTTGTGTGAGTTGTAATTTTGTTACCATAATCACTAGCTCTATCACCTTGTATAAGTTCTTTTGCTATCTTTAATATATTATCACTCACTGACATCGTTTGACTCCTTTATGTTTTGTATATCTTGTTTAAGTGTCCTTAGTTCTATCTTTAAAATTTTTAAACGGTCTAAGATTTCTTCTTTTGTTAATGTAAAAGATAGAGATAACAAAATAGTCATTTTTTTATCTGTTACTTCTAACTGTTTTAGTAATACGTCTTTCATTAAAATGCCTCCGAAAACTCTCTGTTTGTTTTAGATCTAACTATGTTGAGACTTTTCTTTGCTCTTGTCATACCAACATAAAAGACTCTTCTTTCTTCGTCTTTATCTTTCCAATAAGACTCATCTGTTCTACGAGATAAATCAGTCAACAACATAACGTTGTCTGCCTCTCCACCTTTGGCTCCGTGTATCGTGGACAGTTTAATCTTCGGAGAGTAATCCAGATTCTGTCCACGACGGAGTACCGCGCGAATATAGGAGGACTTAATGCGCGGAATACTGTCTAATGCTTCAAACCAAGGTAAGTTACTATCAACTTTTAATCCGTGATTCGTGGTCAGTGTTTCGTAGTCATACAACGCTTCTCTGTCTGCTTTTTGCAGTGTCTTATGACCTTTCTCTACTGACTTATCTACATGTAAAAAATAATAAAATTGTTTTACTTCTTTATAGGTAATCTTTTCACCTTTACGAATACTCTCCCAAGATTTAATACCTTTTAATACTCTGCTATCTACAGAAGTAGTATTATTCCTGGAGTAGTAATAACCATTTAATTTTAAATTTTCTTCTAACTTATCAAGAGTATATTTATTACGAGCAAGAACCAACCAATCACCCTCTGTCAACTTATTCAACTGCTCTGTAGGGTAATAATTAATCTCTCCTTCTTCTTCTCTAGCTGACCATTGCTTATCTACACGTTCTTTTACTCTAGAAATAAGATCAGTTGCTTTCTTTTGAATTTTTAAAGGTAGTCGATAAGACTTATCTAATATCTTTCTTTCGCCCTTCATGTTAATTAAAAACTCAGGTCTAGCACCTGCCCACTTAAATATGGCTTGGTCATCGTCTCCTGCAATATAAACTCTCTTTGTTCTTTGTGCTATTCTGTCTACCATTTGCCACTGTAACCAACTTAAGTCTTGTGCTTCATCTATAATAACAACATCAAACTCAGGCATCAAGTCTACATCTCTTTTATTAAACTGAATAAGCATATCAGTGTAGTCATATTTCTTTCTTGGAAAGATACCACCAAACTTATACTCATATAGACCTCTTTCTATATAATCTAATTTTAACCAACCACCTGGTAAATGCCCCGTCGTGGGATTATCAAACTGTTGCTTTGCCGGAATACCGTTAATTTTTGACAGATCTATTATTCTTGTAAAGACATCATCAGGTAGGCCTGCTCCATATTTTTCTACTTTTTTATTAGGGTTACTTAATTTAATTTGCAATTTATTTGACAAAAAAGAATAGTCATCATCATTCATAACATCTTCTTCTCTCAAACCTAGTTCTCTATATGCCAAACTGTGAAGTGTTCTAAAGTGTCTAAAGTCTTTTGTGTCGTAGTTAAAAGTATTAGCAGCTCTACTAAGAGCTTCCTCTGCTGCTTTTTTTGTAAATGCAAAGTAACCAATCTTGTTAGGTGCTACTCCATTCTTTAATTCTTTTTCTACTAATTGTAATAGATAAGTTGTTTTACCTGTTCCTGGAGGACCAAAGATTATATTTCTCAAAATGGTGCTTCCTGTTCCAAACTTGGTAAATCTAAAGATTGATCTTCTTTCTTTTTATAAGGCACATACCACATATACACTGTTTTATTCTTAACTTTCTTTCTTGTGTCCCCACCACCTAGCTCTCTAATACGAGCACTCATTTGAGTTGTAGAAAAATCTTTAAATCTTTTCTTATCTAAAAAATCTTGCAAAGAGTCCATTCTAAAAAAGGCGCTTTCATTTTCAAACCATGCTTTACCTATAAATATTTCATCTATATCCATAGCCGCTCCTTGATCATCTAAGAATGATTCTAGTAAGGTGTCAAACCTACCTTCTTTTCTAATTTCTTTAGGCATCTCTATAACTTCTACGTCGTTAAGAAGTTGTTGTAATCGTCTAGTCCAATCATTACCATTCATAGGATTAGGAATAATATTAAGATGATCCATACAAGCTTTCCTAAATTTGTTTTGATCAAACAACTGATCTGTTTCTAATACAATTCTTTTACCGTCTACATTTAAAAACCAAACTGATTGATCACTTTGATATTTTGTTAAATCAGAAAAACTATGTTCAAAAGAATCACCTATACCAAACTTTCTAGTTTTACAAACTATAGGAGAACAAACAGAACACATAGGTTGGTCTTTGCATTTAAATTGATAATCTTTCTTTTCGTGTTGTCTAACTGTCTTCTGTACTTGATCTGATCCTAAAGGATTCTCCATATATTTATAATTAAATTCATCTATTTTCTTTTTCCATTCATCCGGCCACTTCTTTTTTGCGTATACTGCATATTGATATAAAGTATTATCTCTTCCACCTTCAGGAATACCTTGAGACATCAACGTTGCTAAACAAGGAGGACCATCATCTAACTGACTAACTTCTTTTTTTCTTTTTACTTTAAAAGCTACTAAGTCTTCTTCATTAGTACAATGAGTATCATAGAGTTCATAAAACTCTTCTACAGTGGCGGCTGTTCCGTCGTCCTTGAATGCATATCTATTACTATCATCACCGTTGTGGTAAGGTAAGTTTAGAAAATTACCTGTATCTCCTCTATCTGCTTTGATCTCTATTTGTTTTGGAAATATTTCACAATTTGCATATCCTATTTCTGCAGACCATTCTAATAATTTATCTCTAACTAATCTTGCTTGAACAGGTTGTTTTAAAAATATAAATACATGTGCTCCTCCACTTTTTGAACGACACATAACTAAAGGTAGTTTAAGATTTCTTATACCTGTAACAATTTTTTTATAATCTAAAGGATAGACATCTATATCTATACAACCCCACCTACAAGTGGAGTCATCCATAATAGGTATAATACCTAAACTGGGGTCTTTACCTGCTAAATGATCAACCCACAATCCATCAGTGACTTCTTGTTTTGTTATAAAAGCTTTACCGGATACCTTGCCGTTATCTTTTTGTCCTTCACTTTTATACTGACCATAGGCTCGTTCCAACCCACTAAAAATCTTTTTAAATTTGTTTACTCTCTCATCCATGTTTTATAAAAAAAGGGGGCCGAAGCCCCCTAAATATTTAAAATGGTGTGCTTGCTGAAGAAGGCGCGTCTTCTTCATACTTAACTTTACTTTCACCTTTGCTTACACTCTCGTCAAATAATTTTGCCTCAGAGTAATAATTAGCATTCGTTAGTTGCTCTTCAATAGTGATTTCCCAACCATGCCAATTACCTTTATCGTTTCCTTCTTTAACAGTTTTTAATCTGTAAAAGAAAGCGTAAGAAGGAGGTGTAAATAAGCCATTCTTACCTTCTAGTTTTTGTGTTTGTCTCACGGTGTTCCACTTCTTAGACTTTTTAAGTTGTGTACCCTTCATAGTAATAACTGCCGGAGTTGTGACACCATTTTCTCCTACTACAAGAATAAAATGATTACCACAAGTTTCGATATAATTACCGTTTTCTAAACGATCTTTATTGTTATCATCGCGAGTTGTTTTGGTAAGAATGTCACTGCTTGCACCATAAATATTTACAGGTGCACTTGTGCCTTGACCTCTATCTGTCCATTCTACGTACTGTCTTTCGTAAGCGCAGTGTAGAACTCTAATGCCTTTTAATCCATCGTACAGTTCATTAGTCACTGTATTATAAATCATACCTGCTTTTGCACCTTCAATAGTCTCAATCTCAGGTGACAAAGCCATAAGGACTTTTATTCTAGGTGTCGCTAGATCATCTTGTGTAAGATTTTCTAGACCCTTACTTGCATCTTTTTCCATCATAGAAATATCCAATGCAGGTAATTTACTTTCGGCTTTCTTTGCAACTGCTTGTTGCGTTGGTTCTTGGTTCGTCATTATATGCTCCTTTTACTTTTTACTTATTTTGGTTTCGGCGCCAACGAAGACTCCGAAGGTTTCCATGGGCAACTCACTACCTTTAGTGACTTGCTCACGCACGAACGCTTTTAGTGTCATAGGTTCTACCCAAACTTTTTGTTGTGGTTGTAACCCTAACCCTTCGACTTTATTTAAAAAGTCAGAGGCAGCATTGTCTTCCCCTTTTCCGAACGTAGCGGAAACTTGATTTTTGATAAGATCACCATGACCGTTATCACGTAGCCACTGAAAAGCTACTTCTCTATGTTTGACAGGTATAGAAGCTTGTATCAGTTGTTTAACTTTTATAACTTCACCACTGTCTAAGCTAATACTCTCTAATCCTAATTCCGACATTTTAGCAGGAATTATTTCTTGTGACAATTTTCTTTTAAGATTAGATTTAGACTTCAACTGTAACTCTAGCTGATCAATTTCTTCATCTATTCTCACTTGTTGAGAGCATAACTCTGATAACTCTTTTAAAGAGTCATCTTTAATATTAGGTGATTTTATGTCACCCTCCATTTGGTCTAATAAACTATCCATCAATTTCTCCTTTCTGATATAAGTCTACTTCTACGGGATAATATTTAAATTCCATCTTATCCCATTTTAAACATTTAAAGAATCCTCTATTATTATCAGCAGCGATAGAACAGGCTATGCCTATTACAACAGGATCACCTGCTAATAATAAATAGTCATCATCATTAAAATCTTTTAATTTCTTTTTTAGTCTCTTAGTTGTAGGTCCTGAACTCAACACTACTTGAGAACCCTCTGGCATAAGTAATTGTAACTTACCAAAACGTTCAGCGTCTAATACATTTCTGCCTCTAACTTCTTGGACAACGTATACAGTCATTCTTTCTCCTTTGTATTTATCCCAATATAATGATTGACAAAACAAATTGCAAGTATTATTTTTAAAATAATTCTAAGAAAGGAATAAAATGGATTATAAATTTAAAACAGAGCCTTATGAGCATCAATTACAAGCTTTAGGGGCTTCACATAATAAAGAAAATTTTGCCTTACTTATGGAAATGGGTACAGGTAAATCTAAAGTATTAGTAGATAACATAGCTATGTTATATGACAAAGGTAAGATTGATTCTGCTTTGATTATTGCACCTAAAGGTGTTTATAGAAACTGGGAAAAGCAAGAGATACCTATTCATTTACCTGATCATGTAAAACATCAAATGATTATTTGGTCACCTAATAAAACTAAAAAACAAGAAAAAGAACTTAATAAATTATTTAAGCATGAAGAAGAACTTATGATTTTTATTATGAACATAGAAGCTTTTAGTACAAAAAGAGGTACAGAAATGGCTGAGAAATTTTTGTTAAGTCATCATTGTTTAATGGCTATAGATGAGTCTACTACTATTAAGTCTACCACAGCATCAAGAACTAAAAATATTTTAAAGCTAAGAAAATTAGCTAAGTATAGAAGAATTCTTACAGGTTCTCCTGTCACTAAAAGTCCTTTAGATTTGTTTACTCAATGTTATTTTTTAGATCCTTATCTATTAGATTTTCAATCTTATTATTCTTTTAAATCTAGATATGCTGTTTTAAAAAGACAACATATGGGAAGTCATTCTTTTGATCAAATCATAGGGTATCAAAGATTAGATGAACTTAATCATAAGTTAAATCAATTTTCTTTTAGGGTTTTAAAAAAAGATTGTCTTGATTTGCCTGAAAAAGTTTACACAAAAAGATATGTAACTATGACTACAGAACAAAATCAAATATATGATCAAATGAAAAATCATGCTTTATCTCATTTAAAAACAGGGGAAGTTGTAACTGCAGCAAGTGCTTTAGCACAAATGATTAAGTTACATCAAATAACTTGTGGTCATATAACTACAGATTTGGAAGAGCATGATATTCGTATTCAAGAAATTCCTCACAATAGAATCAATGTTTTAAAAGAAACTTTACAAGAAGTTGATGGTAAAATTATTATATGGGCTACATATATACACGACATACAAAAGATAAAAGAAACTTTGGAAGAAGAGTATGGAGTCAATTCAGTTGAAACATTTTTTGGTGGTACTGCATCTGACGACCGTCAGGAAATAGTAGGTAAATTTCAAGACATGGATAGTGAACTTAGGTTCTTAGTAGCAAATCCTAGAGTAGGTGGCTATGGATTAACTTTGACAGCTAGTCATACAGTTATTTATTATTCTAATAATTATGATTTAGAAGTCCGAATGCAATCGGAAGATAGAGCGCATCGAATAGGGCAAGTAAATAAAGTTACTTATATAGATCTTATGGTAGAAAAAACTGTAGATGAGTTAATTATAAAGTCTTTGAGAAATAAAATTAATTTAGCTAGTCAAGTCTTAGGTGAAGAGTTTAAAAAATGGTTGGTATAATTATTTCATGTTAGCTAGTGGATTAGCTAAAGTTTTTTGAATGGTATCCCTTACTTTTTCTTCTAATTCAACCATGTCTTCTTTAATATCTTTAATTGCATTCTTAATATCAGCTTGATTCTCACGAGAATCTTGTTTTTGATTTTGCTCTACGTCTTCAATTATAGATTCAACTCTTCTTAAATCTGTACGAAGATCATTTTTTAATTCGTTGGCTACGTCAGAAACAAGTGAAACTTCACTTAGTAACATAGTCATTTCTTGCATAATCATATCTACTTCGGTTTGTAAGACTTCTAATTTTGTCTCAAATCCACTTAGGTCAGGAGCAGAATAATTCAACATGGTTTGCTTCATGTCTTGATAATCCTTGAACGCAACAAAGCCTCCGTACAAAGAACCAATAAGAGTTCCAAGAGCAAGTAAGATACCAAAGACCTTACCTCCCTTAAATTTTAATCCACCAAATTCAGCTTCCATTATTTACCTTGTCCTCTGTATTTTTTGTATGAGCGTCTTTTATGTTTGTTCATTGCTGACATTTTCATACGACCGTTACCAATAGAAGTTCCTTTAGGCTTGTGCTCTAAATTACTTACTATAGTTTGTTTTGCCATTATTTATATTGTGCGTCTATCATTTGATCGTAAACAGTTTTACTACCGCCAAATAATACGTATCCAGCTATATTATTATCAGAAATCGCTGTGTCAGGCAATGTATCATTATTAAAAAAACCCTCTATATTAGGTATGCTTTGTTGTACATCAAAAAAGTCTTTTGAATTACTTAATATATTCATAACTATTAAAGTTTTAATTTGATTACCTGCCTCGTATCTGCCTTTGTCACCCATGTTTTTAACTATTTTTGTAGCTGCTTTTTGTTTAGCTGTAGGTTCTTTTTTAGGTTCCTCAACTTCTTTCTCTACTTCTTCAGGCTCGGGTTCTTGTTCTGGTTCGGTTTCAATTTCTTCTGCCTCTTGTTTTGTTTCTTCAGGTTCTGCCTCCGGTTCGGGTTCCGTGGTCTCTGGCTCAGGTTCCATTTCAGGCTCTTGTATGTCTTCTTGAGCGGTCTCGGGTTCAGGTTCAGTAGACTCATTATCCATAGTAGTCTCCACAATAGGCTCTTCTGTTGACTCAATATTTACTACCTCCATTTGTTCAGGTTCTGGAATATCCATCTCCATTTCAATATCCATTTCAACTGAAGCCACTGTTATTTCCATAGGCATTTCCATATCCATGTCCATGTTTGTAGGCACCATAACAATGTCAGGCATATCATATTCCATATTCATATCCATATCCATTTGAAAATCCATTTCAAACTCTTGCATTTCCATTTCTACAGACTCAAAAGAAAATTCTTCTACAGGTGCTTCTATAGCTTGAAAGGTAAAATCATCTGTAACTTCATTATTATCAAATATCATTTCTGCAACATCGTTAGCATCTTGACCGTAGTCTAAAACTAAAAACTCTTCAAGTTCTTGTATCTGTTGATTAACAATTGTAGTTACCACGTTGTAAAGTATATTGATCGAAACGTCATCAAAGACTGGTCCTACGGCAAGAGAAATATCACGCCCTCCTACCTCAACTATAATTTTATTTAGAAAGCCAGAGAAATCGAAACTACCGGAATACTGTTGGTAGCCTGATGTAACTCCAGATTCAGATAAGATATCAGTTCCTGTAAAAACTTCAGTATTTCCATATTTTCCTGTTACATGCATATAGATACGATCAGAGGGATCTTGTTTATCTACTTTAATTGTATAATTAGTTTCACCACCATGTGTAATTGTTAAATCAGATATGTCAATAGTATTGATAAAAGTTGTACCCATACCTGTAACACCCATAGTAGAAGTTGTATTTCCACTACCTGTAATTTGTGCACATTTATCAGTACCTAAACCATAACAAGAATTACCTGTAGGCATACTAGCAGGTCCTTCGCCTCCCCAATCAGAATCCATATCACCTTCTTTAGTAGAAGTTACATAACCATTAGAGCCATCTAATAGGTCTCCTGAATCTTGATGAGTAACTATAGTGTCTGTTATTTCTGAGCCTGATGCTTCACTAGTTGTACCTGGCGTACAAAGACCAGTTGTTTCTGTAGTGCAAACTGCGTAAAGATTAGAATAGAAGCAGGAGAGTAATACCACCAAGAATATATTTCTTAATATCATTATGTCCTTCTTTTTTAGGTTCTTCTTTATTTTTTTGTTGTTCTTCTGTTTTAGCCATAGCTGCAAATACTTGACTACCTTCAGGTACCATGTGAGGATTATCTAACCAACCTTGTTTGGCTGAGTCGCCTATGGAACCCATGTACGGACAAAAACTGGCTGACATCCACATTGCATCAAAAATTCTAGGGTCTGCGCAGAGCGTAGCAACCGCAGCTACTCGCATATTCATACCAAATAAACTACGAGCTAGCTTAATCATTTCACAATTTGTGTCTTTGATTGTTATACCTGAACTAATACCTAAGACTTGAGTTTGTACACTTCCTGAATATCCACTCGTACATACATCACTATTATTAACCACAACACTTGGGCTATTTGCTGTAGGCGGTGTATTGTTTGTTACAACGGTTGATGATACGGTATTTGAGTCTGCTGCATGTAAATCTACAAAAGTAGCTGTTGCTCCAAATACAAATAATATAGTTAGTAATAGCTTCATGAATTAAAAGATATTCTTTCAAATGTAATCATAAATAGAATCCAACAAACAATAAGTAATGTTATTAAAGAAGCTACAGTGTCCATTTTTTTAATATTTTCGATTACCTCGTATATAAAAGTTATACATTTATGAACAAATATTGAAATTTCCATCTATCTAATAGGATCTTCAAGAACTTTGATCATATACTCTTCCATCCATATAATTTTTTCTTTTATAATAGCTACGTCTGTTTTCATGTCTGCTATATTACTGACTTCTTTTTCTAAAGCTTCAATTTTGTTATTAAACGTTCCGTATAAAACTCCGACGGCGAGTATCATAGGGAAAAAAGAAACTATGTACCTAACATCAACTTTCATTTTATCTCCTTGTTGTGTTAAAGAATTGATTTAAATAATTATAGTAGTCTCCAAAATTACCGGGTGCAAAACCTCCTGGTAAATTAGGTGCAACCTGAGGTATTCCTAGTTGTGTGTATTGATTTGTTTTTTGATCTCCTGAAATAATAGGCAAAGTACCTGTTATTGGATTACCTGCTGTTGGCGGAGGAGTAGGAAGTCCAGGTAAAACAGGAGAAGGAAAAGGTTTTGCACCTGGAGGTGGAAGAACAGGAGATGAAGAAGCTGTTGCAACAGGGAACTCTCTACTTTCTCTACGTAAAGTTTCTCTAGCTCTTGCAATTTCTCTTACTAAACCTTCATTACCTGCGTTAGAACCTATATCCATTTTTGCTAGTGTTTCTAATTCTTGTTGCGTCCTTGGTTTAAAACCAAATCCACTTTCAGCAACATCACCATAATAAGTTGATGGATTAAATGTTTGTAAAGATCCTACTCCAGTTTTACCTAAAAGTTTCATTGCATCTGTTTGAGATAAGTAATCATCTGGCATTCCAGATAAACCAATACTTTGCAAAAAATTATACTCAGGGTTATTTTGTACTTGTTGTAAAATATCTTGTATGTATTGATCTTCAAAGTCTCCTATGCCTCCTCCTTCAGAAGTACCAACATTTGGTAAAAAGGTATCTTTTGCGATGTCTAATTTTTTTTGATCTTCATCACTTAAACCCTCTCTCCAATCATCACTACGAGTTAAATAATACGTTAAACTTGATTGCTCTTGAATATTTAAATTTTTACCATCTTTTAATTTTTCTTCTAAATTTTTAAAAAACTCTTTCTGATTAGCACCAGAAAAAGCACCAATTAAATTACTAAATACTTTAGAATAGGTTGCACCTGGAAGTAAGTCTTGCCAATTAAATTTAGATTGTTGACTTGGTAATATTCCATATTTAGCTAAGTTTGTTTCATTTAAAGTGTTTGCAGAACCACTTAGATCTTCTAAAAAATCATCTGATAAATTATCAGAACCTCCAGCAATAATTCTTTGTTGTGATTCAGGTTCTGATACTACACTAGACCCTGTTCTATCTCTAAACTCTTGTCTTTTATCTCTACCTGATTGTTTTGAAGTATCTATACGACTGGATGGTGTTTTAAAATTTTTTACTTTTTCAGAATAGGCTTCCTCTTTTCCTCCACCATCAAGACTCATAATACCTTCTGGACCTTTATTAGGTTTACCTTTCATAGATCCGTGTATGTTTGCTTTTACAAGCATGTCTATTTCTGGTTGAGTTATATAAGCTAATTTAGTTGGTGGTGATTCAGGGCTTGACTGCCATTCTCTTGGAGCAGTTACTTCTTGAACTTTTTTTTCTAAATAATTAATTATACTCATTACAATACCCTCTGTGTTGCTTTCATCGTGTTCATTATACCACCTTTTGCAGCGAATGTAATCTCTCTTGGATTATTACCAAAGAGCTGTTGTCCACGGTTCATGGTGCTTGGATTCACAGCAGCCATTCCTGGTGCTGAGTTCATTACAGGACCCGCTGAAGAACTTCCTATTGAAGAAGGTGAGACTGAAGAACTTCCTATTGAAGAAGGGGGCATTGTATTGATTTTAGACACTGGTGAAATTACATTTGTATTAGATAAACTAGATTGTGGATTTACATTAAGTAATTTTTTTTCATTTTTATTGTTTATCGCTTCTTGTATAAGACTATCATTTTCATCAAAACCTTTTTCTGACTGAGTTCCTATTGTACCATTCATCTTAGCAAGGTATCCATAAAGGTATTGAAGATCACCCATAGAGGCTTCTCCTCCTTTAGTCATTTTAGCTATAATGTTACTTAATTCAGGTTCATATATCATATCTTTTAATACTAAGTTATAATTTTTCTTTCCAAGTGTATTAAAAAAACGCCCTAATGTTTCTGCAACTACAAAGTTAATACCTGTTCTACCTGAAGCTACAGCGAAACTACGAGACATAACTGCAGGAATGTCTGTTCCAAAAGTTTCTTTCATTTGTGTTGCAGGAGCTGGAAGAGCGGAGCCTGTTGGTTTATCTACCAAATTAACTTTCTTTAAACCTTTTAAAATTAATTGTAAATTTTTATATTGATCTTTATAAGCAGGGCCTGCTTTGTTAAATAATACTTCTAATGATTTTTTGTTATCAATTAAAAAATTATTAAGATTTCTAAGCTCTGTAGTATCAATTGTTCCTGTTTTTTTATTGATTCTTAATTTTGTAAACTGTTCTAAAACAGATTTAACCCAAGCATCTCCTGCTTCAAATTTCATTACTTGCTCTGTTACATTTTTCATAACATTAGGATCTTTAATAGCCGCTTGAACATATTCATCTGCTGATGAAAAATTAAGTTTTTTTGAACCTGTTTGTCCTAAATATGAAAAAGCTTCTTTTAATTGTTCTTGATCAACATATTTTTTTCTATTTTTTAAAGTATTTAATCTTGTTGCAATATCTGTAATAGCTTTTGGAGAATTTCTAAGCATTGACACAAACTCAGGAGCAACTTTACTAAAACTTTCTAACACTGACCCATGCAATACTAAAAATCTTTTAAGTTTATCTGTATTTATTAAATTTGTTTTAGGATCTAATGATTTACTAATAATACGATCAAGAATTGAATTTTGCATATTAGTAATAGCGTCTGCGTTGTCAGAAAAAACTTTAGTAAATGTGTCCATTGCTTCAACATTATTAGCTTGAAAAAATGAATCTGCTACAGCCTCATCTTTAAGTTGATAGCCTGTATTAGTTTGATTTTTACTTTTAACTAAAACACCTTTTTCAAAAGTATTTATATATGTATTTAAATTATCAAAGAATGTTTCTGTCGCTCTTGAAAACTTATCTCCAGATTCTCCTGAACCTTTTTGAGTTAAAAAAGGAAGTTTAACGTCTTGTAAAGTATCTTGTAAATTTTTCTCTAGCTGATTTTTTAACAAACTTCTCATTTCTGTAATTTTTGATAGTTTAATTGTATTCTCTATTCCAGATTTTCCAAGTAAACTTGATTCTTCTTTACCAAGAGAAAGCCAAATATCAAACATATCTTGATTTGTAAAATTTTTTATTGGAGGAATAACTTCAGTACCTGTGATATTTCCTAAATCATCAAAAATAGCTCTTTCAGTAGGAAAATAATCTTCCATTATTTTAGTAATAGGGTTTATACTAGAAGGATCTGTACCTGTTTGAAATTCTCTTGATGAGGATATACCCACCAAATCATCTAAAATTTTAGGATCAGCATTTAATTTTGCAGCTGGAATTTTATCTAAAGAATCTAAAACAACTTTAGCTTCGCTATCTGCTGTAGTTTCTATAATATTTCTTAAGTTACTTCCACTTTCTTTTGCAGTTGTGCTAGGTAATAAAGATTCTGTTTCTTTAACTTGATCTGTTTCCTTAGCTAAAATTTGTTCTCCTATTTTTTTTGAAGTTTTATTAAGTTGTTCTTTTTTAACATCAAGAATATAACTTATATTTTTTTCAGTTTCAGGTATTTGTTTGTCAAGTGTTTCGTCCAATATATCGACATTTTTAGTTCTTCTAACTATAAGATCATCTAATTCTTTACCCACTGCATCAGCTTCTATTTTTGATTGTGTTACAATAAGAGAAGGAGACTCTGACTGTTCAGCAATGCTTAATTTAAGATCCCCTGTCTCAGTTTTTTTTGTTAAGTCACTTATTTCCTTAGACTCATTTAGATTTTTTGTAAATTCTGTTTCAGCTTTTTTAACAGCATCATCAAACTCAGCTTTAGTAGTAAGAGCTTGATCACTAAATAAACTTTCTTTAATAAACTTTATTGCTTTTCTTTCTTGTTTTTTCTCACTACGTGTCTTAAGTTTTTTTATTATAGCTTGAGCACCTTTAAAAGGATTTAATACTGATGTAACTGCATTTATAGTTTTTTTAGGAGAAAAAATAAAAGGGAGTGTCGCTGTCGTAGCACCTGCTAATCCTCCTGTAAGATCTAAAGGAATCACATCCAAATACCCTGGTGCTCCTGTTTCACGAGCAGCATCCTGTATTGCTGTACCTACATTCTCACCTGCAGCATAGCCAGTTATTGCAGCAGCGTCTGTTGCCACGGCTCTACCAGGATTTTTAACATAAGTATTTAAAATATTCTTAACACTATTATTTAATACAGTTCCTAATTCTTTTACTTTACCACCGGCTACATTCATCACTGGTTGAAAACCTTGAACACCTTTTCCTAAAGCAGTTGCAGAAGGAGCAAACATCAGTGGTAAGAATTTTACCAATTCTTCGCCTGCTTGATCTGCTATGCTTTGTCCTAAACCTTCAGGTGTAAAATTCGGATCTACAAAAGCATCTTGTCCAGGAATTATTTTTTTTGTAAATAAATCTTCAATTGTATTCGAAACTTTTAATTTTAGGTTTTTTTCTTTTTGAAGATATTCATCTAAATCTCCCACAAAAAAAGATGTCATATCAAGCGTGTTGGCTATTTCAGGAATAACAGCTTGTAAAATGTTTTTAAATTCTTTATTAAAACCATTTGTAAAAGCTGCAAAATTACTTTTCTTTTTATCGCCATTAGCTTTTAAATCATATTGTGTTAAACCTTGAGTAGTTAAATATGTTTCAATATCAGTTTGAAGATCACCCATATCCATATTTTTTTCTTGAGCAACCGTTGCCATTTTTTTAATAACTTCTTTAGCTGTAGTAACTTTAGCTTTTAACTCGTTGTCTTGTTCAGCCATTATTCAATATCCACAGGAACGATGGTTGCATCTTTACCCTCTGGAAAGGGTAAAGCTCCGTAATCACCAAAGTTTATGCCATATGTGTTACCTAATTCAATAAGTATCTCATCATTGTTTTTTAACATAGAAGGTTTATTCTCAGTTTTCCATTTTTTAATTTTTGCATCCATTTCAGCATAATTATTACTGGTTTCAGCAAACAATACTCTTTGTTTTTTAAGATCGTTAATATATTTCATATTTTCAAAAGCTAATGCATTAGCTTGTGGGTTTTTATAAATACTAAACAAAGATTTTAAAAGCATTTGTTGTTCAAAATTACTAGCATTACCTTTTATAGTTTCTTGCATTGCTATCGCTACTGCGTTTTGCAGTCTAACCATTTCGGTTCCTTCTACTGGGTCTAATAAAATATCTCTACCAGGAAATAATTTATTAGCTATTGCAGGAATATTCACACCTGAAATATCCATAAATACATCAAACACAGGTTTTATAGCTCCTCTAACAGGACCAGTACCTGAATTTTTATTAAAAGTTGCTTGAGCAAGTTCTAATTGAGTAGAATAATCCTCAATAAAACCAACATCTTCTCGTATAGTTGCTACAAAATCCGACCAGTTTTTTGCGTCCTCTTTTGCTCCTGGATCTACTAGCATTAACTTTCTTAAATAATCAGCTCGATCTACTGCATTTAATGATTCAAGATCAAATTCTCCATTTTCTAATAGCTTCATTCGTGATTCATATAAAGATATTGCTTTTAACAGTCTTTCATCACCTGTCTTATCACTGTGAAATGCATTCAGAGTTTCTTCCACTGTAGAACCTCTAGCTATTAATTTACCGTTAGAATCATAATATTCTTCACCAGGACTTAAAGTTGCATACTTTAGCTCTAATTTTTCTTTAGCATCCAATTGAGCAATAACTTCTCCAGTTGAACTAAAAGCTGTTTCGCCAGGTTTTAGTTTAATAATTTTGTTAGTGTCTGTTTTATTTTCTGCTAATATGGTTTCACCATCAGAGCTATAAGCTATTTCGCCAGGTTTTAATTTAATAACTTCATCATTAGGATTAGGAAGATAAGTAATTTGTTCTCCTTTATCATCGTATAAAGCTTCTCCGGGATTTAATGTGTATAACTTTGAAATAGTGTTATCAACTCCTTGAGCAACAAGAGTACCATCACCATCTACTAATTTTACATTAGGGTTAACTGTATATAATTTTTTATCTTTTTCAATTGATTGAGTTTCATACTTTTTTTCATATTGTCCTGTATCAGGATTGTACTGCAACAAACTTTCACCTGCCTTCATTACAATAGGGTCTATTGTTTCGGGTTTCTCAAAAGCTTTAGTTAATGCTAAATTTTTTATAGCAGCTTCGGGGTCCGTGGCATCATACTCTTGTTTATTTTTTAAAGCTTGAGCAAATAAAGGACTTGAAGATTTAAGACTTTCACCAGCAATTTCTAATCCTCCACCTAGTCCACCTTGCATAGATTTACCAGACATCAAACCTCCAAAAAAGTCTAAGGCCGCAGGAGCTATGTTTTGAAATTTGTTAAAGGGTTGTCTTTCTTGTACAACGTCCATAGAACGTAACTCATCTAAATAAGTATTGTATCTATCTACTCTATTTGATGCTTCTCCACCTTTATCAAACTTTTGTACAGGTTGATTGACTAGACCAGATGTAATACCGACACCTCTTGAAGACATTACTCGTCCACCTCTATTAAATAATCTTCTGTTTAATACACTCATTAGCCCATCAATGCTCCGAGGCCTACGCCAGCACTACCAATAGCGCCCGCTGCTTGTAAATAAGGATTACTTGTTGGCATTGGAGCTACAGTTTGTGTTGCTGTACCTATTCCTGGTGTTAGCTGTTGTAGTGTTTGTGAACCAAATGATAATCTTCTGTAAGGCTCCATCATTGCATTAAGTTGATTTTGATAACCTGTGTTAGCAGAACTTTGAGCTAACTGTTGTTGTAATCCACCAATGCCTAATAAACCAGAAACATCTGTTGCCTGTTGTTGCTGTAGCTGACTACCTAACCCTGCCATTTGACCACCAATACCACTTGTTGCTTGACCTAGTTGACCAAAAGCAGATCCTGCTTGAATACGTTGTGTATTAGCTGCTTGACTTGCCGCTTGAGCTTGTTGATAATTTTTAGATAAGTCTTCAAATATTCTTCTTGATTTTAAATCTTGTGTATTTCTTTGTAGCTCTGATTCTTGTAAAGCGTATCTTTCATTTCCGAAAGCACCTACTTTATTAGCTTGAGCAGCAAGCCCTTGACCAGCCATGGCTGATTGTCTATCAATTTCTTTTAGTGCTTCATTAGTAACGAGCTTTTGATAAGGGTCCATGAACTGAGACATACGATCTGCAGTTGGTTCAAATTGAGCACCACCTATTGTCTGTACACCTGCGCCTAATGTTCCGAGAGCCGCGGTCTGTCCTGCTTGGCCCGCTTGTAAAAATGGTTGATAAGATCCTAGTCCTTGACCTTGTAAATTAAAAGCTGCTTGTTGAGTTGGTGTAAAACCAGCCACCTCTTGTCCAGGTATTTGCATAGGAGCTTCTAAAGTTCCTGTTACAGGAGCAGTATAATCTGCATCCCCTTCTTGACCAACTTGTTTAACTCCAAATAAAGTATTTAATAATTGTTGTTGCCTGTCTGTTAAAAACTCAGGGTACTTTTGTTGTACTATTTGTTCTTGTGTTGCCATACTACGCTACTCTTCCTTCAAATTGATCCATCATTTCATACATTCTTTTTGCTCCTTCTCGGCGATCTCCATCACCAGCTCCTCTAACCGCTTGAGCAGTCATTACAAATTCACCGTCACTTAGCATAGCAGGAATAGAATCAGAAGTCTCTGTTCCCGGTCCTTCAGACATACCACCATCAGCTCTTAAATCCATCACTCCACCATCAGCTGCATATTTTATTGTTGCAGGAGCATCATATCCTGGACCTAAAGTATCGCTTATTCTTGCCACAGAAAAGTCTTGTGATTGTTGTTCGTCGTCTGTTGTTTGATCTATTAGTAAACCAAGAGCCGCGGTGCTTAGTCCGTAGAGAGATGCTAACTCTCCTATAGACATTCCTCCAAGTAATCCTTTTTTAGCTTCTTTTCCTATTAATTCTTGAATATTTATTCTCTCTTGTGCGGTAAGAGTTTTAGGGTCTATACCCATTTTTGTAGCGTAATCATCTATACCTTGAGCTGAATTATTACCGAAAGCAGTATCAGTGCCATCAGAAAAAGGATTAGCTTTAAAGTTATCAAAAAAATCCATTCCTGATTTTGTACCTCCCCCATCAGACTTCATACCTAAAATTCTTTTACCTATATTCAAAGGATTATAAGATCCTTCTCCTTCCATACCATAAGCGCCTCTAGCTCCTGTACCTTTAAATAAGCCTTGTCCGCTCGCATAATTAGAAGCTACACCAGATAAACCACCACGTAGTCCCATTTGTAATGCTTGATTAGGATCACCAGGGTTTTCTCTTTTAAATGAGCCAAGTCCAGCACCTACTGCGGCACCCGCAACTGGACCAAACATAGCACCTGCAATAGGTGCTGCATAGCCAGAGATATCTCCAGCTGCTTTCTTAAGTCTTTTAACAATTTTGTTTAAGAAAAATTCAGGTTGTCCTGTAACAGGATTGATAGAGTTGAGTTCGTTACCTACAATATAACGACCGGGATCAATGCCCATATCTACCATACTTTTAAATAATCTTTTTTTGAGAACTGGGTTACGATCAAGAACTTCCATTGGAACAACTGTCTCACCTTCGGCAGCATGCACAATATATGTATCTTCATATCGGCCTAGTCCGCCAATATTAGAAACAAACTTTTGAAAGTCTTTTAATGATTCTAGTCCCTGCTGCATGTTACTTCATGACCTCTCCAAATATATCTAGGCTATTAACCTGTATTGCGACATCTTTTTTAATATCGTCTTTTTTAGTGGAAGTTGCAGGATTCTGAATGTCAGCTTCTGCTTCAGCATCATCTTTATATTCGTTTCCTGTTTGCGCATTGTAGACTTTTTCAGTAGATTTAACCTTAATATTATCAGGTGTTTTCTTACCCGCTACAACAATCGTATCCTCATTTGTACCCATTTTTTGCTCCTTTTGCAATATAATTTTAGCAGTTCCACTTTCGTAAAGACTTGTTAATCCTTGAGTTCGGATCCTTTGCAGTCTTGGAACTAGTTAGTTTTTTCTTCATGCCAGTCATTCTAGCACAAAAAGATTTACGTCTACTAGCAGCTTTTGAGCCTGCTTTCAGTTTAGACGGTTTAGTTGTAACAGCAGTTTTTAGTTTTGATCCGGGGTTCGCGGCACGATAAGAAGCAACACCTTTGCGATTTAAACCGCCAGATTTACTTTTACCTTCTTTACGTTGCCATGCTGCTGTCTTAGCCATTATGTTTTTTTTGTCCTTTTCTTAGCAAATGTTGCGGCTCTTGATGGTGTAGGACCAGTATTTGATTTAGCTTGTTTTCTTCTTACTGCTCCTGCTTTTTGTCCTTTTGACATCGCCCTAGCTTTAGCTATAGGTACACACTTAGGATACTTTTTTCTTTTTTCGCCACCACTTCTACCACATTTAGGAAAAGACCCATCGGACTTTTTATTGGCTATATCTACCCAATTTTCTTTGACCCAAGATCTTAATCCTTTTTTAGCCATTACGCTCTTTTAGTTTTTTTACGTTTCTTTTTCATAATAGCGCCACACCCTTTAGCTATTCCGCCTTGACTGTAACTAGAAACTTTTTTTCTATCTTGTGATATTTTATTAAAGTCAACGACTTCACCGCCTGCTGCCATTTTTTTCTTTTTTCCTCCTGGTTTAATTTTTCCTGAACAAACACGACTACCATACATATTAGCATAAGCTGAAGGATAAACATCAAACTTACGTTTTGCTGCGGCTTTACCTTTTGCACATAATTTAGCCATTATTTTTTCTTTTTCTTTTTCATCTTAGCAGCAGTGATAATATCACCTCTGGTTATTTTTTTAGGATCTCCATACATAGCAGCAAGTTTTTTGTTTTTTACTTTTGTAGTTTTTTTAGCTTTACCACCATCTTTGTACATCATTCCGCCACCCATCATTTTTTTAGGCATCTTCTTTTTTTTCATTTCATTCATAGTTTACTCCTTTGATTAAGCATTAGTTATTTCTAATACACTTATTATAATACTCAAGTCTCCACCGTTTTGCGCTTGAGCTTTTATAATTTCTGATTCTTTTACTATTAGTGGAGTTGATGCCGCCACTACACTATCAGAAGTGTCTTGTGCCATATTACCGGTCGCAAGAAGTTCTTGAGATCGTTTAGCTTCTATTGGTCTATCTGTTTCTAAATTATAACTGACGCCACTACTATCTACAAGAGATAAAGACACAGTACAGTTATTATTAATGTCTTTGTTAGATACACGAATAGATTTAACAATAGCTGAAGTTGCAGTAGGTACTGTATAGACAGAAGTCAAGGCTGTGGTGCTTAAATTGACTTTATAATTTGTATAATTATTTGCCATTTAAGAAAGAAACCAAGTAATCTGTTCGTCTTCGTTGCGAAGAGTTTCTGAAGTATATGTATTATTTAACACAAATATCATTTGTTCTAGTGTTTGAATAAGAGTAGCCATTTGAGATTGATTATACTCTTGAGTAGCTTGAGGTAATATAGGTGTTGTAATTTTAGCCATTAACTACCTCTTTTTCCATCAGGTTGCATATCAACTCTTAATGTTCCATATCTCCAATTTTCACCAGTAGCATTACTTTCAAGTTTTAAAGAAAGTTGTCTTCCTCTAATTCTTGTATCTTGTTTAGTTGTACTAGTTGTAATTTCAAAAGGACCATGGGTTGTTTGAGTAGCTGAAGGATAAGGTCTTGTTTGCATTGTAATATCTACATTACCTACTTGATTTTTAAAGTCAGGTAGAATTCTTCTTATTGACATAAAGTTATCTCCTTCTCCTATATCAATATCACCAGATTCTATAAAAGCTACCATTGCACTACCGTCGTCATCAGTGCCTGTTTCTTGAGCGTAGATAAAACTACGACCTGTTTTAAGACCTTGAACAGTAGGAGTTGCTGTAGCAGAACTGCCTGCAACAAATTGAGAAGCATAAGGAACAGAATAAATACTACTATTACTCCATGTAGTTCTATCCAAAGATCCTACATACCATAAATTTTCTAAATAATTATATACAACTTGTTTATTAATAACGTTAGAAGTTGAATCTGCATAGAACCACATAACTTCATTATAATCTGCGTTTGAAGCACAATAAACTTCTGTTAGAGAAGAAGGTGAAATAGAATCAAAAACATGATCTTGCACACTACAAGGTATTTTTTTAACAGCACCATCATATAAGAAGAAAGAATCATTACCCATCCAATAAGCAATACCGTTTACATCAACTGCTGCGTTTAATCCTACAGCACCACAATTCGAACCTAATTGTTTAAAACCAAAAGTAAGAGGAGGACCAATAAACTGCATTTGATACAAGGCAGTATCTGTCCAAATAAGAATAGCACCTCTACTTCTTACAGCTGCTTGAATTTGATTACCTGCTGTTAGTCTGTGACTACCTGCAGTGTTAATAGAAGAAGGAGTCCATTCGTTTTGATTTTCTTGAGTAGACCATCGAATAAACATACTATCTTGAGTAGAGGTATCTCCAATAGTTGTTTCTGTTCCTAAACAAATAACGTGACGATCATCACCTGAAACTAACATTAATCTAGTTTTTGTAGGAGCTGTAGAAACCTCTGTTACAGATGATCTATTGCTTGATAAACCAGCTGAAGTATCCCAATAAGACAATCCACCATTAAATTGTTGTGATAAAACATCTTCTCCCCAGTTGTCCAAGGACCATTTTCCTGCTTCCAATAACACACCAGAAGCGCCTGTCAAACCTTCTCTAGATGTATCCCAAGTTGAGTCTCCCCAAGTACCAGCACCCCAACCATATCCTAGTAAAGAAGTTGCAGGACCTGTATTAAATTGATAGGAAGCATTAGCAGTGGCTCCTGTAGCTGTTGAAGTAGCTGCGGCAGGTGCTTCTATAGTATATGTATCCGTAGTGGGGACAGTTAATATTTCAAACTCTCTTTGTAAATTAGCTTGAGTTATTCCCCCTACAGCAGCACTCACAGTTGCAATCGTTACAAAGTCCCCTATGAGCGCCCCATGAGACGCGTCTGTCACAGTGACAGTAGATGATTCATCAGTTACAGCAAACTGTGTAATGTTGCCCGTGCCTGAAGCACGTATAGGGGAAATGTCAGCATAGTTATTTTCAGAATATGCATACAACTTTTTATTAGTTCCATACACAGCATATTTAACACCATCTAAACTTGAATAAGTTAGAACAGCTCTTACTGCTCCAATGATTCCGTCTTGTGTTACTTTAGACCAGCCACCTATTTTTTCAGGTAGTCCATAACGAAATCTTACGTTGTCACAATCCGACCATTTACCCTCTGCGCCGTATTCAGTATTCTGCTTATCTATACCTGGTGCAAATTGCAGTTTTGTTAACGGCATTGAAGCTCCTAGTTAGTTGCGTAGAATGGCATCCAGTAATCAGTGCCATTAATATTGACACGGATATGTCCTGTTAAAGATCCTACACTTGTATCAGTTGTAATACTCTTAGTTTGATCTGAAGCACTTGTGCCATCAAATCTAATAAACTCTTGATCTGTATCATCTTGGTCTAATGTTAAACAAGCTATAGCACCAGAAGTGTTTGCTTGACTGACTGTTACTAATGCACTTGTTGGTGAGCTTGTGCCAAAACCAATTTTATCTGCTGACCCATCTATAAAGAAAGCATGTGTTAAAGTATTTGTTTCTGCTCTAAAATCTACTGAAGCACCTGAATCATTAAAAGTAAACCCACCCCCATCAAAGTCAATGGCTCCTGTTGCTTTTACACCACCAACAACATGTAGTTCTGTTGAAGGAGAAGCTGTTTTTATACCTACTCTATCATTACCTGCATCAGTGAAAAATAAGTTTGCATCACCATTACCTTCAATACGAAAGTCTAAGTCAGCACTTGATTCGTTAAAGACAAAAGTACCACCGTCGAGAGAAGTGTTACCTGACACTGTTAATGTTCCATTAGCTTTCAAATTACCAGCGTCGGCCAAAACATCAAACATTGTAGAACCGTCGGAATAAAGTATATGCTTAGATCCTGCTACTAAATTTGTTGCTGTACCGCCCGCAGGTTTAAAACCTAAACTGTGAGTTCCCATAGTGGTTGCGTTATCGACTATATACCAAGTCTCTACAGCTTCGCATTGCATTGTTGTATTACCTGATAAGGTACCTGTTAATTTTATAATAGCATTACTTTGTTCATCTGCAGTCGTACCATCAGAGGCAGTTAAAGAATCAGTTGTGCTTGCGACTGCAACAGCTACATATCCTTTAATTGCTGATTCTACTTTTTGTAAATTATTGTTTGTAATAGTACCCCAAGTTCCAGAGTTTTCTCCAGTCGCTTGAATTTCTAAATTTAAAATTGATGAATACGTTGATGCCATATTTTAATCCTATCCTACGTCATCCAATAATGCAGCTACAATACAAGTAGCACTTGCATCTCCTGCATCACCTATATCTGAACTAATAGCATGGATGTCTGCTACAGTTGCGTTAGGTAATCTTCCAAACCATGATTGACTTGGTCCTATAAATATTCCATCAGCTAGATTATTAGCTGCTGTTCCTGCATCTATTGATAACATAATGCCGTCTGTGGTGCTAGTATTTTTAACAAATAAAAATTTAACTTTGTCTCCTGTGGCTATTGCTGTCGGAGCTGTATCTTGATCTACTGCCGTATAATCTAAAAAATGACCTGCTATGAGGTCAGCACTTGTCGTGGTTACTTCAGTCTTCTTATAATACCATTTATCATTGACATCATCAGGGGTAACTGTCATAGATCCACTAATTGTGGTAGCTATCTCATCTGGTAATAATGTTACTGATAAGCTTACTGTTGCGTCATTGGCCATTAATCTGTGCTCCCTGGTTCTACATCAATCCATGTAGCGTCTGCTGTGTCGTCTACTTCATTCCATAAGAAAAAATTAGGTGATCCTACAGAAAATGAAATTAAATTTTGAAATGCATCACCAAATGCTGTTTCATCTCCCAATCCTACAGTAATTTGTCCTGCAGTGCTAGTAGTAACATTAGCATCAGCAGCCACAGTTTCAGTGCCTATCGTAAAGCTTGCTGATACAGTAGTAACTGCAAATGTTGCCGCGCCTATTACAGATCCTAAATCATCAACACTAGCACTTAAAGAAACACCACTAACAAATGGTGATCCTACATTTTGAACTGCTCCTCCTCTAACTGAGGCAATTCCAAACTCTGATATTGATCCGTGACCTAACATTTATCTTGCCGTTGTCGGCACTCCTTTACTACTAACAAATGGGTTCTCTGCAAAAGCCATGTAAACAAATGTTTGACCATTTGTATTATAACTTGCACCATCACTTCTTACTTTAAAACCATTACTACAAAAATCACCAAAGGTACTAGTTGCTTCAGCATCAGTTGCTTCTGCTTTAACATATTTACTAAATGGGTTAGTGGGGTTTCTTGTACCATCAAATATAAACCATTCTCTACCACTAGATGTTCCTTTTATCATGACCCAAGCAGGTTTAAATCCTGTATACACAAATGGTCCGTTTGTACTACCATTACCAACATAGCTGCCGAATTTTGAGTAGCCTTGTTTTTCTGCAAAACTATAAAATACATATGAGCCACCATTTGTATTTAATCTATCGTTATTAGTTACACCACCTACAGTAAAGACACTTGAAGTTGGAGATGTATCTCCATAAAAACCAAAATCTTCTTTAGCATCTGTATTATTTAATCTTAATCCATGTGTATTTCCAATAGATTCATGATAGACATTCCAAGCATCTGCTGCATTTAACTTTTTTGTAATATGTAATTTAGGTACTGCACCTAATCCATGTCCTACTGTTAATTCACTACCTGTACCTGTATATGTTCCAATACTAAATCCTGCTTCTTGATTTACTTGTAGATTAACAGTAATAGAACCATCATCATTATCAGCTTTTGTTCCGCCATTACACTTCCATTGCCATGCTACAAAGGTTTGACTATCACCATTAGTATTTCTTTGATTTGCAGGACCTACTGTAAAACCATCAGTATCGAAAGAAATAAGGTCTTTAGCAGTATCTGCAGTATTAAATTCTGCAACATCTGCTTCACTACCTAAACTTTTTGCTCTACCTCTTGTACTATCAAACAAAGCATGAGTTGATGTTGAACTTCTTCTTTTTATCCAAATCCAATCAGGTGCTATAGTAGCATTACCTTGACTAGTTACTGCTAGGGTAGAACTATTACCACTATAAGCTGCTGCTTGAAAATATTCTGATGGGTCGTCTATATCTGTATAAGCCATTATCCAAACTCCGCTAAATTTTTAGTGTTAAGTGCAAAATAACCTGATGGTGGTGCATATTTAAATAAACCTTCACCATTAGCATCTGTATTTCCTGCTGAAGAAATTTCTCCTGCAAAAGTATCGTCTGCACCAAAGTTAGTATTGTAGGTTACTGTTGAACTTCCTTGACCATTACTTTGTGCAAAAACATAAAGAGCATTGTCAATATCAATTGTTCCTTGACTTGCGTTATTTTTATAAAATGTAACAGTATTTTGTGCTGTGTCTAAATCTAGTGCTATTGCCATTATGTCATCTACTGCCCAAGTTGCACCATAAGAAGCACCTCCCGGAAGTTTTGTAGCATTCATTACATAACCATGACCAGAGCCACCATTTTGTGATTCATCTAGTTGTCTCTGACCATCAAAACCATCTACAGTAGATATACCTATCATTGCATTACTTGCTGTTTTTGCTGTGCAAATCATTTCAACATACCATTTACCCTTTTGTACTGCTATGGAACTTCCTGCTGTACTTGCGTTAGTACAAACTGTTTTTAAATTACCTTCACTAAATGCAACTGTAGTTGTGTCTGTTAATAAAGGATTCATAGTAGCAAAATTATTAGTAGGTGTATCTATCATTACATCTGTTGCTGCAAGATTAGTTACTGCCCAATGATGGTCATTACCTGAAGTATCTGCACCTATACCACTAGAGTTTTGACTTGTACCTGTTTCTTTAAACTCTAAATAAAAACCATTAGTCCCATAACTACCTGTGTAGGCTTTTGGTATCCAAACACCATTGTCATCAGTCTCAGCGAAGTCTGTTGGTGCTTTTGCAGCACCATCTACAAGATGAACTTCTGTTAGGTATGCATCAAGGTAGCTACTTGAATTATAAGATGACTGACTTCCTATAGTATGGGGAGCTGTATTATTAACCGCAAAATCATCATTTTGACTAGGATTATTTCTTTGAGAAAAATCTGTAATTTGTGTTCCGTTTACATATAACTTTATTCTGTCATTAGCAGTGCCATTAGTTGTATCTATTGCAAGAACAATATGATACCAAGCACTTGGGTCACGAAAAAGTCCTGTTGTTAAGAAGTGATTATAAGTCCAACCAGTAAGACATAACTGGTCATTAACAAAAGCTAAACCTTGCCAACCTGTATTAGCATTTGCTCCATAAGCTAGAAAAATCATTTGATTTCCTGATGGTGATAGATTTGCTCTTTTAAGCCAAGTGCTAAAGGTAAAAGTTTTACGATTACCAGCACTAGATGGAGTTCTTCTTAAATCAGCACTATCATTATCATTAAACCTAAGAGAATTATCTATTTCATATCCACCACTAACTGAATTAGCACCTAAGATATTAACCATTATACTACCTCGTCTGGAAATTCTCCAAGTGGTCTTGATGTAACTCCATCACTATCTGTTGTGTATTCTAATAAAGTAATTAAGGCTTCAACATTTGCACAACCATCTATAGCTGTTTCCATAGCATTAACTTTTGTTCTTACTGCTGCTCTATAAGTTGCAATATTACTTGGTACAGAATAATCAGAAACATCTGCTGCTTTGATTACATACCAATCAGTATTTGATAATAGTCCTGCTGCTTGTGCGTTGAATTGATTTTTATAATTAGTCTTTAATCCATAAGTAACAATTTGGTTTCCGTCACTATCTAATAATGGGTCGCCATCTTCATCTACTTCATTAACATCTGCAATAGCTTTAGCAGTTGCTGTTCCATAACTACCTGTAACTTTACCACTACCAAACGCATAAGTTATATTTGTATTAATATAGAATGTTTCATCTTTTCTATTTGTTTCATCTATCTCTACAGTATAGATACCAATGGCATTTCTTTCTGCCTCTGTCCATAAACTATAAATAGCTTTTGGATATAAATTATCCCCTATTTGTATTCCTTTATTTCCTTTTGGGAAACTTGTTATACTTCCTGATATTACTTGTGCAAACATATTACTCCTATGATAAAGTTAAATTTAAATTTCTACCAACTTCTAACCATTTAGAACCATTGTATCTAAATACAAATAAATCCCCTTTGCTAGCTGTTGTTGTTAATGTGGGTGCTGTGTCACCTGTAAATTCATAGACTGCGTTCCATGTAATTGTTCTTGAACCTGTACCATCTTGTATTAATAGTAAAGATACAAACTGTCCTGCTGCAGGTGTAGTACCACTTGGTGCAGATATAGTTCTATTACCTGCCATTGTTAATTTAGCTACAGGAGATGCAATAACATCCCAAGCAACAGTCGCTCCATCAGTTAATGTATCTTCTGTATAAAGTGCTGCTCCAGATATTTTTGTTAATCCATTAGCATCTGCTGTATAAACTTTAGAAGCTGCTGTTGTTCCTAATGTAGCTAAGTCTGAATAATTTAATTCTGCTGCTGTTGATGTAACATTTGTACCACCAATATCAAGAGTAGTCATTTGAACTTCTCCTGCAACAGTTACTAAGTTAGCCGCTACAGTTATTAAATCAGTATCATCAGCATGTCCTATTGTTGTGCCATCAATTAAAACATTGTCAATATCTAATGAACCACCACTAATTAATCCTGTAGTTGTTATCGTTGATGCACCTGTATCTATAGTACCAAATCCTGAAGTTATAGAACCAGAGTTTAATGCTCCTGTTGTTACAATATTTGAACCACCTACATTATGTCCTGCAAAATAAGTAGAAACAGTATCGACATTGGTCATACGCATTGTACCTGCGTCATTAATTAATATACCATCTCCACTTGCTACTGCTGTAGTGCCTCTTGAAGTACCACCATCAATTAAATTTATTTCTGTAGCTGTTGATGTTACTGCTACATCTTCATTTATTTTTGGTGAAGTTAAAGTTTTGTTTGTTAAAGTATCTGTTGTTGCTTTACCTACTAATGTATCAGTAGCTGCTGGCAGTGTTAAAGTAACATTACCAGAAAAAGCTGAGTGAGCAGGAGCTTGAATTTGTGCATAGTGTGCGTTTGATGATTCACAGTAAAATCTGACTACAGACTGTGCTCCAGCGTTTTTAACATCAAGAACACCACCATTAACTGTTAGATCGTCTCCAACACTTATATCACCAGTGACTGTTAAAGAATCTACAAAAGCATCTTTCCATCTAACGCCTGTAGATCCTAGATCTACATCACTATCTGATTGTGGACCAAATATATTGTCACCAAGATAAACTTGTTCTACGTTTGCTGCATAAAAATGTATTTCATCGGCAGTTTCAAAATCTATTTTTGTTTGATCATCTTCACCTATTTTAATATCTGTAGCTAGTAAAGATGTGATTGTAGTTTGAGCTGCACTAAGAGCTAAATCAATTGTATTATCGGCATCTTGATATGTGACTGTAATACCTGTTTCAGTATTACTACTAAACATAGCACCTGTTGTATCTGATATTACTTCAGCTAAAGTTGTACCATTAACTGTTATAGCATCCGCTTCTAATGTGCCATCAATGTCTGCATTACCAGAAATATCTAAAGTTGCTGCATCTAATTCACCAGATGCTGTAAGATTTGTAACACCTGTTACAGCACCACCAAAAGCAACATTATTACTTCCATCTTCAAATATTAATTTACTTGCAGGTAGAGTACAAAAAACATCTTTAGTGCCTGAACTAAAATTAACAGCACTATCACTGTTAGAGCTAGATATTACAGTAGTTCTTGCTAAATCAGAACTGTCTCCATCTAAAGTTCCAAGTCCTACTTCAAACTCTGCCTGGTCTTGGTGTGCTATACAATAATATACTGTATTAGAATTACCAATACCTGCAGCAAAAGTTTCAAAACCTGTTACAGCGCCACCAAGAGATACAGTTCCTGTACCTGTAGTGGTTGTTGTTTCTTTTACACGATCATTAATGACTAATGCCATTTAAATTTTTCTCCTATGCTAATCTTAGTATAGCGTTACTTGCATCTGCAGTTGGAAACTGAATTGTAAAAGTTCCACTTGTAGATGTCTTGTCTCCACCAAAATCTAAAACAGCTACTGCTTTGTTAGAATCAGAGCTATTATAAATTAAAGCTCCCCTTGCAGTAATTGTTGCAGATGTAAATGATATATCAGCAAAATCACAAATTGCAGTAGTACCTGATGTTGTCGGAGTTACACTTGTTAGTGTTCCACCACCAGAACTATATGTTCCAGAATTAGATACTTCATTACTTGTGCTAAATGCTGTTGTTGAAGCATCTAAAGAAGCTGAACTTGTGTAGAGCGCGATTTTAAAAGTGTCACCCGAGGTTGCAGTAAAATTATGCGTACCCACAAGTAACTCTTGTTTAAAACTTGTGCAAACAGCTTGAGTTATTGACATTGTTTATCCTCCTTATGGATTTTTTGATTGCAAAGGTGTTCTTAAAGCACCGTGCATGTATTCATCTCGTCTGTGTCTTCCTTGTTGCTCAATAACAAGTTCTTGAAGAGCACGTTGATAAGATTGTTCATATAATTGTAGCATTTCTGCCGGGCCTTTTAAAAATTTAAAGGCTTCTGCAAGACATCCGTATAACAAACAACTAGGAGCATTATTTCCTAAAAAACTTGTTGTATTACTAGAAGATAGTCTTGTAGGTAATCTAGTAATTCCTAATTCGATATTATAAGCAAGATCTGGCGTAGGCGCAACATAAATTGTGTTGTGATCCCACCAAGCCCAATATCTTGGAGCGGCGGTTTCAGTTCTATCTGGCCAATATTCATTCATATAAGTTATATCTCTTTGTTCCAAAAAAGATCTAACAGTGGAACTTGTTGAAAAAATATTAACACTTCTAACAGTACCTAAAGAAGTAGGATCTGGAGTCAGTCCACCAGGTAAAGATAAAAAAGCATTACTTGCTACTAAATTGGCGGATTGATTGGACTTAAAAACATCTAAGTCTACATCTCGAAATATTCTATTTTCTGTGTGTTCAATAAAATCATTAACAATAACATCTGTTAAAACAGTGTTATCTACTTCACAATACTCTCTTATCTGTGTAACTAATTCACTATAGGTTGTCATGATACACTCACTAAAACTTTTCCTAAATTAACACCAACTATTGTCGAAACTTTACTTTCAGGTATCATTGAATCATTATATTCAAAAAACCCAGAACCACCAACAAAAACTGTGGTAGGCTCAATTCTTGATGGTCTTGCGTTTTGAAGACTTTCTTTATCTATAGATTTTTTGGTTCTTTCTAATTGAGGATGTTTAGATTCAAACTCGGATTTATGTACGAATAAACCATTCCATTCTTTTACCATTTCTTTGTAAGGAAATTCCATACCACTTCTATCTGAAATAGCTTTTGCATATTTACCTACTGCGTGGCCCATTAGATATAGCCTCTCTCAGGTGTTGCATAAAAACTAGAACGAGGTCTATCTTCTTCGGAAGCACGTTGCCATTCTTCATCATAAATTTGTTTTAATAAAGGAGTTCTTTCAGGAGATTTTTTAACAGAAAGATAATAAGCTAATCCTGAAACGAGACATGGTAAAAATCTAGTAGGGACTTCTAATTCGTTAGTATAATTTCCTGCATCTTGCATTTTAGTCAAAGCATAATATTTAAAACTATGCGCTCCATCCGGAGTAGGGTATAAATATAAAACTGGAGCAGAAACATTTCTTTCTACAAAAAATTGTACTGGAGTTCCTCCTGTAGATTTATTAGATATATTTAGATATTCTGCTCTGCTAATACGATCTACTTCTATATCATTACTTGTATTATTTTCAGTAAAAACTACAGCTTCTAAAATATCAATAACATCTGTTCCTAAAGTGTAGTTAGTTGTGTTAGCTGTTAAAGTTTGAGTTCTAAGTTCTACGGTCCAAAGATTAATACCTCTATTAGACCATTCAGCTAACATTATATTTAAAGATCTTCTAGCCGTTTTTAAATCATATCCTGAACGTGAGTTTAAACCACATCTTTCAAAAGACTCTTCTATTACCTCATCGACATCTAAATCAAATGCATTTGTTCCTGAAGTAGCCATTATTTACCTACTTTTTTCATTGCTTTTTTATGAGCTTTTGCAAAAGTCTTACCTTTTTTCATATCTTTTTTCATAGAAGACATGTGTTTTTTAGTATGCTTTTTAGAATGTTTTTTTAAAGTTTTCTTTTGACCTTTAGATATTTGTTGAGGCATAGAAGATCTCCTAATCATTATTAATAGATTTTTTGAAACTCTGCTATTATTGTATACATGTTACCTGAATCAGCGGCTCCTGGTACCACAAAATTAACATCACTTTGATTACTATTACTAGACTTGTCTGCTGGTATTCCACCAAATTCTCTAAAATCCCAATAACCTGCTCCTGTTAAACCAATGATAGGAATATCACCATCTGAATCTTCTTCATCCAAACGAGCATAAGAGTCTCCTCCATCTCCGCCTTGACATGAATACCAAACTCTAAGTAATCCTAAATGTGCCACTGCAGTTCCATCTTGTCTAGCAGTCAATGCTGATACATCACCAAAAACTGTAGTGGAACCTGTTCCGTCTGATTGATTGACTATTTTAATTACGACACGATTGTCGTTTTGTTGTAGGATTGTTGGTCCTGTTACTGTGTCTGCCATTTGTTTCCCTCCTTAATTAAGAAACAGTGTGGGCCGAAGCCCACACTTTAGTTAATGTTATTGATCTGCAAATGCAGGTACGTCTGCACCTTCTTGGTAACCCCAAATATAGTAATTTGTACTATCTTTAGCTAAAATATTAATTTCAAACAAACCAA